>Ga0187819_10000979_pt1 | contig 14590 bp, 8 predicted proteins | sample NC_wetland_sal_i_15_FD_132411 | JGI IMG/M metagenome (GOLD analysis project Ga0187819, IMG submission 132411) | Wetland sediment microbial communities from Neuse River Estuary, North Carolina, USA - SO4_4 | ecosystem: Environmental > Aquatic > Freshwater > Wetlands > Sediment | place: USA: North... | reverse complement strand
GGCACCCAGTCGGGGGCACCCAATCGAATGCAGAGTTTCTCCTCTGAAATCACGGAGTAGAAGGATTCTTGTGTTCTGATCCCTTGGGCAGGCACCAGGGGATCGCGAACCAGGGGCTTCACAGATAGCCCAGCTCGATCGCACGCAAGACGGCACGCGTTCGATCCCTTGCGCCGAGCTTGGAGAGAATACTGGAGACATGATTCTTTACGGAGCCTGCACTCATGCGCAATGTGGTGGCAATCTCCTGATTGCTGTAGCCACCCGCGACTAGACGCAACACATCAAGTTCGCGTGGAGTTAGGCGTTTTGGGTTTGGCGAGGTCTCGAAGTCCGTTCCCTGTCTTCTTACCAATCTCACGACACGCTCGGTGAGCGCAGGCTGTAAGACGGTTTCACCTGCAACAACTGCTCGGATTGTCTCCGCAAGCCTTTCCAGTGACACATCCTTCAGCAGAAAACCGCGGGCTCCGGCCTGCACTGCCTGGAAAAAGAGCGGATCCTCGTCGAAAGTTGTCAGAAACACAGTCGGAACTGCCTCTCCAAGTCGATTCAACTCCTGTAATACGTCGATTCCCGTTCGCTTGGGCATTCGGATATCTAAGAGCGCCACATCAGGGTGAATCTTGCGAATCAATTCGAAAGCTTCATTTCCGTCTCCAGCTTCCGCCACCACCCGGATATCTGGAGTCAGATCCAATAGACCGACGATCCCGCGCCGCACGATAGTTTGGTCTTCTGCGAACAAAATCTTGATCATGGCGTCAGTGTTTGGGGGACTTTCACTGTCAGCACGAAGCCCTCTCCAAGCGCTGTTTTGATAGAGAGTTCGCCACCCAGTTCCTCGATTCTTTCGCGGATCCCAGTCAGGCCGTTGCCAAACTGGACATCCCTGGCACCCTTTCCGTCGTCCCTAGCCTTTAGCTCATATACGGATGCAACCTGTCGAAGCTGAATCCAGAGATTACGTGCGCCCGAGTGACGAATGGCGTTGGTAATGGTTTCCTGGATACAGCGGTAGAGAACGTGACTGGCGACTGGTTCGATTGTCGTGAACTCAGGCGCAACTTCGAAATGTATCTTCGGTGCCGGGATACTCTCCGCAATGGCCTTGAGCGCTATGGAGAGTTGCACCGCATCCGTGGCGCGCAAGTGCGTCACGGCCCTGCGAACATCTGTCAGGAGTTCTTTGGCGAGTTCGTACGCTTGCGCAACAGATTGAGTAGCGTCCCCTGTCACAAGCTTGCTCGCCAACTGCAGATGGACAGAGAGTGCGGACAGATGATGGCCCAGCGAATCATGCAACTCTCTGGCGATCGCCAAACGATCCGCAAGGCGTACGTTTTCGACTTCCATTTTCTGCAATGCGGCTAGCTCTCGTCGTTGCCGGTCTTCGCGAGAGCCCAAGCGTCCGAAACTGTAAGCGAGAGAATAATAGGTCAGAGAGGTCATACAGACGATCGAGACTCCAACCGGTCGGGGTAGTCTCATTACTTCGGGCGGATACATCCAGTAGAGGAGATGAGAAAACGTGAAATAGGAAGCGGTTTCCATTAGCGATTGGGCGACAATCCACGGCCCTGCGACGCTCAGAGGAAACAACAGGCCTAGCTCCGCTGCCACCATGTAAAAGACATCAAAGGAGAAGAGAACAAAAGTGAGAAGAATCTGGACCGCGATGAGCAGCAAAGTTCGCTTCTGCGGAGAGGCGATCTCCTCCGGCCGCGTTACCCGCCACAGAAGCAGTCCGTAGACCATGTAGGCTACGATCTCCGCCAGAAGGATGACGCGACCGGGGATACTTCCTGCAAGTGCAATCTCGAAGACATTACGTTGTGGAAGATTCTGCGGGGAGAAGAAGTTCAATGACAAAGCGCCAAGCGCAGAGTTCACGCAGGCCAACAGGCCCGCAATACGCATTAGCTGGAGAGGATGTCGCATTGAGACTAGGCAACTGAACTGAACGAATTTGCCATTTTCGCATGACCAGCTAGAAAAAATGCCGAAACTCCGCAGAATCGAATGAGGGGCTACGCCACAGCGGTCATGCGTCTGCTTCTATGAGTACTGAATGAGGAAGCGTATCTATTGATCTGCATTGTCTATGTCCGCAACTGCCTTCCAGTGGCCATCGGCCTGTTTCTTCCAAACCACGATGAACTTTCCGGTTGACTGCGTCGACCGACCCTGACTGTCGAGAGTTGTTACAACGTAAGTGCCGCTCTGATAGGCCAGGTCGCCCGATCGGGCAACCTCGATTTTCTTGGTTACTTCAGTAGAAGAGAAGCCGGGCAGCGCATAGTCTTCAACCCAAACTTGGCGGCGCTGAGCGGGAGTGGATGCCGTGGGGCGATTCGCTGGCAAGTACTCGGCATCGTCGGCGTAGAACGACAGGGTCTGATCGAGATCCTTTGCGAGGATCGCTTTTGACCAGGCCTCTGCCGCAGAGCGTATGGCGGCCTCGTCCGCCGCACGGGTGTCCGGCTCAGGGTGTCTTTGACAAGCTTGCAGTGCAAACAAGGTGCACACAAGAAAAGCAGCCACAAAGGCTATGGAATAGATATGCTTTGGCATCGTGTCTCTCGAAATGCTGAGCAACTGCTATTTCTAGTGAAATGCCGCACCCAGTGTGTCAATGATCAGACGTACGGCGGTTTGCGCGGTTTTGCCTCGTTCTTTCGAATTGCCGGTCTGTAATGTTCACACTGCTGGCTCTTGCTGCGTTACGCAATGGATCAAGCCGCCTCCCGAGGCGATGGTGTCCAGCTCGATCGGTACAACTTTGCGCTTCGGGTAAGCTGCAGCGACAATGTCTTGTGCACGAGAGTCCGCTTGCGCGTCACCAAAACTCGGCATGATGACCGCGCCGTTTGCAAAATAGAAATTCAAGTAGCAGTTGCAGAAGGAGGGACTGGTCGAGTGCACGTTCGCCGGACGCGGCAGCTCAATCACCTTCGCCTTTCGACCCTTGGCGTCCGTGGCCTGTGCAAGGTACTGCACTACTTCGGGGAGACCCTGGTCAACCAGCACGATACCGGGCTCGACAAAGCGTGCAACGCCATCAACGTGGCCGTCTGTCCAGTAGTCTGGGTGGGAATCAGGCAGCCAGATCACTTTCTTCATTCCCAGCCAGTCACATAGATATTGCGTGAGCTGGTCGCGAGTTTTTCCGGGATTGCGATTCTTGTTGTCAATCGAAGGCTGAGTGACCAGGAGCGTGCCTTCTCCGTCTGTCTCAATAGCCCCGCCTTCGGTGACAAAAGGAGCGCGGAACATAGGCACACCCAAGAGTTTCAATAGCTCCTCTGCTATTTTCCCGTCCCTTTCGTGCGTTTGCCGGTTTCCCCATCCGTTGAAGTTGAAGACGGAACCAGCAAGCTGTCCCCGGCCATTCGTGAGAAACACCGGGCCCGAGTCGCGAAACCACATATCGTCCACGCGCAAAGCCTGCACTGTGATAGAGGAACCGCAGAGTTGAACCGCTTCGTGGGTCTGATCGGGCTCAGCCAGCATAGTGACTGGTTCGTATTGGGCAATGGTTTGCGCCAGGCGCGCGATGTCTTTGCGAACGTCACCCAGTTGTTCTTCCCAAATGTCTTTGCGCGCCGGCCACGCCATCCAGCACCTTTTGTGCGGATCCTGCTCGCTCGGCATTGACCATCCGAGCTTGGCCGGAGCAATGTCCAATGGCTTCTGGCCAGTTGAACCCAGGTCCCACGCACGACCCGCAGGATCGCAAGCAATGCTGCTTTTCACTGACAACAGCGAAAGTGCCGCCGCACCCAGCGGGTACGCAAGAAATCTTCGCCGCGATATGACTCCAAATTGTTGGTTCACAGTAATCTCCTCTGACCGATACTCAGCTGGTCCCCAAGAATCCAGCGTCGCTGTGGTCTTCTAGGCAAGCGGAAGCGGCTCCTGCTGGGTAACACAGTGGATCAAGCCGCCGCCCGAGGCGAGGGCGTCTAGGTCAACCGGCACGACTTGCCGGCTGGGGTAGGCCTTGGCAACAATTTCTTGTGCCTGCTGGTCCTCTTTGGTATCCCCAAAGTGCGGCATCACAACCGCCCCGTTCGGGAAATAGAAATTGAGATAACACTTGCAAAAGTCAGGCATCGCGGTGCGCACCTTGGAGGGTGGCTCTACTTCCGTGACTTTCAGCTTGCGTCCTTTCGCATCGATGGCCTGCGAGAGAAATTTCCCGATTTCCGGATGACGGAGATCTGCCAGGACCTCACCCGGACGCACGAAGCGCGCCTTGCCATCTACGTGACCATCAGTCCATTTATCCGGATGCTCGCATGGTATCCAAATGACTTTTTGCACCCCCAGCCACCCACACAATTCCTCCGTCAACTGACCAACGCTCTTACCTGGATTGCGATTCGGGTTTGCAATCGAAGGAGTCACGACCAGCAAAGTTCCGTCGCCGTCGGTCTCCAGCGCACCGCCCTCTGCCACGAATGGGGCGCGAAACTGGGACATCTTCAAGAACGTCAGCAATTCCTGCGCAATGGTCCTATCGTTCGGGTATGGCTGTTTTTTGCCCCAGGCATTGAAGTTGAGTACCGAGCCCGCAACTCCCTGCTTCTTACGATTCGTCAGAAAGACGGGACCCGAATCGCGAAACCATGTGTCGTCGAAGGCGATGGGTTGCAAGGAAACAGACGTACCGCAAATCTTCGTGGCACTCTCCTCCTGGCCCGGCAAAACCAGCATCGTGACCGGTTCGAAGCGAGCAATGGTCTTTGCCAATCGGGCGATGTCTTCCCGTACTTCATCGAGCACCGCCATCGATTTTCCACCCCAGAACTCCGTGCTCGTAGGCCATGCCATCCAACAGCGTTTGTGAGGCGCCTGCTCGCTCGGCATGAACCATCCCTCCTGCGCTGGAGCGATCGCAGAGACTTGTACCTCTTGCCGCATAGCGGAGCGTTCAGGTGATGAGTTCCACTCAAAACTTCCTTTCCAGGGCACCATGGCTAGTGCCGAGGCAGCCAATGGATACTTCAAGAACGCACGACGTGACAAACTGCAGGTGCCCTCCCAGCGCATAGAGTCCTCCGCTTTCATCAGGACAGAATCGCGTGCGCATCGCTTGAGCGATACACCTCTCGTCCTCCTACCAAGGTCCAAAGGACATGGGCGTCCTTGATCTTGTCTGGAGGAATTGCGAACAAATCGTCGGACAGCATAATTAGATCCGCGTATTTTCCCGCTTTGATGGAACCCCGGTTGTCCTCCGCAAAGTTTGCATACGCACCATTGATCGTGTAACCACGAATTGCCGTTTCGAGGTCGATGGTCTGTTCTGGGATCCATCCGCCCGCAGGCTTGCCGTCCAGTCCCTTCCGCGTCAAAGCGGTGTAGATACCGATGAGAGGGTCCATCTCGGCAACGTCCCAGTCGCTGCCAAAGGCAAGAACAGCGCCCGAATCTCGAAGGCTGCGGAAAGCCCACGCGTACTTGGAACGCACCGGGCCCACGGCCTTCGCCCATTCACCGGTGATATCCGGGGCGCAGTGACGAGGCTGCATACAGGCCACAACGCCGAGCTGGTGGAAGCGCGGGATGTCCTGTGGCGACAGGCACTCATCGTGAATGACCTGATGGCGACTGTCGCGAACGCCATTGGTTTTCTGCGCATATTCCAACGCGTCGAGCGCCGTGCGGATGCCGCGGTCGCCGGTCGCGTGAATGAACACCTGGAATTTCAGCTTGTCGATCTTAGCGACGACTTGGTTAAACTCGGCCGGCTTCCACAGGGTCTCCCCCCGCGTGTCAGGCCGGTCCGAATAGGGCTCAAGCATGGCTGCCGTATGGGGCTCGATCACGTCATCGATGTAGAGCTTCACTGCTGAAACACGCAACCGGTCGTTGTTGTCAAACGCGCGCCGCACTTCGTCGAATTCATCGATTTGGTTAATGGGGGTGTGTTGTCGGTGATAGAGAGCCACCTGCATGCGCAAGGGAAGCTCTGCGCGCTTCCGGGCGCCGCCGTCGTACAAGTCGCGGAGTCGCGCGACCGTGCATTGCGGCTCGATCAAGGTGGTGATGCCATAACCGATGGCCATGGCGAAGCTGTTCTGCAAGCCTTGGTTTTCTTGGGCTTTGGTCTCTCGGGGCAAACGCGACATGAAACCGGCGGAGATGCCGCTGGCAAGCCCAATCAGAATGCCGGTCGGCTCCCCGGTTGTGGGATCCTTCTTCACTGCGGGTGAGTTGGTGTCTTTTGTAATTCCAAACTCGCGCAGGGCCTCCTTGTTCGCCCAGCCCGTGTGGCCGTCGTAAGCGACCAGGAATGCGGGACGTCCTCCCGTCAGGCCTTCCAGATCGCGACTCGTTGGCAAGGTACCCTGACCAAACACTGAGTAATTCCACCCTGTGCCCTCGATCCACTTCAGGTCAGGATGAGCCGCCGCAAAGTCTTTGACGCTTTTTTGAAGCTCTGCCAGGCCAGCGGTACCGCTGAGGCGCAGCAGATCGGGATTGGAGCCGGAATCGATGTGGTTGTGGCTATCAATGAAGCCCGGCAATACTAGCCGATTATGCGCATCAATGACGCGGGCACTCGAAGAAACTTGTTTCGTCGCATCGTCATTACTGCCGACCCAAATAATTCGATCATCCCGTATTGCGATGGCCTCGACCCAGGGCTGATCCTTTTCCACGGTGTATGCCCGGGTGTTTCGGATTAATAGCTCGGAGTGCTCGCCAGCGGGCGTCGGCTCTTCGGCAAACAGATCTCCAACAAAGCTGGCGCGCCCCAGCAAGACCATCGCTGAGGCGACCAGCGGATACTTAAGGAAAGTGCGCCTTGATGGACTCTGAACCAACTCGCTCATATTTCAATCTGTGTCTCTTCTAACCGCACAAGAGAGTCAAGGACCTTCTGTCTCAAGGACGAGGATCCGTTTGTGCCCGCTCCAGAAGCTGCTGATACATTTCGTCGGCTTGCTGCACCCGGGGTCTCAAAAGCTGAAGTTGCTTCGGCCACTGCTCAAGCAACAACTTCGAGGTCTCGAATGCTTCGAGGTCCTCGGCAGGAATCAATGGCGCAGTAAGAATTTCCTTGAGCGTATTGCGTTCCCGCTCGACAATCTGCGGGACGGCTTCACGCTTCCAAGTGGGCTCGCCATCGACCACGACGTACACAGGAGCGCTATGGGCAGCAGTGACATTCCACTCCTCTTGGCGCGCGCCATAGGCACGCACAGCGATCCACATGCTATGCTCCGCAGTAAGCTGCGTGTCGAGCTGCACCCGATCCTGTCCGTGCGCAGACTCAGTGCCGACGACGTCGCCGAGAGCTACCAACTCTAGACGGTCCAACTTATCCACGTCAGGATTGAGTTGTGCTTGGGCAACGATGTCCAGCCGTGTTCCACGGGGCACATGGATTTCATCCCCCATCTGGTGGCCATTCACCGTGAACTCCAGAAAGGGGCCATCGGTCACGTAGCAGTGGCCTGCACGAAACGATGCGTACCAGGCGTCCGGGTCATATGAGCCGTCAAGCTTGACGTAGTCCCGAACCACTCCGGGCAAATCCGTGTAGGGAAAATCGGATCCGGCGGATGGGGTCAGCTTGTAACCGAGATTGAGAAAGTCGTACCAGATGTCGGTCAGGAGCTTCCCCGCCTGAAACACCTCAAGAAAATCCACGTTCCCAAACGGAACATCCAGCGCAACGCCACGGCGTACGTTGAACCAGCCAGCGTTCAGATGCGCATAACCCGAGATACCGCCCTGCCGGTGGGACTCTTCGAACACCCGATGGTAAAGAAAGTACGTGTCCGGACTCAGGTGGATGGGCTTTTGCAGGTTATGGTGAATCGTATGACCCAGCTGTCCTGTTCGTGGGTCTTCTTGTCCTGAAGCAATGAGATATCCGTCCTGTTCGAAGCGACCTGCCTTACCCCAGGCCGGCTGCTCGAAATACGTGCCGGCAATGTTTCCCATCTGCAAGAGGTTGCCCACATGCACATCTTCTGCTGCGACCTGCGTCCAGACAGTCATGTCGCGATTCTCGTCCCGCGCAAGGTGAATGTGATCGTCCCCGGAGAACCAGCCGCGACCAGGCAGGTTCGCATAGCGTTCCAAGTCCACAGAAACCTGTGTCGTCTGACCTTTACGAACCTCGAAGCGGCTGTGGTGCAGCCGGAATTCCGGTCCGCGCGTGACTATCAGCTCGTAAGCTCCAGCCGGCAACTTGCCTTCGTAACTCCCCTTCACGTAGAAGGCCACGCGATTGTCGGAAGGCCAAAAGGCGCGCGGATCGACAGTTAGGAGCCGAACTTTGTCGGCGAACCGCTCGACTAGAAGCGCTTGGTCGGAAGGTAGCGGGGCGCGACCTGTAGCATCGTATATGCCAACTCGTGCGGGTACCAAAGCACCCGTTGTGGCGTCTTTCACATCCAAATGGACATTGCCGAATGCGTTCGGAGATGGCGTCTTTCCACTGCGGGTAATCTCAATATCGCAGAGAGCGACTTTGCCCTTGGGTATTCCACTTCCAGGTACATCCTCGGGACTGCCAACCGCAATATCCACCCCCTGGGTCCCGAAGTTCGCGAAGCGAGCGCGGTCCAGAGTGACCTTAACGCGGCGCAACGTCATACCCGGCTCAGGGCTAATCGTTAGTTCAGCGCGTCCCGTGCCCCCATTTTTGTTCCAAAGCACCACAATGGGAGCGGTCGTGAACTCGGGAGCGTAGGTTAGGGTCAGGTCCACGGGCTCATCGATGTCGTAGGCGTATTGGTGATCGACTTCGAAGGCCACCATATTGCCCACAATGCACGAATTGCCTGCAATCGTCTTCATCTCGGCGTGACTTCGATCAAGGTCAAGGCCGAGTTCCGCATAGCCCAATGCGACGACCCGAGCGAAATGTGGCTTGTGCCACGGCATCGGCTCAATGTAACGGGCTTCCACGTTATGCGCCTGCAGGGGCACGATATTCGCCACTAGCAAACACACCAGCACAACAAATCCAAGCCGAAGGACGATTCGATTACGATGCTTAACTCTCATAGGATTGCAGAACCGCTATTAATGTCGGCGATGATTCATACATCAGAAAGCAAACCGCAGCGATAATTGTAGAATTCGCGGGTCGAATGTTTGTGTAACCTGGCCGAGCGTCCCGGAACTGAAGTTGCCTCCGTTTGTGTTTCCTGGGTTTCGAAACTGTGTGTGATTCAAGATATTGAAGGCTTCGACGCGAAACAGCATCTTCCAACGTTCGCCGGCGAGGGCCGTTGCTTTCTCCAGCGCCAAGTCAAAATTGGCCCGGCTGGGACCGACGAAGGAGTTCCTCTGGAACGATCCGTAGTATCCGACGGGACAAGTGCCATTGTCGGCGGCAGCGCAGGGATTTACGCCAAAGTCGGTCGGGTTGAAGTAGAAGTTGCCGGTCTCCGGCAATCCGCTGACCGGGTTGGTGAAGGTCTGAATGCGCCGCGGATTGAAGGTCTGCACTTTCGGGGTGAGTTGGTCAGGCCGGGACAATTCAGGGTCTCCATATTCAGACGAACCCGGATCGTTGAACAACGGAGTTGGCGGAACCAGATAGGACGGGTGCAGGTATAGGTCAATCGGAATCCCCGATTGAAAGAAGGCAATCGGGTACAGACTCCAACCGTTGGTTAAACGACGAGGGGCATTGGCCCACATCTCGGCGAACGGCAAGTCCCAACCACCACTGAAAACCAACCGTTGTCGCTGATCAAAATCGGAGTTCGAATAAAACTGGTGCGGGTTGTAGAACGGCACCTGCGCGCTCCGCTGGTTAAACCCCGATGCGTTGTCGAGATTGTGTGACCACGTATAGGAAAGCGTGAAGAACATTTTTCCAAGGTGGGGCACGGGGCTGGCATTCTTGGTAAGACTGGCCAGCAGGCCGTTATAGTTCGCGTCGGCCACTCCGGCGAAGGTAATCATAGAAGCGTAATCGTTGACGAAGGGCGTTAGGCCCAGTTGCTCAGTAAGAATTCGGGTAGGACCGTTTGGACCGTTGATCGAGGCGGGGTCGATGGGATTCTTGTCGACCCAGGCCAGCAACTTGTGTGACGAACTGCCAGCATAGCCCAGCTCGGCAATGAATCCACCCGGCAACTGGTCCTGAATACTCGTGTCGTACTGATAGATGTAGGGAGTTCTTAGATGCGGATCGACATAGGCGATCCCGCTGCCGTAAGGGAACGATACGCCCTGAGACCCGAGAGTCTGACCGGGAACCGTGACGTGGCTGGGAAATGGGTCCACCACACCGGCGCTGCCGTAAGGGTCGGATAGAAGGGCGTTCGTCCCATTCACGAACGAAGCGGGGCTGTAACCGAGCACGCCGCCGGCGTACCAGGGAGGGTTGCCGTCGTTCCAGTCGGCCATCCAGCCGTTCATCTCGTCATAAAACATGCCTCCTCCGCCGCGCACGCTGATGGTCCCCTTGCCGAAGGGGTCCCAAGCAAAGCCAACACGGGGAGCGACGTCCTTGTAATCGGGGAAATACCACCCCCAGGGTGCGCCTTTGTCGCCAGGAACCACCAAGCCCGGAGGCGCGTCCGGAAACCTCGTGGTGTGCAGCCCGGGGATAAAGCTATAGGTGCGTCCTTGTGTGTCCGTCTCCGGAGTAGTGTATTCGTAGCGGAGACCGAGGGTGAGCACAAAGCGAGGCGTCACCTTCCACTCGTCTTGACCGAAAGCCGACAACGTTTTCTGGTGCTCGTTGTTGTGCGCTTTGGCAAATTCGAAAAAGGCATCCGGGGCACCAACAAGAAAGTCAGCGAGATCGAAGCCGGTGGCGACAGGATTGAATGTGTCGAAGTCAAAAAAGCCGTTACCGTCGGTGACATATATGGAGTTTTCCTGGAGTTCGGCCAATCTCGCGCCGAACTTCCAGGTGTGCTTACCTTTAGTCCACGTCAGAGTTTCCGAACCGGCGTAGATGTTTTCCGCCTTGGTGCGCGGGATGTTGGGATTGAAGCCAACGTTCATACCGCTGGCAAACTGCAGCATGGGCGGACCGGTAGGATCGTCGGAACCGATGTTGACCCCAAGCGCTTTTGGAAAAGGCAGGTTGCCACTGCCAGCGGTGTTTTGAAAGCTGTAATAGCGCGACGCATTGACGTGAATCTCATTCAGCAATGCCGCGGATATGATTTTTGTATACGACAGGTTCAGGGTACGATTAGTCGTCGAGTTAGTCTCACCGTAACCGGGGACGTTAGCGGCGACAGTGGAAAACGGGCTAGCGGTTGGCTCGCTGTTCGAGCCAATCGTGAGCGATAGGCGATCGTTGGTCGTAGCGTACCAGTCGATCTTGCCGGTGTACTGATCGACGTTATCGGTTCCGCGACCCGAAGGGAATATGGTGCCGGTAGGAGAAGTGGGGATCAGTCCTGCTGCGATGTAGGTCTTGGCGACAGGGTCGAAGCTCGCGGGATCGATAATTCCGCGTGCGGCGAGTGCGGAATTCGGTTGGAAAAAAGGATTGCTTTGGAGAAAGGTGGAAATTGCACCGGCAAAGGGACCAGAGCTGTTCACGGCGGAAAAATCGCCGCCTAACTCCGCCGGGGTGTAGACCGTAATATTGCCCTCGTTCACGACCTGCACCTGACGCTGTCCTTGGTAGGCGAAGAAAAAGAAGAGCTTGTCTTTCCCGTTCACCAGATGGGGGATCACTACCGGGCCTCCAAACGTGCCCCCAAACTGATTTCGCTTCAGGACCGGCCTTGGCCGTCCGTTTTGAATATCGAAGTAGTCGCTAGCATTGAACGCATCATTACGAAGATAGTCGAACAGACTACCGTGCAGTTGATTGGTGCCGGACTTCGTTACCACGCTAACGGTGCCACCCCCGCTCCGGCCGTATTCAGCGGTATAGTTGTTGGTCAGGATGCGAAACTCCGCTACGGCATCTGGATTCGGGTCGAAGATCACGTTTGCACTGGTAACTGAATTGTTGAGCCCGCCATCGAGTAAGTAGGTGATTGAGTCTGGTCGCCCTCCCGCGACCGTGAACCCCTCTTCGAAAGATCCTGACTTCTCCGAACCGTAACCTGTCTCCGGCGCGGGCGCAACCCCCGGCTGAGTAAGCGCCAAGTCCAGAGTCTCGCGACCATTCAGGGGGAGCTCTTGAATCGGCTTGCCGGCGACCGTACCTCCCAACGTGGGATTCACAGTTTCTACTTGGGTTGCCTCAGACTGAACTTCGACTTTTTCGGAAATTGTTCCTACCTTGAGCCGCAGATCGACGCGCAGGGACTGATTTATGCTGAGTTCCTGCGGTTGTGTCTCGATTTTGCTGAATCCTTGCAGGGAAACCGTTACTGTGTATTGCCCTATAGGCAGGTCCAGAATCTGGTAGCCGCCCTGGTCATTCGTTTGTGTGTTCCAACTGACATTGGTACCCACGTTGGTTGCCGATACTTTGGCATTCGCGATCGCAGCGCCCTGTGGGTCGGTCACGGTCCCGATGATTCGCCCGGTACCGGACTGTGCAGCAACAGAGACCGCGAGCGCGAGAACAGCGCCAGCCTCTGCTATCAACGGTCGCACCCGTGGAGGCTTGAGGAGAGAAACATGAAAGCGCGAGCAAGCTGCAGAAACCACGTTACAGTGTCTTGCGATCATCACAAGGTTTTTATCCGGAAGCGGAAATCAGATTCACCCAATTGCTTGTCCCACTTACTAGTGGGTTGCGGTGTTGTCAACGAATAATGGCCTCCGTCCTTTCTAAACGGTAGTGCCGAAAGTTACTTAAGTGACCATGACTTTCGGCAGGGATGCACGGTGGCCGCAGGCTCAGTTATGCCAGTCCATAAAGCGGCTACCGTGGGGCACGTTCTCTAGACGCGGCTTGGAATCTGGAAACATTGTCCCTGGCGTGTTCGCACTGGTGCTGGCCCAATACTCGAAGTTCTCGTACTCTCGTCGTGACAGCATTTTTCGATGACGCGAATTAAAGCTTGTTCCTGCGATCAATCTCCCACTACCCGACTGACATTCCAACAGCCGTTGCCGGATCTCGACCGCAGAATGGACCTAGTAAGCGTCGCTACTTGCGTGCAAGATGTGTGCCTGATCAACGGACGATCGGCCAGGGCTGTCCCGCTTCGATGTCTGGGTGACGAGGCTCCGACTCGGGCGCACCATACTCGTCTCGAAGTTCGTCAATGGTATTGAGACACTCCTTCGCCAGACTGGCTTCGGGGGTCTCTCCGGAAATCATCCGAAAAAGTTCTCTTCGCAGACGGGTGACGTCTACGCTGAAGGACACTGTTGCACCTACCCAATCCTCCGAGGGGCGCTGACCTACTGCAACGTGCCGGATGGCAGTATGCAACGCGCCCGGAAATGGCTTCCCTCGACGAGCATAATTCCGAACAAGAAGAAGCACTCCCGCCTCATCCGCGGCTTCAGCAATGGCCATCTCTAAAATCTCACATCCCGCGCCACACGTATCGCGCTCGTACCGTTGATAGACTTCAGCACGAAAACCACTATCCATACGCATGGCAGCGGCAAGCTTCCTATAGAGAGTCCACGCGTCGACCCCACCCGGTTTAGCCGCGTATGCTCCTTCGCAAATAAATCCCAAGAGGGTGCGCCCTGCAACTACCGTGCCGCGCTTTTCCAACGCGCGCAGCCAGTCATACTCGCCGAGAAAGTCCGCATTGTTCCGCGGCAAGGTTATCAGGACCTCTGCGGCTTCCTTGGACGGAGAGTGCGCCAACGCCGAAAGCACGCCTCGCAGCCGCCAGGGTTGAACCGGCTTCGGAAGCAGTTCCAGCGCATCGATCGTAGCAGTTGGCTTGTCGCTGAACGGCATCAGTTTCAGCCAGCCTTCCCATTTCCACCACTCGTTGTCCGAGTGCCACTGCTTCTTTTTGAATTCCTCCCCCAACGATCTAATTCCGTCAAGGACCATCTCCGAGGAGACGACCTCACCGGCAAGCGCCAACACGGTCAGAAGCTTCTGTCTCGCGCGAAGGGACTGGGACAATGGCAGCAATGCATCAATCGTTTTCCTTTCGTCCCCATAGGGCATACCAAAGGCGATACAGGCAAGTTCCAATGCATGGTTCTGCCCCTCTTTACCTTTATCCGGCTGAATAAGGTCACGGACGACCGACAAAATCGCCTCTGCGAACCCCGAAGACTTCGCGCCCCTCGATTGCCTTTGGCGTTCAATGCGTCGAATTTCAACCCCGGAGAAATCTGGCCACGAAACGGAGGGTCTTTCAGTGGTTTTCTGCTGCTGCCGCTCCCAAATTTCTTTCAGAACGCCAGCGGCGTCGAGGCCAAACCCGTAAAAGCCGAAATCCGGCAGATATGACTTCATGAGTTCCACCACCGCATCGCCGCCGATCGCCGCGAATGCGCGTGCGTACTGCAGCTTGTAGCACATCTGAGCGTCGGTATTCGGACGAACTCCACGCTTTATTGAGGCCAAGAATTCCTCGCGCGTTTTGCGCCACCGCGTCAAATCTTCAGTCAGCATTCTGTTGAGAACCGGCACGAGTTCTGGCGCCGCCAATCGCTCAACAACACGCGCAACATTCGCGAGCTGGGACCGAGTGGAAGATGG
>Ga0187819_10000977_pt1 | contig 14613 bp, 11 predicted proteins | sample NC_wetland_sal_i_15_FD_132411 | JGI IMG/M metagenome (GOLD analysis project Ga0187819, IMG submission 132411) | Wetland sediment microbial communities from Neuse River Estuary, North Carolina, USA - SO4_4 | ecosystem: Environmental > Aquatic > Freshwater > Wetlands > Sediment | place: USA... | reverse complement strand
GGTAAAGACATAGGCCATCGCACAGTTCGGCAGACGTTGCTCCGATGGGAGCGTATATGTCGCCCGTGGTCAGTCGTTGAACTGATAAGCCATCAATGATTCGCAGTGCCAGCGGCTTGAATTGCGGCAGAGTAAATGCTTGCTTGACCCTGGACTCAAGCACTTGACTACATTCTATAACGGCACGGATATCCGGGACCGCGCGGAAAGAGGGATTCTCTCGTAGGGTTGTCCAGTAGCTGTCGTATGCGATGAGCCCGGGGTAATTTCGTGGCACCTCATCGTTGATCCTGCGTTTCATAGCGAGCGAAAGAGTCTTCAGAACCTCACGCTTCTCAACCGCAGTGATTCGTTCGAAAACAGCGACGTAGTCGGGATGAACAGGGAACATCCGGACGAATTCGTCCATTCGTTCATTCATACCGCCATAGAATTTGGCAAATGGGGTGAGATAATCCCGGATAAGGGTCAATTGTTCACCCGTCTTGCGCAAGAGCCGTTCCGCTACGACAAACTGGACATCCTTCCTCGCGATCAATACCTGCTCAAACCGGTCTTTTACTCGGCGAACACTGTCTGCAACGAAGGAGAATCGAGGGTTGTCGAAGATTGCCTCCTGAACACCGGCTAGAAACCGAAACTTGAGGTCTTTCGAACCTTCACCGATCTCGCGGAGGAATGTGAGGTCAAGAATGAGCTCCTGGTCCCGTCGGGTTCGCAGGTAGTCCAGCAGCTCGTCAACCACGAGGAGGAGACCATGGTCAGGGTACTTTTCGTGAAACGCGGACATCATCGCTTCGAAGGCCGGCTTGTTGCTGCGAATGGTACTCATCTCGGGGAATGAATAATCCACACCCAACCCGGCCAGGCGCTCTTCGAGTTCGGCAACAAGAATCTCCCGTAGCGGCATAGTGGTGGCGCCGATCTCAGTGCGGACCACTTGGAATTTCCCAGCAATTCTAGCAGCCGCCCTAGCCACTGCTTTGTTCGTCAGGTCGTCGGCGAGTTCAGCGTGTTCCGCCACGGATGAGATCACGGACATCACATGGGACTTGCCTGTGCCATAGTTGCCCACTACGAGCAGGCCCTTGTTGTCCGCAGGTTGATCGATCTGGAGGCTCGGGAATACGACACTTGTCAGACGGTCAGCCATCTCGTCGGAGATGACATACGTCTTTACAAGCTGCTTGGCTGAGGCTAAGCGCTCCGAGTCTCGAAGCTGAACAACGGTCTCGATGGGTTCAAACTGAATCAAATCGGCGTATTTCATGACAGGACTTCACCACCTTACTCTCAATCCGATTACCTACTTTGTTGCCGTCTCCCCAATAGTAACCAGGAGGAGATCCTGAGTTGGGTAGCGCCGGTGTTCCGGATGATCGAGCGCAGCGTAAGTCAGATATCCCCCGGCGATGCTGCCGGTCCACGAAGCAACAATAGTCCGCTGCCTGGAGAGAAGCTGCAGCAGACGAAGCGGATCTTGTTTCAGCGAGACGTCAAAGAGCAGCTCGATGTTATCACATAGGGCCGGCCCAGCGTTTCCGCTCAAGAGTTCCTCCATCAGCCGGCGCACGGCGACGGGCCGCTGGCCAGCGGGCAGGTCGAGCAAACGGCGGCTGAGTTCCAAGCTCACGTTTAGGTATTGAAACCCTTGCTTCGAGGCCACGTCCAATAGAGTCTTTGTTTTGCCCGCACCGCTGGGTCCGACAAGTAAGATGAGGCGATAGTAGAGCTCGGAAGCGTCCTCGATTATACGTATTATTTGGTCTGTAACATTAGCGGCCATGTTGACAAGACGAGAGAGGTGGAGGACCTCAAAATGCACTCATTACAACGAAACGTAAGCCATGATTATACGGCAAGTTAGACCCATCTGAACGTCAAGAAGATGCGGCGAAACTACAGCCATTCGTCCAGTTTCCAAACCACCAGTGACCAAGAGAATCACAAGTACTCTTCGGCTTGCCTTGCGGCGTGAAGCAGGGGACACAGCACGTCCAGCCGAGAAACCCAATCGTGAGGAATCCCCTCAATCCCTTTCCAGGCTCCCCATAGCTGACCTGCAATTGACGCAGTGCTGTCGCTGTCGCCGTCGTGGTTGCTCGCGATGCGAATCGGCTCAACATACGCTCTTAGCTTCTATTGGCTACCTGCCCAAAAACTGGTGTTTCTGGGCAGTCCTGCAGGGGGGCTTACGCCCCAATCGCACCAACAGCTTGCGGTGGGTTGCGGAGAAGGGTTTTTGGGCAAGGCCAACAACAACCGCTGGAACCCCTCTTACCGCAGCTATTGTGTCTCTTCCTCAACTGGGTCTGGGGTTCTCGGGAGAGGCAAGAAATGGCCCTTCAGGGGTCCGTGGAGGCACTCAACACTGCAAACCCGACCGACAATTGCGTTCAGCGGCGGTTCGGTATATGTTACACGTCAGATGGGAAGTCGATGATGGAAATTCCGGCTTAATCCTGAGGCTGGACGTACAGGCAGAGACAATCGTTTGTCCTGCGGCGAGGAAAATAATCCCTGGGCGCTGTGCGATCTTGAGGAGGCGGGGCATGACATTCAATAACGATTGGACGCGCAGGGCTTTCCTGCAAAATGTTGGCTTGGGAGTTCCGACGGTCAGATTACTGCTCGGGGGAGGAGCGGCCCCCACCGGGGGGGCGGAGGCGTGGCCGGACCCGTTGGAATCCGGCAAATTCGTGCCGGTTGATTTGAGCCCTTACTTTACCGCTTCCCCCACCGATTTCGAGCCTCGGGAGCAAGCGAAAAAGATGGGCGCCGCATCGCCTCGAGATGGCCTTCTGCATACGCCTTCAGGTAAGCAAAATTTCCGGGGAATCCCATTTCTGCTGGGACCCGAAGGGGCGCAGCAGAAATCCTGGGTTGTTCTCAGCAGTCGTAAGGATTCATGGCTGACAGAGACCGTCGAGATACCCCTAAATCAAAAGGCAGGTTTCATCTGCTTGGCACAATTCTGCAATTGGGATTCCCACGAGACACCCCCACCGGATCAGGACGACCCGGAAAGAATCGGACAGCGCTTGGCCGAGGTCACTTTGCTCTTCGAGGATGGCCGGCAGGAAGTACTGCCCGTCCGACGCCGCTACGAAGTGAATGCTCCCTCGGTTGAATGGGGACATCTCAGCTTCCTGGCGCTGGCACAAACTGCCGACGCTCCGCGTCAACTGACGGACTCTCTCCGTGACGCAATGGGTTGGGGAGACTTGCAGACGGGCATAGCGGACAACTCTTACTCATCACCATTGGTGTGGATCTCTGCGCTGCCCAATCCCCATCCTGACCAGATCCTCAAGTCGTTGCGTTTCCATGCAGCCAGTGAAGATCCGCTGGTGATTTGTGGCCTCACACTTCTTCAGGGGAAAGGGAATCCACTCCGCTACGAGCGTCTCGCCACTTACCGAATCACCCTGCCAGAGCCAGTGGGCGACGAGCATGACCGCTGGAAGGTTGACGTCAACCTAGGCGTGATTGCGAGGACGTGGTATCCCACCCTCTTCGAGCCCGAATCGTGGCTTGCCGCCTCGGACGCAGGTCTGGGTGCGCGGGCAGAGCAGGTCCCCGGCAATCGCCATTTTTATGCAGAGGTGACCGCCAGTTCTGAAGCTACCCTCTGGCTGCGCGACACGAAATCGGGCACAGCGTATGCGTTCGACCTCGGTGGAGCGGAAACGGGAAATGAATTGCAGCCGCGCAACTCCGCGCCCCCCGGAACACTTGTGGAAATTCTCGGACGTGAAAAAGCGTGGCTGCATGGCCAGGTGGTCGACAGCACCACTCAGCGCCCCACACCCGTCCGGCTGGCATTTCGGTCTCCGGCGGGCCGCTACATTCCGCCGTACGGGCATCGTACCGAGATTAACGACGGCTGGTTCCAGGATTACGGCGCCGACGTGAAGCTGATGGATACCTCCTTCGCCTACGTGGACGGCACGTTCCAAGTGGAATTGCCGGTGGGTGATGTTTACCTGGAAATGACCAAGGGGTTTGAGTATAAGTCCGTGCGCCGCCGGTTGCAGATTCACCCTGGCCAGCGCGAACTGAAACTCGAAATCGGGCGCATGGCTGACCTCCGCTCCCAGGGATGGGTGACCGCGGACACGCATGTACATTTCCTGTCGCCGACCACCGCTTTGCTCGAAGCTGGCGCAGAGGGGCTGAATCTGGTCAATCTTCTCGCGGCGCAATGGGGTGATCTCTTCACCAATGTGGGCGACATCACCCGTGAGCCGCTGCTTTCCCGCGACAAGGAAACGATGGTCTGGGTGGGCAGCGAGAACCGTCAACACATCCTCGGCCACATTGGGATGCTGGGCCCGAACGCGCCCGTCTTCCCAATGTCGGCTGCGGGGGTGGACGAGAGCTACCTCGGCGATCCGGTTTGGAACAGCATGGCCTACTGGGCGGATGCCTGCCGTGAGCGCGGCGGCCTTGCGGTCGCGGTACATTTCCCCTACCCGACAGGGGAAATCGCCGCGGACGTAGTGCTGAGCAAAATCGACGCCGTGGAACTCTGGCCCCAACGTCCGGGCGGCGCTCAACCTGGGCATTTCAACTTTCTGCGCTTCCTGGATTGGTACCGTTACCTGAATTGCGGTTATCGGCTTCCTGCGGTCGGTGGCACTGATAAAATGGGGGCCTACATGCCCGTGGGGACGAATCGCGCTTACACCTATATCGGCAAGGAAGAGTTCAGTTTCCCCAACTGGGCCAAGGCCGTGCGCAGCGGGAACACCTTTGTGACGTCCGGACCCCTGCTGATGTTCCAGGCCGACGGCCACACCCCCGGCCAGGAAATCACGCTGGGTGCGGGCGGCGGTACGATTCAGGCGCATGCCAGTGCCAAGAGCTTTATTCCGTTTAATCGACTGGAAATTGTTCTCAATGGGCAGGTCGTGGCTTCCCGAGAGGCCGCGTCTGGAACGCACGAGTTGACGCTCACGGAGATGATCCGTGTGCCAGGCCCGGGGTGGATGGCGGCACGTTGTTCCTCCGAGCTAGGGCCGGTAACCTCCTGGGAATTCATGGTGCAGGCGCATACATCTCCAGTTTACCTCGTCGTGCCGGGTCAAGAACTCTTCTCGGCTCAGACCGCGGCTTACATGCTGGCCCTGATCGATGGGTCACAAGCCTTCGTGGAAAATCTTGCTGTCCGCCCCGACTCGGAGAAATTTGGGCAGGTACGCAAGGTCTTCGAGGATGCGCGCGCTCAATTGCACAGACGGCTTCACGCGCACGGAATTCCACATTAGTCTGCACTGTTAGGGTTTAGCGGCGGCCAGGATCTTTCCAGTTGATTCCGTGCTCAAGCGGCTCGGCGACTCGCCGGGTCAGCATGGCATCCCGGGAGCCCTTCTACGGGGCGGCCAGGACCGGGAAGGAAATGCGCCCTGAAAACTCGAACCAAATTTAGGAGGGGAAGTAGTACGCCATGAAGCTTCGGCTTAGCCGTGCTTTCTGGCGATACCTTTTACACTCCCCCAGTGCGATCTGCCTTAACAGTGTTTGTGTGGCCGTGGCGCGCCGCGCCAGGGTTTTTACGCGCTCCGATTCGGCCTGCCTCAAGGAATCGGTGTGCCAGGCGGGTCTATCAGCGACGGGTCAGAATAGCACGCTACGACGAAAAATAGGGTATTGGGGAGCAACTGGACACAAACAGGCTTCCCGGAAAATGAGCCGAAAACACGTGATTCTGGAACTTTCCAGATCGTTAGCTTCTGTACTCGCAGAACCAACGACTTCCGGGGCTGATTTCGGATACCCTTTTGGTCTCGCGGTTCAGGAAATATTGCGCGAACCTTACTCGGGAAGGCAATTCCCCGGCTATGAGGACATTGATCTCTCATTTGAGGAACTGGAGACGCTGGTCAAGAACGGTCGGCCGGATTGGAAGGCGGCGCTTGAGAACGCAAAAGGGATCTATCTCATCAACGATACAAACACGGGCAAGCGCTACATTGGGTCTGCCTACGGTGATCAGGGAATCTGGTCGCGGTGGTCTGCCTATGTGACGAGCGGACATGGCGGCAACGTCGAACTGCGCGCCCTCGTTAAAAATCCGAGCCTGCACTACTGCCGTTCGCATTTCCGCTTCGCTCTTCTGGTGCACCGTCCGATGCCGACGCCGGATAAAGCCATCCTTGATCGCGAGGCCTTCTGGAAGCGGATATTGCTCACGCGTGGCGAGCAGGGCCTGAACCGGAATTGACGGCTTAGCCAATGATCGTTGTCTACGGAGCGCGGGGAACTAACCTGCCTAGCGGCGCGGAGGTGCAAATGAAGGAATACCGACGGAAGGCGAAACTGGTTAGCAGGAAGCTGAAGAAGTTTCTGATCGGCGGGAACGCGGAGCCCCTGCGCGGCGACGATTTCCGGTCGTTACGTCTGACCATCCCTGCCCGCGCCTTCGCTTACGTGGAAAAATTCCGCGTATCGCTTGACCCGGTGGATCTGGAAACGTGGACGGAACTGCAGGCTGCGCCGGATGATGTCTGCATTCAAACAACTGAATATCATGGCAGCGCGCTGAAAGTTCAGCGAGAACTTCACAGTGCCTGGATCAAGAAGATCGGCTTTGCTGAGGGCGACACTCTCGAAAAAGATGCGCTGCAGCAGGGCGCGTTCGAAGTGGAAGCCGAATGGCAGGCGTCCACCTTCGCGGCTCTCCACGGATTTTACCGGCAAGCGATCGAGACACTGCGGGCGGCGCTGGAGAGATCGATAATCGCCCTGAGATATCAAGATGATCCTTCCGACCCTCATTTCAGGAACTGGCTTGAGGGTAAAGAGCTTTTGTCGTTTCAGCCGGTTTGCGACCAGTTGGAGAAGCGCAACCATACCGTCCTGGCGCTGAACGAACATTTGATGAAGAGCGGTTGCACACGATTTGTCTGGCGAAAGCAAGGGAATGTCACACCGCAAGAATGGGTCGGCCGCCTGTATGCGGAGGTCTGCCATTACAGCCATTGCCGCCCGAACCATGCGAGCGGCGATCTATGGAAGGGGCCGGGTCCGGTGTATGATCCTGAGGCGTTCAAACTGACGGATCGACTCTATCGCGAGACATCCGCTGTGTGCTGGTTTATCGCGAAAATTGCCCGTCCCTCCATCGCATTACCGGACGCGGTGGCGGCGGTTGTATCATCGGCAGAGCCCGCCTGGAAGGGTATAGCCGAGCGCACATATGCGTTTCTGCAGGGGTAGGACGCGAAGGAGCGGCCGGGGTCTGAGAGCGAAAGCGATGCGGCCGCCCTCGCCGGGCAAGCGGGGCCCTCAGACGGGCACGGGCGTATTAATTCTTATGCGCGGGGCGTGCACGGCGCAAGCGCATCAGAAGCGACGAGTTAAGCTGCTGGTGAAAATCGCTAGCGCGGAGTCCGGAACGATTGTCAAGGCCGAACTTTGCCCCGACTGCGGCGTCTCCCTTAAGGCTGATGATTTTGGCAGGCTACCTCAGTTGGTGGTTGTCCACGATCTTAATCAAATTGGTCACCCCGCCCAGCGGCAGCGTGTTGGCCCTATTCCAGCCATACGACAGCGCCCTCTGCGATGGCCGGCAATTCGCAAGTGAGTTTGCCATCGGCGAATTCGGCGTGCAGTGTCTGCCGTTGACCAAGGAATGGAAGAAAGACAACCTCGCCTGGCCCCTTCGTGGAGAAACTAACTTTCACATTTAGCTCCGGAGTCTGTTGCGCCACTTCCTTAGCCTTCAGTCCTTTGAAGTTGGCCAGGAATATCGTTGGCTTGCCATCGACTTTGGCGATCTGAGTGGAGACGAACGGCGAGGCAGCAACTTCCACAGCGGGCTTGAGACCTGAGACGTTCAGTATTTCCGCTGCAAAGGCTTTCCTCAGCCCGTTGAACTCGGCGGACTCATATGTGTTAGCGGCGGCGGCGTGATCGAATTCTTTGCGCAGTTGTGCATAATAGGCTTTGCCGGGACAATCAGGAAGATAGAGGAAGTTCTTGCCGATTCTTCGCTCCTCTGGCTTCGTGACTCCCAGCAATTGGTGAATTGGGTTCGAGGTTTGCTCCGCGCCGGTGCTATCGTATTTCCCGGTCTCGCCGGTAACCATCAAGGTCTTTCCAGTTCGCAAGTAAGATTCCAGCGAACTCAACTCTTCTCTGCTGAGGCAGCGGGCTTCTGGCAGAATCAGCATCTCGCCGCGGAAATCGGCCAAAGTCCGCGGAGTTACGATTTGGAACTCCAGATGAGATTGCATGAGGAGCATCAGAATGCCACGGTAGGAATCAATGAACTCCTTGGCGAAGTAGTTTCGGGTCCTCTCGGAGAAGTAGACGCCAATCGGTTGGACCGGGTGCCGCGGAAGAAAGAACGTCTTTTCGTGATTCTTAATCCATCCGAAGATTAACTTGCGCGTCTGAATGTCGTTCGAGCCGGACATTACATGCCCCTGCACGTCCCACGTATTGGTGCCCGCCATCAACTGCGCCATCGCCAGATTCTTCATGGCCTCTTCAGGTGCGATTTGCTTCTCTTTCTCCCAAGAGTAGCTGAGCATCCAGCTCGGTTTACTGCCGGCAAAGGCGCGGAACGAATACATGCCAATCATGTCCTGAAACCACACCAGCGGGGTGCGGGACGCCGATCGGCCGCCCGTCGCATACTCATGCGCGATCGTGTCCACCACCCGATACAGCTCATACACGTCGCTGCCGACCCGGACCGCGCCCTCTTCGATTCCCGGGTAAATCTCGGCGATGGTCTTGCACTTGGGGTTGACTGCCTTCACGTTGGCGTCAATCTCTCGCATGAAGTCGGTGAGTGCCTCGATCCGGAAATCGACCCACTTACGGAAGTTCGCGTCCCGGAAATCGCCCAGTTTCAGATCGGTCTTGGCGTTGAGGCCGGTCTTGGCCTTGAACGCGGCAACCGTGTAGTCGTCAAAACTGGCCCAGGTGTCCTCCCAGCCCTCGAAGTGCGTCATCCAGTACGGGATGTCCACATACACGCCGTCAATCCCTGTGCCTGCGATCTGTCGGACACGCTGCATGTAGGTCTTGCGCCACTCAGTGGCAAATGGTGTTACCCAGACATCCTCGTCCCCCTGGCGAATCCAAAACGCCGTGCCGCCGCCGAAGAGCGCCGGTTCGCCGGTAATCTTCCGTTGCAACCAGTCCGGGTGATCTTTGGCCATGGTGTGTGCGGCGGAAGCGGCGTTTGCCGTGATGCACTCCGTACCTGCGATGTATACGAAGGCGTAGTTGCCGGCCGCGTGAGCTTTCACGGCGACCGCGTGGATCGCCTTCAGTTTCTCGGAGGGGTCAATAAAGCTCTCGTAACGGCCCGGAATGTCATTGTCAACTTCGATCCCGAAGACGTTGGTGTCGGTGGACTCGCGGACGATCTCAGCCGCATTATCGAGACGCAGGCCGTGACCGGCGATACGCACGTAATGCGTCCAGTCCTGGTTTGTCTGGCCTCCCAGGAGGCCGGTCAAGCCAAGCAATATGGCGAGAGTTTGCAACATGGCGTTAATCTCCCTGAGGACGACTTCCTCGCGGCCCCAGGCACAAGGTATCACAGCGTGACAAACAAATATGCAGTGAATCTCACCCGAAAAGCCACGCTTGGCTCAAACAGAACGCCGGCGAGACGGGCATACTTGTCCTTTGGTCGTAGTTGTGCGGGTGCTGCAATTGCCATTTGGTCTCACATTGTGTACCTGCCACGCACCGGTGTCGCCGCACTCGCCTTCCCGTACAGGCGGGCATAATCCCGGAATTCGACCAGATCTTCCCCGTCTTCCCCGCTTTCAGATCTGCGATGAATGAGTTTCGTCTTCGTACCCGGGCGCTTGAGAGGGGTGACCTCAGCCAGAAGCATCGCTTCCCCTTAATCCGAGAATCTGGCGGATATGCTTTCGCTGGCTGATGTCGTTCGGCGTTCCACCCTTTCGACTCAACCACTTGTTAAAATCCTGCATCTTCACTGAGTGCATAACAGGCACAGAAGTCACGCTCACGTCCACGGTGTTCAATCCTTCCGCGATTTCGCCAGCCCAATCGTGCTCACGGATCGCCACCAGTCCAAGCGCCACGGCTTCGTAAAGAGTTGACGCGGTTACTTCGACGCTATGCTTAACGCCCTCCAAATCGCACACGGTGACCCGACATAACCGCAGACTCATGGCGACAGGGAGTGTAGCATATTCGCCTTTCATTCGCCATGCAGAGTGGCGACTTGCGCCGAGTGCGATTAAACTTCTCGCGGATTAGAAACGCTGCAAACAGGCTTCCTGGGCCACCAAGCAGGCACGTAGGCGATTTCTCGGCCGGTGATCGCGTCGGAGGCCTGGCCGGAAGTTCACTCATGAGAGGCTGAGCCAGCGGCACGATGGCGACAAGGCTATTTGCCAACAACGGGCAGGTTGTCCGAACCAGATGGCAGTGCCAAGATGTCCGTTGGGGCTACATGGGAGGCTACGTGGCGGAAATTCGAGAATCTTATAAGGACTTAGCGGTCATTTTTCGGACACAAGTGCCAAGGTGAGTCCGATAATAACCCCTTATGAAAACCCGAGACGATCAGCGAAGCGGCACTAACTCAGGCGGAAACACCCAGCGCACTTCCCATCGGCCCCCTTCATCTCGGTCGAGCCGCACCACACCGGCCATCTGAAAACGAACGACAGCGCGATTCCTGTCGAGGCCTAGCAGCCGCGATGTCAAATGACTGAGATGAGGCAGATGCCCTACCAGCATAAGATTCTTCGATTCTTGTCGCAGGCGGATGGACACTGGCTCCACATCGTCATGCGGGGCGAGCCCCGCGACCTCTTGGGTGCCCTCGGCGGGTTGGAGGAGGACAGCGAGGATTTCGGCCGTCTGGCGGGCGCGTAGCTTCCCGCTATGTTCGATGCGGTCGAGACCGAGTCGCAACGGGGCGAGAGAATGCGCAATTCGCTCCACGTCCCGCCTCCCCTCGTCGGTCAGACCCCGACGTGGATCTTCTGCCTCGCTCTTGGCCGCTCCATGCTGAACCAGGTAGAGATGCATGATGGACCCCCCTTTGTCTGACTTCTCAGCATGGAACGATTCTACCCGAAGTAGGCATGGGACGCCGCGCAGGGGTTCAAAACCTCAAATCGGATTAATTCATCACTCAATTAACAAAGAAGCCCAGTTGCTTCCCGTACAAGCGGGCGAATTCCTGAAGCTCAACCACATCTACCCTGCGTTCACCGCTCTCGCATTTGGATACGAATGACTGAGGGCGGCGCAGGCTGCGAGCAACGTCAACTTGGGTTAGGCGGGCGTCAAGGCGAGCTTGGCGTAACCGCTCTAAAAAGAGGCGGTATCGCTGGCGATAGGCAGCATCCTTCAAGGCACCTTGGATTATTGCGAGTCGCTACCCAATATCCCAAATTGGGATATAATCCCCCCAGCCGTTGATTCAGAATGAGGGTCCGAACCATGAAGGACCTCCCCGAAGACACGCCAGACACTCTTCCTGTGAACGCAGTGCGTTCGCTGCAGCCCATTAACCAGGAGGGATGAACCAATGACTCACACAGCCGTCCGCCCGCGCAACGTAGAAGAGGATTTTCCGTTCTATTGGCTGGGCCTTCCCGCAAGCAGAAAGGCGCTTTCGCTCTTCGATGCCGCTCAAGCCATACCGGCTTTCGTGAAACGTCCCTTCCAGGCTGCCCCAGACGTGCCTCGGGCAGCAGTAAACCCGTATTATGAAGTGATCGTCCGCCTTCCCACTGACGAAGACCCTGCAGAGGTTCCGGTCGGCCTCGTATCGCGAAATTACCAGCTCGTCCAACATCATGAAGTCCTACAACGTGCGGCGGGTATGTTGGCATCGCTTGGAGTTGACCTGGATAAGGTTGAAGTGAACCTCTATTTGACGATTCACGGCGAGAGGATGGCGCTGGGCTTGGTGTTCCCGAGTGACTCCGAATACACCTTTGCAGTGAGCAAAGGCGACATCATGGCCATGTACCTTGAATTCATAAACTCCGTAGATGGCACGTTACGTCTGACGCTTCGCGTGAGCTGGTTACGACTTGTATGTACGAACGGCCTCACGGTGCGCGAAATTCTTTGGGATTTCTCAAGACTTCACGTCGGAACTGAGATTCTCAATGAGTTCGAAGACTACCTACCAGCGGCGGTGAACTCGGTAGTGGCGTACAAAACGCTCTTTCAACAATGGATGAAGACAAGGGTCGCCGATGAAGCATTTGACAGCTGGATTGAGAATACGGTCAGGCAGAGGTGGGGCCTGAAAGCCGCGGTTCGGGCTTACCACATTGCAAGACGGGGTGTTGACGTTCATATCGAGAAAATGCTGCGCCGGGTTCCCGTTACGAAGATACCGGTCTCGGATAAAGGTCCGGTGATTGGCGCGCTCGCGGGCTCATTAAACATCTTCGCCATCAGCCAAATGCTCACTTGGTTGGCGGGGGATCGCGGTGAATTTCAAGAGCAATTGAATTGGAAGATCCAAGTTTTTGAAATGCTCACAAAATTGGTGCCAAAGTCTAGCCAGAGGGAGTTGTTCGAATCCCCGAGTGTTGGCGTAGTGATGGTTCGCTGAAGTGCACACTGGGGCACAAAGGACTAGAAGGAGGCGAAGTATGTTCTATCCGAGTTCAAGACATAAGCTCTTCTTGGCTGCCCTCGCCTTATGCCTTGTTTCATTGACCGCGTTGGGCCAGTCACCTGGGCCAGTCAAGCCCGGATTTCGATTGGAGGACGGTACACCAGTCAAGCTCAGACTGCAGCGCACGCTTTCCTCAGCCGATGCCCATGTTGATGACCGCGTGGATTTCGATGTTTTAGAAGAGGTCAAAGTGAACGACGTGCTGGTCATTCCGAAGGGTAGCGTTGCGTGGGGCACCGTGACTGAAGCACAACCTAAGCGAAGGATGGCAAGGGGCGGAAAGCTCGATGTGAACATTGACTCCGTTCGTCTCGCTGATGGTGAAAAAGCCGCTCTGCGCGGTGTGAAGGACGTGAAGGGTGGTGGACACACCGGAGGAATGACTGCGGGAATCGTCGCGACAAGCCTTATCGTTTGGCCCGCAGCACCGTTCTTTCTCTTTATGCACGGCAAAGACATCACCATCCCAAAGGGCACGGAGATCACCGCGTACATAAACGGGGACATGAATCTCGATTTGGCGAAATTCACGGCGCCTGCGCCAATCGGGGCGGCGGCAGAGGCCCCTCCACCCCCAGCAGTGACGCGTGCTCCAACTTCGCCGGAGACAATCGCCGTTCCCATAGCCTCAACCCCGGACGGCGCTGACATCACGGTTGACCAGAGGTTTATGGGTAGCACCCCCTCTACCCTTCGACTGACGCCGGGCGACCATACGATCAGCATTGAAAAGTTGGGCTTCAAGCCTTGGCAGAAAACGATCACCTTGACTGCCGGCGCGTCTCCCACAATTAGCGTGACGTTGGAGAAACAATAAGGGGAAGGAGTCGCGCTTGATAGCTTCGTAGGGCTAAGTCGTCGGAATTACTAGTGCTTTATACGCGAAAGCCCGGGATTTCGGGGTAAGGCGCAAACTCATCAACGAACTCCCTCTTCCTCGGATCAATCCAGTAAAGGTCTTCCATTTCGAGGTAGCGCATAATATCAGTGAGGCATTTTCTCACTGGCAAGGGTCTCCCCGTTGGGTCTTGTGTTTCGGACTGTCCGGGTTTGAGCATCGGATAGCGATTGGTCTCAAGCTCCAAAATAAGCTCACGGCAGGTGTCGAAGATGAGGATCTGGGATTGCTCGCGGATTTGTCCGTCTGCGCCCTGGTACTTGCGTGGCTTCAGCTTGCTTCCAACTGCGTCTCGTCCCGCCTCGAAATCCTTCTTACTCGGGTCGCAGATGATTTTATATCCTTGGTAAGTGTCCCAGAACGTCTCTGGCCCCTCTTTCCCGAGTTCTCGATTGGTTGACCACGACTTTCCAGGGGTGTCCATTATCCGGCGTTGCTGAACCTGTCTGCGGCCAGCGTTATCGCAGAAGCCGTTTGGACCGGCAACGTCGATGTCTGGCCCTTCCAGCCAGAGCACGGTCTCAGCGTATTCTTTTCTCGTATGCAGGTCGTCATCTTCGGGAACTTTGCCGCGCCTTCTGTAAATTCGTGAACACCACCAGTCCCTAATGTAGACGTGGTTGTCGTAGCGGTCCACGTACATCCAGAGAAAGGCGTGCGGCCTCCGCGGGTGCGAGTCAATGCCCATGTAGAACGTCACATCCGCGGGAATCGGGTGCGGCGGGATCACCGTGTACTGCCTCTGAAACTCCGGGAACAGCAATTGCCCCCAAAACGCATCCGCCTTGATTTCCTGTTCTTGCATCCAGAGCGCTTCGCTTTTGTACGTCCGCTTCGTCTGCGCGACCCAGGAGGAGCCTTCTTTGGGGTCGGCAGAGCAGTGAATCCTTAGAACTTCTATACCCGTCTTCGGATCGCGTTTCCACGTGCAGCCGTGAGGGACTTCCATTTGAATGGTCCTATGTCTGTTTCTCTCTTATGGCAGTTCCATCACCCCGTCGCAGATATCCATGAACCAGCTAGGCCCTGCCGAGCTCACGCAGATTATCTGGGTCGCCACAGG
>Ga0187819_10000976_pt1 | contig 14629 bp, 12 predicted proteins | sample NC_wetland_sal_i_15_FD_132411 | JGI IMG/M metagenome (GOLD analysis project Ga0187819, IMG submission 132411) | Wetland sediment microbial communities from Neuse River Estuary, North Carolina, USA - SO4_4 | ecosystem: Environmental > Aquatic > Freshwater > Wetlands > Sediment | place: USA... | reverse complement strand
GCGCGATCGATTACCGTGACCTGAGGTGATAACGGGCGCGAACTGAACCCTGAGTAGCGAGTCATCGGCTGAATTACATACTGCCGCAAGTCCAAATTCCAGATGATCTGGCGCAGGTGATCAAAATCCAGAACCGTCACCTGCCGGTGACCCTGCGGATCTACGGAATCGGTCCGCTTCAGACCGCCACTGAAATACTCGCTCACAACAGATTGGCCGGATTCTGAGTTTGTCTGTGTGGTGATCTTCCAGTCGGCGCGGAGCGAGACGCCGAAAGCTGCCAGGAACCCAAGCGTACAAAGTGACCGCCGGCGCATCGTTTCGCCCGTGAGGCTATCGTACTACTTGCCCACATCCCGCACCACCAGCAGCGGAATGCGTAGCTTATGCCGGACGGAATTGATGGTGGTGCCGAAGATCAGATCTTTCAAACCACCGTGGCCGTGTGCGCCCATCACCAGCAGATCCGGCTGGATTTGGCGCGCGCAACGGACGATCTCACGGTTGGGATTAGACGAATGCGCCACCATGGTTTCGACGTCGACACCCTCGGCGCGCAGTGAATCGACGATATCGTCAAGATACTTGCGCCCGGCTTCCACTTCGGCGGTGGAGGAGAGCGATCCATAAACCTGACTGGTCACGCCCTCTTCGACGTGCAGCAGGTACAGCTTGGCATGATGCATGCGCGCCATAGCGGCGGCGTGGGCGATGGCCAGGTGGTCAAGCGCGGTATGGTCGAGCGGCACCAGAATGCGGCTGTATACGGGAGCCTCTGCAGCAGAAACCGCCGCGGCGGGAAGAGTGACCGGCGCGCGTCCGAAGCGCGCTCCCCGGCGTGTGAGCGCGGGCTCCACAGTGATCCACACAAGCATGGCGATGAGGAAGAGGCAGACCACGGAGAGCAGCACGATCACGTACGGGCGCCAGTTGCCCGCTGCCGCCAGCCAATCGGCAATCGACTGGCCCATGAGCCAGACGTTCAGCGCGAGAATCACCACCGCCGTGATCCAGGATACGATGATGACCCAGGTTTTGTTTGCAAACTCGCCCATGCGCCGGTGATCGCTGGTGAAGTGCACCAGCGGAATGATGGCGAAGGGGAGTTGCATGCTCAGAATCACCTGGCTGAGAATCAGCAGTTGATAAACGCCATGCTCTCCGGCCAGGTAGATCGTGATCGCTGCCGGAATGATGGCCAGGCTGCGCGTGATGAGCCGCCGCAGCCACGGCCGCATGCGGAAATTGAGAAAGCCCTCCATCACAATCTGCCCCGCCAGCGTTCCCGTCAATGTGGACGACTGGCCGGAGCACAATAGCGCGATCGCAAACACCACACTCGCCACCGAAGTTCCCAAAAGCGGCGCGAGCAGCAGGTGTGCCTGCTGGATTTCAGTCACCACGATGCCGCGCGTGAAAAATACCGTGCCGGCCACCACCAGAATGGCCGCGTTCACCAGCAGCGCGCCGTTCAGCGCCACCACGGAATCAATGAGGTTGTAGTGACACGCGATGTGCCTGGCCTCGCGCGTTCGCCCAATCTGCCGCGTCTGTACCAGCGCCGAGTGCAGATAGAGATTATGCGGCATCACCGTCGCGCCCAGAATGCCGATGGCGATATACAGGTTCTGCGCGTTCAGCCGGGGAACGAGCCCGGTCGCCATTGCGGAGAATGCCGGTCTGGAGAAGAAAATCTCAATGCAAAAACAGCCTGCGATCACCGAGATCAGCGCCAGAATCACCGCTTCGATGATGCGGATGCCGAAACGCTGAAACCATAGCACCAGCAGCGTGTCGGCCGCGGTGACGGCTACCCCCACCAGCAGTGGCAGGTGAAACAACAGGTTCAAGCCGATCGCCGCGCCCAGCACTTCCGCCAGATCGCAGGCAGCAATAGCAATCTCGCACAGCACCCAGAGCGCGTAGGTGATCGGCCGCGGATACGTTTCGCGGCAGGCCTGCGCCAGATCGCGGCCGCTGACGATGCCCAGCCGCGCGCTCAACGTCTGCAGCAGCACCGCCATGGCGTTGGACATCACCAGCACCCACAGCAGCCGGTATCCGAACCGCGCGCCACCTTCCAGATCCGTGGCCCAGTTGCCCGGATCCATGTAGCCCACGCTCACCAGGTAAGCCGGGCCGGCGAACGCGAACATCCGGCGCCACAGACTGATGTGCGTGGTCTCCACCGACGAATGCACCTCGGCCAGAGAGCGCGCGGGTTCGAATGTGCCCGAGATCTCCACTGGATTCCATGATACTTAACTATAGTTAAGCAGGCAATTGAAATCCGCGTAAATTTCGACATGGGGACATGCTCGGCCAGATCTGTCCCACAGCCGGGATCGAATCGATTTTTTCACACCTTCCTATCCCCATTTCAACGCTGTTCGATTACGGATACGCCGCCGTTACTTTCTGCCCATCGTGCAGCGCGAAGCTGGTGGGCAGGGCGACGGAATCTCCTTCCGTCACACCTTCCAGAATCTGTACGCGGCTGATGCTTGTGGAGCCGGATTTGACGGGGCGCCAGTGAACCTCCCCGCCCGTCAAAGCGAAAACGCCTGTTCCGTTTGCGTCCCGCCGCAGCGCCTCTTTGGGAATGGTGAGCGCGCCCGCCACCACGCTTGCCCGGATCTCGGCGTTTACATTTGTTCCAGGCACCAGCTCGCGCATGGGATTCTCGATGGTGCACAATACCTCGCCCACTTGACGGGTTCCCAGCGGCTGGATTTGCGTCGGCAAATGTTCCACCGTTCCTTGCCAGCTTTTCCCAGGTGAGGCATCCCACGTGATGTTGACCGGCAGCCCCACCGCCACCCGGCCCAGCTCCGGCTCGTCGATGTAGATTCGCACGCGCAGGCGGTCCAGCACCCCGATGTTGGCCACCGGATCCCCGGCATTGAGATAGGTTCCTAGCCGTACCGGCAGGCTATAGACCACGCCCGCCATGGGCGCCCGCACGACCGTATCGGCCATGCGACGCTCTGCGAGACGCACCTCGGCTTCGGCTTCACGCAGCCGGGCCTCTGCCACCGTGCGATCTGTGGATCCCACAAGCACGGTCCGCTTGTGCTCCAGGGCTTCGATTTCCAGCTCCGTTAGCCGCAGCTTGCCGCGCGCCTGCTCAGCCTCCTCTCGCGTGGCCGCCTGCTTTTCTTCCAGCCTGTGCAGCGCGTTGTATTCCCGTTGCTCCGCCTCACGATCGAGCCGGGCTCGCGCGAGGTTGGCGTCTATATCGGCGAGTTCTGTGCGGCGGCCGCCGCGTTCGATCACCTCAAGCTCCGCCCGGGCCTGTTCTACGTGGACCTGCGCCGCCGCAAGCTGTGCCGCCAGGCCCGGAACGCTCAGCTTAGACAGCTCCGCGCCCTGCGCCACCCTCTGTCCCTCCTTCACAAGAAGCTCGGCCACGAGGCCGGCTGTGTCCACGCGCACCGTGGCATACCGCAACGGCTCCACCTTGCCGTTGCTCTGCAAGGTGCTTACCAGCGTCTCGCGTTTGACCTTGGCGAATGACACTTCAGGCGGCTCATTCTTCTTCGCGAAGGACCAGACGAGAATGACGGCGAGAGGCACCAGCAGAATCAGAACGTGGCGTCGCTTCAACACGAACTCCGTCGAGCACAGTAGTCGAACAACAGTTGCCATTCGGCGCGCTGGATTTCGAGCGCCGTGCATTCCAGCGCGGATCCCGGCCGCCTGCGAGCGTGTTCGCAAATCTCGATGAACTCGAAAGGATCCCACGCTTTGCCAAATCTCAATGCGGCGTCAGGCTGCCGGGCGGCAATGGCCTCAGCCGCCTCCAGCAGTCGCGGGAACACCGCGTGCTCGCCCACACGATGAAACCAATAAGACGAGTTGCCCGGATCAGGCTCCTGCCGGTGCACGATCGCGTGCCAGTAGCTGCCCTCTGCCGAAGAATCCGATTGCGCGGTCTCGTGCGCCTCTTCCCTGCAGGAAAAATAAAGGTACAGGCCCGCTAGAGCGCCTAGCGGCGAGCGCGCGCCGGCGAAAAGATCGTCAGCTTTGGCGCTTTTAATCTTCGAAAACGCAACGTTCGAGTAGCACGCCCCCTCAGCCAGCGGCATCAGGCGTTCCCCGTTTTCTCCCAGTCGAAGTATCTCCGCCACTTCGGCCCCATATACTTGTGGATTCCATTGAATCGTCGCAGGTTTCATTTGGCCTACTGAGCCGTTATCCCAACCTATTGTCTAACATGGATGTAGGGTCGGTATAGCCACATGCCAGGAAAAACCGCATTGCTGCTCTCCGCCGGCGGGATGTTCGGCGCCTATCAGGCAGGCGCCTGGAAGGAGTTGTCTCAGAGGCTCCAGCCGGATCTGGTTGCCGGAACATCCGTGGGTGCGCTGAATGGCTGGACGATTGCCGGCGGCTGCCCGCCTGACCAGCTCATTGAGCAGTGGAACAGCGCGTCCTCTGGCGCTTTCCTCAAGTTCCGGTTCTCTCTCAACCCCTGGCGAGGCTTTTTTGACGAGGCCAGTTTCTCGCACCATGTGAAGGAGCTGTATTCCGCGTTCACGCCGAAGATGCCGATTGGCGTGGTGCTCACCGACCTCATGAGCCGCTCCCCGCGATTGGTCCGCTCACCGGATATCACCTGGGAGCATCTGGCCGCGGCTTGCACCATTCCCACCGGTTTGCCTCCGGTGCACATTGACGGGCGGTGGTATGTGGATGGCGGCTTGCTCGACGTGCTGCCATGGTGGGCGGCCTTTGAGATGGGCGCCACGCGCGTAGTGGCCGTCAACTCGCTCCCGGTTCTGCCTTCTCGCGTGCTGCACGTGAGCGCGGAAATTTATCGCCGGTTCAGCCGGAGAAAAGCGCGGCCGGGTTCGCTCGAGGTCATCCTGATTGAGCCGGCGGCCTCGCTCGGCACCCTCAATGAATCGGTTCGCTGGAATCGAGACACCGTGAATCGTTGGATCGAACAGGGCGCCGCAGACGCGCGCCGCGTCCTGGGCTCCGCCGCGCCTGGTCGCGATTTCAGGTCCTGCGTTTTACAATAAGCCTTTTATGCCCAACTACCGGATCTATCGGATGAAGGAGACTCCGCGGGAACATTTCCGTGCGGCGCCCCACGTTTCCGGCGCCGCCAACGTCAAGCGCCGGGACTATGAGGAAAGCGGCCAAATCGAAGCCGCCAATGAATACGCCGCCTGGGAAAATCTTCGTGCCTCGGAAAAGCCGCTGGAGGTTGGCGACCTGCTCGAAACGGATGGCGGCGAGCTGCGAATCTGCAAATACATCGGCTTCGAAGCGGCGGCCTGGGTGCTGCCGGTGACGGCCGCTGAACCCTCTGCCGCTACTCCCGCCGCGTCTCCAATCGGGTATACTTCGGGAGATCAACCCGCTGGAGACGAGCATGCGTGAAGTCCGGCTAGGCGACATCATTGACGACTTCTGCGTGAAGTGCAAGCGCATCATGAACCACTCCGTGGTTTCCATGATGGGCCCGGATCCCGCCAAAGTACGCTGCCGCACCTGCTACAGCGATCATGACTACCGGCATGAGCAGGCGCCCCCTCCCAAAGTCGACACTCGCAAATCTGCGTTGTTCAACGAGGTGCTCTCAAAGTTGCAGCCGGATGCGGCCGCCCCGGCCCCAGAGGTGCCGGCCGCACCCGCCAAATCGAAGGCTAAGGGCAAAAAGAAATAGCTGCATCGTGGGTCAGTAGTCGATCACCATATGAGGGAAGCGGGTGACGGTGAAGTGCAAGATGATGGGTGAGAATCATGTCAGCAACCCAGGTCAAGTTGAAATGCAGACAGATCTTCAGCTTTGTGGGGCGGCCATTCGTGGCTGCGAGCCAGCCTTCCGGCTGGCTGGACCCGCTGGAAAGCGGGTCAGCAGACTGAAAGTCCGCCCCACACCCTGTTCAAAGGACTTCTGAACGTTCATTCGCGGCCCAATCGCGTCCTTCCGTGCCACAATCTATTCTGTGAGCGAGCTTCGATGGCATCCTTTGCTGCGCGAGTGGGTGGGAGTTGCGGCGCACCGGCAGAACCGGCCGCAGATGCCGGAAAACTGGTGTCCCTTCGATCCCGGCTCGGGACGCGTCCCGGACCAGTTCGATGTCTTCATCTATCCGAACGATTTCGCCGCGTTCCGCATGGACGCTGAACCGTTCTCGCCCGAAACCGGCCTCTACCAAAAAACTGGAGCGCGCGGCTCTTGCGACGTCGTCATCTATCACCCCAATCATTCGCTCGCGCCGGCGCAGATGCCTGTTGAGCACTGGCGCAAGGTGGTGGACGTCTGGATTCGCCGCCACCGGGAACTGGCGGCTCTCGCCGGCATCCAGTACATTTACATTTTCGAAAACACCGGCGTGTCGATCGGCGTTACCATGCCGCATCCGCACGGCCAGATCTACGCGTTCCCTTTCATTCCGCCGCTCATCGAGCGCGAGTTGAGCGCGGCGTCCGACCATCTTCGCGACCACCAGGAATGCATCTACTGCCGCATTCTGCGCGAGGAGCTGGCGGCGGGCACGAGGATCGTCGCCGCCAATCCGGATTTCGTGGCCTTCGTTCCGTTCTTCGCGCGCTGGCCCGGCGAGATCCAGATCTGCGCCCGCCGCCACTTCGGCAGCATCCCCGAACTGAGCGACACGGAAGCCGCGAATCTCGCCGCGCTCATCAAGAAGGTGCGCATGAAGTACGACAACCTCTATGGTTTTCCCATGCCCCTGATGATGCTGCTGCGCCAGAGCCCGGTCTCGGGGGACTACCCGTACTTCCACTTCCACATCGACTTCTTTCCCATCCAGCGCAGCGCCACCAAGCTCAAGTACATCGCCGGAGTCGAAAGCGGGGCCGGAACGTTCCTCAACGACACCGTGGCTGAACAAAAAGCCAAAGAGCTGCGCGAGACCGAGCCTGTGGGATGAAAGTACGGCGCCCCGCATGGCTGGGTACGGCATTGTCGCATGTTCATTGGAACCATGTGAACCTGCACGGTGTCGAATGATGTGGATCTGCAAGCATAGTGCCGAGCCCGTATGCTCGCGCTGACACGCAGCCATCATGACTCTCGAACTGCGCAGCGTCTCCAAGCGTTTTCCCGGCGTCCTGGCCGTAGATAACGTCAGCTTCCTTGCCCCGGCAGGCGAAATCACAGGCTACCTGGGCCCCAACGGCTCTGGCAAATCCACGACCATGAAAATGATCGCCGGACTGATCGAGATCGGGTCGGGCGAGATCCTGTTCGACGGTGAGCCCATTCGCCGCGATCTCGTCGCACACAAACAACGCATGGGCTATGTGCCTGAAGAGCCTTATTTATATACGCATCTCAGCGGCTTGGAATACCTGATCATGGTAGCCCAACTACGCGGCTTGCACGCTAAGCACACGGCGGAACGCATCGACGGCCTGCTGCGCCTGCTCTCGCTGCACTCAGACCGCCACTCCCCTATCTCGGCTTATTCGAAGGGTATGCGCCAGAAAATCCTGCTAGCCGGGGCGCTGTTGCACGATCCCGAACTTCTCCTGCTCGACGAGCCGTTTTCCGGCCTCGACGTTTCCTCCGCGCTGATTCTCCGCAGTCTGGTGCAGGAGCTGGCAACGCGGGGTAAAGTGATCCTCTTCAGTTCCCACGAACTCGAAACCGTCGAGCGCGTTTGCTCGCGCGTGGTCATCCTGCACCATGGCAAGGTAGTGGCCGACGATTCGATCGAGCATTTGCGCGTCCTGCGCTCCGCTTCCAATCTGGAGGACGTCTTCTCGCAGCTTGCGGTCGAACAGGACACCGCAGCCGTTTCCCGCGAAATCGCCAACCTGATTCGGGCATGAGACGGCGCCATGAAGAATCTTCAATTCCGCGTCCTCTACCGCGAGTTCCTTTTCCGGATCGTCGATCTGGAACTGCTCTCCGCGCACGCTGAGGGCGACAGCCGCACATTGCTGGGCCAGTTCGCCTCGCTGCTCGTTTTCTTTAGCGTGATCCTTGCGCTGGGAGCCGGGTTGTGGGCCGCTAATGTCAGGGACAGCTGGCTGCCCCCGCTGATTCACATAATCGGCGCCTGGGCCGTGGAGCACTTTCTAATCGCCACCACTATGCTGGCGGTCGGTGTGTTCGCCGTGTTGAGCTGGGAGTCCACTTTCCCCGACCGCCGCGACGTTCTCGTGCTCGGACCTCTCCCAGTCCGCTCGCGCACGCTGTTTCTGGCAAAGGTCGCCGCTGTAGGTAGCGCACTAGGTCTCACGTTGGCGGCTTTGCACGTAGCGGCGGGCATCGCCTGGCCGCTGGCGCTTGCGCAATTCGATCCGACGCCCGCTCCAGCACTGGTCTTCGACCCCCGACTCCCGCCAGTGAGCGCCGCCGATTTCCCATCCGTCATGAACCGCGACATCGCACCGATGTTGCGCCGGCTCGACCTCGCTGCCGCAGACGGCGGCGCGGGTATCGTCATCGGCATCTCCGAGCACGGCGTGCGTCGCATCATGGCTTACGGCACGGCGAAACCCGATTCGGTCTTCGAGATCGCTTCCATCACCAAGACCTTTACCGGTTTGCTGCTGGCGAAAATGACCGTGCAGAAAGAGGCGGATCTGCGCGATGCAGCGCGCGATCTGTTGCCACCCGGTGTCGCCGGACCGTCCCATGGTTTCGAAATTACTCTGCTCGACCTGGCAACCCATCATTCGGGATTGCCGCGCATGCCGGATAACGGCGGCCCAGGCTACCAGCGCGAGACGTACTCGAACTATCAAGAGTCGGATCTTTACGACTACATCAAGCGGCATGGCCTGGAAAAACCCGCGGACCCGAAATACCTTTACAGCAATCTGGGCTTTGCTGTGCTGGGGGCGGCGCTCGAGAGTCGGGCGCAAACCAGCTACGAGAAGTTGCTCGAACGCGAGGTCCTCGGCCCGCTCGGAATGAAGGATACGGCCATTTCACTCTCTCCCGGACTGCGCAGCCGCTTGATGCAAGGCTATGACGGGCAGCGGCGCCCAACTCCACCATGGGACCTGGTGGGCGTCTATGCGAGCGCCGGCGCATTGCACTCCACCGCCGGCGACATGGTCACCTATCTCGAGGCCCAATTGCACCCCGAGAGGTCGGCGTTGCGGGCGGCGCTGGTGGAATCCCAGCGGCTTCGCGCCAACATCGCCGGCAACGTCAGCATTGCCCTCGCCTGGGTCTACAACGCCGATACCGGCATCTACATGCACGATGGCGCCACCGGCGGTTTCACGAGCCATGCGTGTTTCGACCCACGGCGCGACTGGGCTGCCGTCGTCTTGATGAACGCCGCGCCGGTCACGTTTCCGTTTGTACCGGTCTTAGGCGAGCATGTCCGGCAGCGCCTCTCCGGCGAACCGGCTTTGTCGCTGGCGCCCGTCTCAGTTCCTGCCGCTGGCCCCATCCGTTCGTTCTTCGCTTACTGGATCACCATGTTGGCGGCTGGCATGTTCATCTTCTGCTGCGTGCTTGGCCTTCAGGGCTTCGTTGCGCAGTTGCTTCCCCGGCGATGGTTCCTGCGCGTCTCGGCGTTTTTGCAGATCGCGGTCTTCTGCGTGCTAGTGTGCGGCTACTTTATGCAGCGTTCGCCGGTGACGGTGCTGGTGACCGGGCCGCAGAAGCCTTGGATCTCTTGGGTTCCCTCGTATTGGTTCGTCGGGCTCTTTCAGCAGTTAAGCGGCTCGCTGCATCCGGCACTGGCGCCTTTCGCCAAGCGAGCCTGGATCGGTTTAATCGTGGCCCTTGCGGCCACCGCGACAGCTTATGCGGCTTCTTATCTCCGCACTTTACGCAAAATCGTGGAAGAGCCCGATATCGCCCCCGGCTTCACGCACGCCTGGCTGCCGCGCTTCGGCGGCTCATTCGAAACCGCCATCGTGCACTTCAGCATTCGAAGCCTCTTCCGCAGCCGCCAACACCGCATGATTTTCGCCTTCTACCTAGGCGTGGGGCTGGCTTTCGCGATCCTGTTCATGAACGCGCCGCTGGAGCTCTCGGGCCCAACTGTGGGCGATCCCTGGCATCAGCCTTCGGTGCCAGGGCTCGCCGCCACCATTGCCCTGATGGGATTCTGGGTTGTGGGCGCCCGCGTGGTCTTCTCCCTGCCACTAGATCTGCGCGCAAATTGGATCTTCCGCGTGATGCCCTTCTGCGCGGGACAGCAATGCCTCACTGCCCGACGCCGAGCCCTTTTCGTGCTATCCGTGGCGCCCGCATGGACGATTTCGGCTGCGTTTCTCTTGGCGCTCTGGCCTTGGCGGCCCGCCGCCGCTCATCTAGCCGTTCTCGGGTTGCTGGGCATTTTTTTGGCCGAATTCTCTTTCGGCGGCGCTCAGAAGGTCCCGTTTACTTGTTCCTACTTGCCGGGCAGATCGCATATTCACGTCACTTTCCTACTCTGGATCTACTTCCTCCTGTCTGGGATAGTGGGGGCCGCCTTAGGAGAACTCCAGGCCCTCGAACGCCCCGCGGTTTTCGCCGCCATTCTGGGCAGCCTCGGGGTCGCTGCTCTTTTCGCCATTCTTCGCAACAACTGGCTGGCCCGTCCAAGCCAAGCCGAACTCCGCTTCGAGGAGATACCGCCCGACAAATTGCTCAGCCTGGAATTGTCTTGAAATGTCGGATCGGCGCAAGAGCACATCCGATGGTAACGAGCGCGCCCGGCCGATCCCCGCGAAAAATTGTAAATTGTACTCGTCCCGGTTTGCTATGGCAGACCAAATGAGATGAAAGGAAGAAATCGACATGAAATCGCGAAAGGGATTTTCGGCTTTGACTCTGCTCGTCGCCGGCGGTTTGGGATTCGTCTTCGGCACCGTGATGCATGAGCAGCAACCGCAGATCGCGTTAGCTAAGGCGGCTGCACTGCCGCAGGCTCCCGATGACGGCAAGTTGCGGATCATCATCTTCGGCGCACACCCGGATGATGCGGAGTATCGCGGGGCGGGCGTGGCGATGAAGTGGGCGCGCATGGGGCACCACGTCAAGCTGGTCTCGGCAACCAACGGCGATATCGGTCACTGGCAGATGGCGGGAGGACCGCTGGCGCAGCGCAGAAAGAAAGAGGTGATGGAGGTGGGCCGGCGGCTGGGCGTCACCACTGAGGTGGTGGACATCCACGACGGCGAAATCCTGCCCACGCTCGAGAACCGGCGCACCATTACCCGGCTGATTCGACAATGGAACGCCGACATTGTGATTGCCAACCGCCCCAACGACTATCATCCCGATCACCGCTATACGTCGATTCTCGTGCAGGATTCGGCGTACATGGTCACGGTGCCGTTCTTCTGTCCCGATGTGCCGCCGCTCAAGAAGAACCCGGTGTTCCTCTACGCCTCGGATGGGTTCCAGCGCCCCAATCCCTTCCGGGCGGATGTTGCTGTAGCCATCGATGACGTGATCGAGCCTACGTTGGACGCCCTGCTGGTCATGGAGTCACAGATCCACGAGGGCGGCGCTAACGGCTACGCCGGGCTCTTTCCGGAAGACCCCGCCGGGCGGCAGCGGCGCAGTGACGAGGTTCGCAGGGATCTGGCGAAGCGGTACGCGGGCTATGCGGACAGTTATCGCGATGCTCTCGTCAAATTCTACGGCGAAGAGCAGGGGCGGAAAGTCCGCTATGCACAAGCCTTCGAGGTCTGCGAGTACGGCCGGCAACCCTCGCGCGATGAACTGAAGCAGATGTTCCCGTTCTGACCTGTGCGGGCGCGGACGCCGCCGAAGAGTTAACCACGGATAGTACGAGAACTGTGCCAAAGTGTCACCCTAGCGGTCATCGCCCATGTGTAAGTACCTGGAAATGACTGGCGAAAGGCGTACTCTTGCGTGGTATCAAAAATGCCACTGCCAGGGATATGCCGTTATTACCGGTAGTGGCTGACGACACCCTCCAGGATGCCGCGATTTCGGATTCCCTCAAACCGGCAGGCCGCCGAAATGTCATGGAGGTCTTCGTCGCCCGCCAACCGATATTTGACCGGCATCAAAAGGTCTACGGCTACGAACTGTTATTCCGGCCGCAGTTGGACGCCGGCGCCGCGGGAACCGCCGGCAGCCTGGCCAGCCTGCAGGTGATGACCAACAGCCTGCTCTCCATCGGAGTCGAAGCGCTCCTCGCGGGTGCACGGGCTTTCATCAACTTTCCCGAACAACTGCTGGCTGACGAGCGCGCGTTGTCGCTGCCGCCCAATATCGCGGTGATCGAGATTCTGGAAACGGTTAACGCTACACCTGCCGTACTTGCCGCGTGCCGCTACCTCCGCGCAAAAGGGTATGTGCTGGCCCTCGACGATTTTCCTCAACAGGCAGACTACGAGGAACTGGCCGGTCTGGTCGACATCATCAAGGTGGACTTCCGCGCCACCACTCCGGCCGAGCAGGAAGCCATCGTCCATCGTTATTCGCCAAAGGGAGTCCATCTGCTGGCTGAGAAGGTCGAAACCCAGGAAGAATTTCATCGCGCCAGGAAGTTGGGGTATCACTATTTTCAAGGTTACTTCTTTGCGCGCCCTGTGGTCGTTTCCCGCCGTGAGATTCCCGGTTTCAAACTGAACTATCTTCGGATTCTGCGCGAGATTCATCAGCCTGAGCTGGAATTCCGCGAACTCGAGTCGCTGATTCAACGCGATGTTTCGCTGGCCTCGAAACTTCTGCGCTATGTCAACTCGGCGATATTTGGATGGATCAGTCCCGTTCAGTCCATCCGGCAGGCGCTGGCGTTGCTCGGCGAGCAGGAAATCCGCAACTGGGCTTCTCTGGCCGCACTGCCCACGCTGGCGGTCGACAAGCCCGATGAGTTGATGCGCATGGCGCTGTTGCGTGCTCGCTTCTGCGAGTTGCTGGCTCCCTGGGAAGGACTCGCGCATCGAAAGGCCGATCTCTTCTTGCTCGGCCTTTTCTCGCTGCTGGATGCCATGCTGGACCGCCCCCTGGCCGAAATTCTCGCGGAAATGCGGCTGCGCGGCGACATCCCAGAAACGCTTCTGGGCACAGGTCACCCGGAGCAGCCCATGGCACTCATCTACCGTCTGGTGCGCCACTATGAATCCGCCAACTGGGAAGGTGTTGCCGCCACTGCGAACCGCCTCCAGGTGCCTGTTGAAATCATTCCGGAGCTGTATTTGAACGCTGTCGCCTGGTCGAACGAGATGAACCGCGGTTGACCGCGGCTCGGGTTCCGACGGATGCGGCCCGATTACGGCTGCCCCGCCCCGGCGAGCGATTGCAGAAAGTCGCGGAAACGGCGGCGGCTCACCTCCAACCGTTCGCCGTTTCTCAATAAGACCTCTCCGGAGCCGCCGGGCATCGGGAACACTTCGGTCACGGCATTCAGATTGATCAAAGCGGCGCGCGAGATGCGAAAGAAGCGGGCTGGATCCAGGCGCTGCTCCAGATCGTTGAGCGTGGGGTCCATCCAGAACCGGGCGGTATCGCTGATCAAGCGCGTGAGACCGCCTTCGGACGCGAAATAGAGCACCCGTGACTCGCTGACGATCAGGTAGTGCGCCCCGTTTCGCGCCAGAAAGCGGGCCGGCGAAGAATGCTGGCGGCGGACAATCTGATCGAGCGCGGACTCGCGGCTTCCGCCCGCCGCCAAAGACCTGACACGATTCAGCGCCTCGGCCAGCCGCGCGCGGCTGATCGGCTTCAGAATGTAGTCCACGGCATGCAGTTCGAAGGCGTCCACGGCATACTGATCGAAGGCGGTGCAGAAAATGATATGCGGGCGGGGCTGCGGCAGACAGGCCGCGACGTCGATCCCGCTGCAACCCGGCATCTGGATATCCAACAGAATCACATCCGGATGCAAGCGGCGGGCGAACTCCATCACCTGGATGCCGGTTTCGGCTTCGCCGGCCAGGTCGAGATCCGCCTCGGATGCCAGCATCTGGCGCAGGCGCGCGCGAGCCGGTGCTTCGTCATCGGCAATCAGAACGCGGATCACGTGTGGGTCACTGAGCGAAACCGGCCCGCGGGAGAATGCGGAAGCGACAGCAAAACCCGCGTGCCGCCTCGCCCGCTTTCCCAGCGCAACTGGGCGCCATGGTCATAATAGCCACGCAACCGTTCCACCACGTTTCGCAGTCCATGGCCATCGCCTGGCTCCTTGAGGGAGAAACCGGCGGGAAAGCCTGGACCGTTGTCGAACACTTCCACAACCAGCGATTCACGTTCGAGCGCGGCTCGTAGCCGCACCGTGCCGCGACCTTCCACCGCCGAGGCGCCATGCTTGATCGCGTTCTCGATCAGGGGTTGGATGCTCATCGCGGGGATGGGAACGGACGCCGCCGCCGGGTCCACGTCGAATTCCACTTGCAGCCGCTGGCCGAAACGTGCCTGCTCCACGCGCAGATACGCGCTTACGAAGTTCACTTCCTCGGCCAGGGACACCCACTCATTCTCCGATTTACGAAGAGTGTAGCGGAAAATCAGGCCGAGCTGCTCGATGGTATCGTCCGCAAGTTCCGGTTGATCCCGGATGAGGCCTGCAATGGCGTTTAACGCGTTGAACAGAAAATGTGGATTGATCTGGGCGCGCAAAGCTTTTAGAAGGATGCCGGCGCGTTTACCATTATCCGCCTGATACACGATGCAGAGAGAAAAATAATCCGCCAGCAGACCAAACAGCGAAGAGAT
>Ga0187819_10000975_pt1 | contig 14633 bp, 10 predicted proteins | sample NC_wetland_sal_i_15_FD_132411 | JGI IMG/M metagenome (GOLD analysis project Ga0187819, IMG submission 132411) | Wetland sediment microbial communities from Neuse River Estuary, North Carolina, USA - SO4_4 | ecosystem: Environmental > Aquatic > Freshwater > Wetlands > Sediment | place: USA... | reverse complement strand
GTTCCAGACCACCGCGGCAGGCGACCTGCTGCTGACCGACCAAGGGAGCAACTGATGCGTGTCCCGATGACCGAGTATCTCGAGATCGACCTGGATACCGAACGGTGGCAGTGCCGCCGCTGCGGGCACGACCTGGCCCCCGCGCGTGGCAATTACAAGACCGGGACGCTCGTGCATGACCGCGACCCTCGCGAGATCCACCGGCCACTGATCGACCCGGATCGCTACGAGTTCACCTTCGCACCGGACCCGGCGTGGTGCCGGATCCTGGAGTACTACTGCCCGGGCTGCGGCACGCTGGTCGAGACGGAATACCTCCCGCCAGGCCATCCGCCGACGTTCGACATGGAGATCGACGTCGATGCGCTGAAGGTGCAGTGGGCCGGCCGGCCGGCCGGCACCGTGATCCCCCTCGGCAGGGACGTCCCCGTGAACACCGGTCACGTCGGCTGAGCACCCGGAGGGACCCACCATGAAGCGAATCTCCGTCGACATCGGCGGCACCTTCACCGACTGCTTCGTCGCCTGGGACCGCGACTACATCCAGGCGAAGGCTCTCACCACGCACCATAACCTCTCCCAGGGGTTCAACGAGGCACTCGACCAGGCATCTACCGCGCTGGGCCTTAACCGATACGAGGTCCTATCCGGCGTCGACTCGGTGCGGTACGCCACGACACTGGGCACGAACGCCCTCATCGAGCGCGCCGGCCCGCAGGTCGGCGCCCTGGTCACCGCGGGCTTCGACGCCACCATCCCGCTGTCCCGCGGCCGGGGCTACGGCGAGGGCCTCGACGAGCTCGGCCGCAATGACCTGTCCGCCGGGACCAGGCCGGATCCTCTCGTCCCGCAGCGGCTTATCCGCTCGGTACGCGAGCGGGTTGACTACTCCGGCGTGGTGCTGATGGCCCTAGACGAGGAGGACGTCCGGCGGCAACTGGGCGAACTCATCGACGCCGGGGCGGAGGCGCTGGTCGTGTGCCTGACCAATGCCGTGGAGAACCCGGTGCACGAGCGCCGGGTACAGGAGATCTTCCTGGAGGAATACCCGGCGCACCAGCTCGGCGCCATCCCGATGCTGCTGTCGCACCAGCTGTCCGGCCGCAAGGGCGAGTACGTACGGGCGACGTCCACGATCATCGACGCGTTCCTGCACTCGACCATGTATTACGGCCTGTCAGAGCTGGAGCAGAACCTGCGCGAGCACGGCTACGCCAAGCCGATGCTCGTCAACCACAACACCGGCGGCATGGCTCAGCTGAACTCGACCGACGCCCTGCAGACGATCCACAGCGGGCCGGTCGCTGGCATCGCCGCCAGCGAGCAGCTGGCCAGCCAGGCGGGCCTAGGCAACGTGGTGGCCACCGACATGGGCGGCACCAGCTTCGACATCGGCCTGGTGCCCGCCGGCGGCGGCAAGCACTACGACTTCATGCCGGTGATCGAACGCTGGCTGGTCAGCATCCCGATGATCCATCTGGTCACCCTCGGCGCCGGCGGCGGGTCGATTGCCTCCTACAACCGGCTGCACCAGTCCGTCCAGATCGGACCGCGCAGCGCCGGTTCCGACCCCGGGCCTGCCTGCTACGACCGTGGTGGCATGCGGCCCACGGTGACCGACGCCGATCTGCTGCTGGGCTACCTCGATCCGGAGCGCTACGCCGGCGGCCGCATCCCGCTCAAGCCCCGGCGGAGCGTGTTCGCGATCGAGGAGGAGTTCGGCGACCAGTTCGACCTCGATCCCGTCGAGGTCGCCAAGCTGATCAGGGCCGAGGTGGACGAGCAGATGGCCAGCGGCATGGCCAAGGAACTGAGGATCCGCGGCTACCTTCCGGAGGAGTTCACGATGCTGGCCTACGGCGGGAACGGCCCGCTGCACGCCTGCGGTGTCGCGAACTTCCTGGGCGTCACCAAGGTGCTCGCCCCGCCCTACAGCTCGGTGTTCTCCGCGCTCGGCGCCGGCAACACCCCGCAGCTGCACATCCACGAGCGGACCGTCCCGATCACGTTGTATGACGCCACCACCCGGTCGCTGTTCAGCGACTTCGGCCGCTTCAACGAAATTGTCGAGGAACTGGAAGCGAAGGGCCGCGCGGACCTGGTCCGGCAGGGGCTGCCGGCCGAGTCGGTGCGGCACCGGCTGGAGCTGGACATGCGGTACGGGAACCAGCTGGTCACCATGGCCGTCGTCGCCGAGCAAAGCCGGCTGTACACGGTCCACGATGCCCTCGACGTGGCGGAGCTGTTCGCCCGGGAGTATGTACGGCGCTTCGGCGCCGGAAGCCAGTCCCCCGAGGCCGGCATACGGATCACGACCGTCCGGGTCGCCTCCTACGTCGAAGGCGAAACCGTCGAGTTCGACGCCTCCCTGCCGGACGGTCAGCCGAGACCGGCGATCCCACTCGGTTCACGGCAGTGCCACTTCCCGGGTATCGAGGACGCCGTCGACACTCCCGTCTTCGACGAGACGTCGCTGCAGCCCGGGCTGGTCATCCGCGGCCCGGCGGTGGCCATCACGCCGACGACCACCTACCTGGTCGAACCGGGCTGGCGCCTGGAGACCGGCGCGTACGGCGCGATCTGGTTCCTCAAGAACGCAACGGCAGGAGACGAGAAATGACCGAGCTGGCCACGCCCGGGTTCACTCCCGACGAGCAGTCACGGGTCGACAAGTTCCTCGCCGAGGCGACCCTGTTCCTCGGCCCCGACCCTGTGATCATGCGGGACCACAAGTCCGCGCCCCGTACCGCGGAGGAGGACCGGCTGCTGTCCCGGCCGACCGACGCCAACGCCTTGGACCGCGTCCGCAAGCGCATCATCGCCGGGCTCGATGAGGCCTACGAGATGATGGGCCAGACCGGGGCCGCGCCCGGCGCCAAGTGGGGTGACCTCACCACCGCTGTCTATAGCGCCTCCGGAGACCTGATCCACATCAGCACCGGCGGGGTGCTTGCCTTCGCCTCGGTGCTGCACTACCCGGTCCGCTTCATCAACAAGTACTGGGCCAGTGATCCCACGGTGGGAGTGCGCGACGGCGACGCGTTCATCCACAATGACGCCAGGTACGGCAACATCCATAACACCGACCAGAGCATGATCCTGCCTGTTTTCTACGGTGGCGAGCTGATCGCCTGGGTGGCGACGATCATCCACGAGGGCGAGAACGGCGCCAAGGAACCCGGCGGCATGCCGTCAAGCTCGGAGTCGGCCTTCGACGACGGCATCCGGATGAGCCCGTTCAAGATCATCGAGAACGGGGAGCTCCGGCGCGACCTGCTGACCTTCCTGCAGAACTCGGTCCGCGAGCCGAAGCTGCAGTACCAGGACCTCAAGGTCAAGTACTACGCGGCGCTGCGGATCAAGGAGCGGGTGCTGGCAGTCATCGACGAGGTCGGACGGGATGCGTTCCTGGCATCGCTGCGCAAGTCCCTGGAAGACGTCGAAGCCGAGGCCCGGCGGCGGATCGCCGCGCTGCCTGATGGCACCTACCGGGTCAGCTTCTTCTCCGACTCCACGCTGCGGGAGAACGTGCTGCTGAAGTACCCGTGCGCGATCACCGTCAAGGGTGAGGAGATGACGATCGACTGGCGCGGGGCCGCCCCGCAGATTCTCAACCGGGCATTCAACTCGACGCTCGGCTCATCCAAGTGCGGCATGAACCAGGCGATCCTGGGGTTCTTCTGGCCCGACCTGCCGCGCGGCATCAGCGTCATGAACAGCATCGACGTGCTCACCGACCGCGGCAGCTGCATCGATCCGACTGACGACGCGCCGCTCGGGCAGAGCCTGCAGGGCATCTTCAAGACTTTCGGCGTGGTGCAGGCGCTGTTCGGCAAGATGATGTTCAGTTGCCCGGAGAAGTACGGATCGGTGATCGCGCCGTGGTTCAACCAGATCAACACCTTCTTGTTCGGCGGAGTCACTCAGCACGGCGAGTTCGTCGGCAATGTCTGCGCTGACCTGAATGGCATGGGCGGCGGGGCGCGCGCGTATCGCGACGGGGAGCCGGCCATGGCACCGTTCTTCGCCGCGATGGCGGACACCGGCGAGCAGGAGATCATCGAGGAGGACGTGCCGTTCCTGCAGCTGAACTCCAAGAAGATCAAGAAGGACAACCAGGCCTTCGGCAAGTTCCACGGCGGCATGGGCTACCAGATGGCCGTCGCCGCCAAGGGGACACCGCTGTGGGGCTTCGCCACCGTGTCCAGCGGGTCGAAATTTCCCGCGGTCCCGGGCCTGTTCGGCGGCTACGGCTGCCCGACGCTGCCGCTGGCCAAGATCAAGGGCGTGAACGTGTTCGACTACCTGCGGGACGATCCGGGAAAGTGGTCCTTCGACTTCGAGACCCTCATGAACACCCGGCCCTTCCCCGAGGCACGCTACTCCACCCACCACATGGGCATGGGCTTCGAACTGGCCGATGAGGGCGAAATCTACATGATCTGCCAGGGATCCGGCGGCGGGTACGGCGACGTGCTCGAACGCGAGCCGGAGGCGGTCATCGCCGACGTCGAAGCCGGCTACCTCTCGCACGCAACGGCTCGCGATATCTACTTCGTCGTCTACGACCCCGACACCCTCGCGGTTGACGTCCAGGCCACCGCGGCCGCCCGCGACGCCGAGCGGGAAGCCCGCAAGCAGCGCGGCCAGCCCTACGCCGAATTCGTCGCCGACTGGGTGACCCCGGAACCCCCGGCGGCCGTCCCGTACTACGGCTCCTGGGGTGATGACGTCAGCACCATCTGGGCGACCGCCTGGGGGGTCAGAGGCCCGGTGCGCGTTTCCGGCCCGATGGAGCAGCTCCCGCCGATCCTGCTGCCGGACCCGAACCTGCTGCAGGTCCTCGCGCTGCAGGCTCGGGTGGCCGAGCTCGAGCAGTCCCGCGACGAGACGGGGGGCTGAGAGCACATGCCCGATCTGCTGGCTAGCCTGGACGCCCCGCCGTCGGGACGGACCGCAGCCATCTGGTTCGACTCGCTGGCCTACTGCCGAGAGAAGCTGCTGTCCGGCGCGCCCGTCCCGTGGGGATCGCCGGGGGAGCTGACGGCGCTGGTCGGCAAGGCGCAGGGAATGTTCCGCTCCGACGCGCTGCTAGTCGACCTGGGCGACCTGTACGCGGAGCGGGTGGCTGCCGACGGCGCGCTGCGGGCGGCCATGGCTGCCCGCAGCCGGCCAGGGTATGCGCTGCGCACCCTGCTCGGCGACGAGCGGGCCCGCGCCATCGCGCAGGAGGCAGTGACCGCGATCGCCGCGGGCAGTGGCGCGACGCCGCTAGTGCTCTCGATCCCCTCCCCGGCCCGCTGGCTCCGCGTCACGGCCGAGCAGGCCGGCCAGGAACCCATGCCGCCGGACCCGGACCGCGCCGACACCGCCGCCATGTACATCGCCGACTTCCTGCGGATCTTCGCCGGCGAAGGCGTCGACGGCCTGCTCCTCGACGAGGGGCCCGTACCTTCCGGCGACCTGATCCACCCCGAGGCGTACCGTTCCGTCCTCAATGTCGCGGATCACTACGAGTGGCCGGTGCTGATCAGCTGCGGCACCGCCCCAGCCTGGCCGCACGGCGCGGTCAGCGGAGTCGCCGGATGGATCGGGTCAGCGGCACCCAGCCAGGCCGCCGGCCGGAGCGGGATCTTCGCGGGCGCGGATTTCTGGGCCGACGCCGAGCCGGCCAGCGGCGCAGACCTGCTGCTCGCAGTCGTTCCGGCGGGCGCCGACCCAGGGGCAGTGATGCAACGCGTCCGCGCCCTGACCTGACGGCTCCGGCAGGTCCCGCTGGTCACCTTCATCGCACGCTCCCGGGCCGCTCACCGCGTGACGTTCGGCGGTTCCCTCGAAGCGCGCTGGCGACCGCCCTGGTCCTTGTCGCTTTGGAAGGGGCGCACCGTCCGGACCTGCGCCGAGCACAACGCGGTGGTGCGCGCCACCCGGATGGCCAACGGCGTGACGGACGTCATATACGAGCTGGAAGTTACCAGCTGACCACCCCTCGCCTACCGGATCGCCTCCTACTGGCTCCCCTCCTGGCCGGACCGCTGGCCTACCTGCTGTTCCGCCACCGCTACGGCACGCAAGCCTTCCGGCCCACTGATCAGCAAGGAATAGATGCCGACCCCGAACATCGTCCGCGCGGAGGGAACGACAGCTAACGCCGGTGGTGTGCAGCAGCCGGCCCTGGCAGGCTCCGGTTCTGCCGAGCGCGGGACGCGGCCGATCGCGGACTACGCAGATCCAGGATTCGAGCTGAGACGACCCCTACGTAGCGTCGAAACTGCGACCAGGAACCACATCGATCGGCTGATGGGGACTGGCCGTCACCGCCAGGCCGCCCAGCGCCTTGGCCCGCGTACCGAGCAGCACGTGAGTAAGCATCGATAGGCCTTCGGGTAACCCGAGGGCGAGGAGGAATGGTGGCCGACCAGGAGACCCAGGTTGCCCAGCTGGTGGCATCGGTTGGCGCCGCACTGAACGCAGACCTCGCCGGGCTCACCCAGCAGATACACCTCCGCCTATCCACGGAGATCGAGGACCTTAGAGGCGACGAGCGGATCCTTCAGCTGCTGCGGTCGAGCGTCGAGGGAAACGTGGACACCATCCTGCACATGTTCCAGCACGGCATCGGTATCGACCGGGTCGAGCCCCCATCCGCGGCCGTCGAATACGCCCGGCGGCTGGCTCAGCGGGGCGTCCCCGTCAACGCCCTGGTCCGGGCATACCGGCTCGGGCAGGACACGCTGCTGCGGCGCGGTCTGGACGAAGTACGGCGGCAGGGCGGCAACCCGGAAGTAGCCTCCCTCGCCGGGCAGCGCATGGTAGAGATCACGTTCGGGTACATCGATTGGATGTCTCAGCGGGTCGTGATCTCCTACGAGAATGAGCGCGATCGGTGGCTGCAGAACCGCAGCGCCGTGCGGGCAGCAAGAACGCGCGAACTGCTCGCCGGGAATAGCGTCGACATGGCCGCCGCCGAGGCAGCACTGGGCTACCGCCTCGCACAGCGCCACGTTGGCATCGTGGTATGGACGCGCGCTGGAGCACCCGGAGAGGACGAGCTGTCCCCGCTAGAGAGATTCGTTATCAGACTCGCGGAACGAGTCTCCTGCGCAGCCCGCCCCCTGTTCGTTCCGTGCGACGACTCCAGCGCCTGGGCGTGGCTACCGATCGGCCGATGTGCCGGTATCGAACCGGAGATCATCCGGCAAGCCACAGGCAGCGACGGTCGCGTTATGGTCGCCGTGGGCGAGCCGGCCCAGGGCGTCGACGGATTCCGGGTATCACACACGCAAGCGGTGCAGACTCAGGCCGTCGCGCTGCTCCGCGACGCTGAAGCACCGCAGGTAACGACGTTCGGGCAGGTCGGCGTAGCCGCATTGCTGTCGGCTGACGTCGAGGCAGCGCGGGCCTGGGTCAGCCAGGTCCTGGGCCGGCTAGCGACTGACGACGATCACTGCGCCCGGCTGCGGGAAACCCTGCGGGTGTTCCTGGCCACCGGAGGCAGCTACACGGCCAGCGCCGCCCAGCTCGCGATGCATAAGAACTCCGTCAAATACCGCGTCGAGAAGGCCGGGCAGGAACGGGGCCGCCCAATCCACGGCGACCGCCTCGAGGTCGAAGTCGCCCTTCACGTATGCCACTGGCTCGGCCACCCAGCGCTAAACCGGCCGACATAGTTCCGCGAACCCCGGGAGCGTCGGCACCACGCTCATACAGGTCCGTCCAGCCTGTCAGCCCTCCGCTACGCCTGACGCGGATCGCATCAGGTGAAGGCGCTCTGCCCGGTGATGTCGCGGCCGACGATGAGCGCCTGGATCTCCGCGGTGCCCTCGTAGGTGACGAGCGACTCCGTGTCGCACAGGTGGCGCATCACGTGGAAATCCAGCAGGATGCCGTTACCGCCGAGGATGTCGCGGGCCAGGCGGCACACATGCAGGGCCTTGACCGAGCAGAAGTACTTGGCCAGGGCGGCCCTCGTGTCGTTCATCTTGCCGTCGTCGATCAGCCGCCCGAGGCGGATGCAGTACAGCTGCATGGCGGTGACCTCGCCGAGCATCTCGACGAGCATCGACTGGATCATCTGGTTCTTCGCGATCGGCCGGCCGAACTGGGCCCGCCGCTGGGCGTAGTTCAGGGCGATGTCGTAGGCGGCGACCCCGTGTCCGGCCGATGCCCAGGCAACGGTGTTGCGGGTGCCCTTGAGCACCTTGGCGACGTCGGCGAATGAGTTGCAGTTCTGCAGCCGGGCATCTTCGGAGACACGGCAGTTGACGAGGGTGATGTCCGCGTTCTGCACCATCCGCAGCGAGACCTTGCCCTCGATCTTGGACGCGGCGTAGCCGGGGTTGCCCTTCTCCACGACGAACGCCTTGACCTGTCCGTCGTCCGTGTCGCGGGCGAAGACCACGATCACGTCGCACCACACGGCGTTGCCGGGCCAGCGCTTACGGCCGTTGATCACCCACTCGCTGCCGTCGCGCCGGGCCGTGGCCTCCAGGATGACCGCGTCGGACCCGTGCTCGGGCTCGGTCAGCGCGAACGCCCCGATCTTGTCCAGCCTGGCCATCGGCGGCAGCCAGCGCTGCCTCTGCTCCTCCGAGCCGAGCAAGTAGATCGACTGCATCGCCAGCCCGACATGCACGCCGAAGAACGTCGCGATGCTGCCGTCAACACGGCTGAGCTCATAAGTCAGCAAGCCCGCGCCGACGGCCGACATCGGCGTCGTGCCGTAGCCCACCATGGTGTCGCCGACGATGTTCAGCGCGGCGAGCTTGGGCACCAGCTCGAACGGGAACTCGCCCCGCTCCCAGTACGGGTTGACGACCGGCAGCACCTCGGTTTCGGCGAACTCCCGCACCCGGTAGAGCAGCCCCAGCTCATCCTCGGTCAGCTGGTCTTTCATCAAGAAGTAATCGGTCTCCCGGGCGAGCCCGATGTCCTGCGCCAGGGCGGTGACTGTTGTGGTCATGGCCAAGCCCTCCTGTCGAGCCAATCGACGGCAACGTAACGCGGCCGGATCGCCTTGTCGAGGTGCCGGGCGACAACGACCGGGGCCAGCCGAAGTCATCCGGCACATACGACGCCCGTCGGCTGGCGCAGCGCGGCGTTCCCATCGCGGCACTGCTGCGTGCCTACCGCATCGGGTTGGCCTGTTTCGAGGACTGGTGCCTGCAGGAACTCGGACGGCAGACCGATAACGCGTCGCTCATCAGCGCGGCCGGAATGCGCATCGCCGGGGACAATGCTGTTGCTGCACCGGGCTCAGAACGGTGAATCCTGGACGTGCGCGGTTACGTCGGCGTGGCCTGTGTCGTCGCGTATCTGGATGTCGTTCGGCGTCCCGGACGTCGTTGATCTGGCCCATTCCCATCGCCGTTTCAGCCTTTGAGGTAGGAGACGGCCATGGCCAGGACCGAACCGGCCATGCCGATGAAGGTCAGGGCCAGGACGGTGCGGGACAGCCAGCCGCTGCGGGCCTCGCCCATCGTGCCGCGGTCGGCGGCGATGCGGTCGATGATCCAGATCAGCGGCACAGCCGCGACGCCGTTGAACACGGCGGCGAAGACCAGGGCGTGGATGGGGTTGACACCGATGAAGTTCAGGCACAGGCCGATGACCATGGCCGCGGCGATGACCCCGTAGAAGTAGCGGCCTTGCCGGGGTTTGAGGTCCAGGCCCTCCTTCTTTCCGCGGGCTTCGCTGAAGGCGTAGGAGGTGGACCCGGCCATCACCGGGATGGCGAGCATCCCGAGGGACACGATGCCCAGGGCGAACAGGCCCTGAGCGATCTCGCCCGAGTGCGGGAACGTCTTGACCAGCGGCTCGAGCGCCCGCGCCGCGTCGGCCGCGGTGTTGATCGTGGTGACATGGGCGGTGTGCAGCACGGTGGCCGCGGTGATGATGATGAACCAGGCCACGGCCTGGGAGAAGAACATGCCGATGCCGTTGTCGGTGCGCAGGTCTCGCAGCGACCGCTTGGCCGGCCGGGCCTGGTTTTCCTCCACCTCCTGGGAGGTCTGCCAGAAGAACATGTAGGGCGTGATGGTGGTGCCGATGACCGCGGTGATGACGTAGAAGAACGCGGGCGTGAACTCGATGTGCGGCACGAAGGTGGCCCGGAAGATGGTGCCCCAGGGTTCGGGGACCAGAAGCGCGGTGATCGGGTAGGCCAGCAGCGATACGGTCAGCCACTTGAGAACCTTGGCGTACCGGCGGTAGCTGACGACTATCTCCAGCATGAGGATGAGGACGGTGAAGCCGACCATCAGGACCGCGACCGGGATATGGATGATCAAACCCGCAGCGGCACCCAGGGCGCCTATATCGGCGCCGATGTTGATGACGTTGGCGACCGCCAGCAGCACGACGAGGAAGCGGAGGGTCCGCAGGCTGTATTTGTTCTTGATGTTGCGGGACAGCCCCTGGCCGGTGATGTTGCCGATCCGGCCGCAGGCCTCCTGCACCCCGGTCACCAGCGGCAGCATCCACAACGCGGTCCACAGCTGTCCGTAGCCGAACTGCGCGCCGGTCTGGGAGTAGGTCGCGATGCCCGACGGGTCGTCGTCGGCGGCGCCGGTGACCAGGCCGGGGCCCAGGATTCCCAGCAGATGCCGCCATGAGCGGCGCGGCCCGCCAGCGCCTTGCGGATCCTTTCCCCGCGGCTCTTGCTGGCCCGGCGAAGCGTCTGAGGTTTCTGTGGCCATTGTGATGCCTCCGTAATTGTGGTCTGCGGTCACGGCGAAGGGCGCGCCTGCCTAACCAGGGGCAGGGGTTTGGCAGGCGCTCAGTGGACGCCTGGAGGCCGGAGTCCGGACGTCCACACATGCGTCAGCTCAGGCCGCGTCCGGCAGGATCGAGTGCAGAGTGTTCCCAGTCCGGCGTAGCTCGGCGCCCATCACGATCTGCGAGACGCCATAGATCAGGCTGAACAGGCCGAACAGCAGCGCCAGGGTGACCGCGCCGACGCCGGGGCGGGCGAACAGCACGACGCCGAACGCGATAGAGACGAGCCCGGACAGGCTGAACATCGCCCGGGTGCCCGCGGTCTCCCCGCTTTGGAAGGCGGCGGCAATCTCGAAGATGCCGCCGATGAACGCCCAGATCCCCACGACCAGCACCAGCACGAACGCGGTGGGGGCAGGCCAGACCAGGGCGATCACGCCGGCGGCCAGGTCAACTAGCCCAAGCAGCAGGTGGGCGAAGACCGGCCCCGCGCTGCCGCGGTTGAACGAGCGCGCCATCTGCAGTCCGGCGTCCATAAACGCGTAGACCGCGAACAGGATGACCAGCGCGAGGATCGTCACCCCGGGCCAGGCGATTGCGATGATCCCGACGATGATGGCGAGAACGCCGAGCAGGATCAACGAGGTGGACTCCGATTTCAACGATCGGAACATGACATGTACCTCTTCCTTTAAAGTCGTCGTACGGCGTCAGCCAAGACGCCGCGGTGGGTATCTGTACCAGATCCGCTGGTTCGATGAGGTCCCCCGCTGGCCACGCCGGGAGGTTCGGTTGCGGCATGGTCGGTCCTTGTCGACTCGCCTGTCAGGAGCCTAGAAGTGTCCGGCCGCAGGCAACGCGCTGACCGAGACCAGCCCGGCCCATCGCGCCGGGGCCGGCGAGGTCACGCCGTCTGCGGTCTCGAACAGGATCTGCTGGAGCGGGCGGGGCAGGTCGCGGCTCCACACCAAGGCCGCCGTCGCGGTCAGCGGCTGATTTTCGATACTGACCCGGGCCATGTCATGGGTACCCGCCGACCGGGGCAGCCGGATCAGCCCGGGCCGGGTCCCGGCGATGACAGTGGGGCCGGTCAGTACCGCGGTAGGCCGGTCCCCGGTCGCGGCGAAGGCGATCGCCATGGGCAGCGAATGCCGGAACGGCGGATCGGTGAACTCGAAGCGCGGATCGGTTGCCCGCAGAACCGTGGTCCAGGCGTCGTAAGTCCCCGCCTCGGCGCGGCGCGGCCCGTGGATGACGTCCATGCTGACGATCTCGTCGAGGCTGATGCTCCCGCGACGTGCCGCCGCGTGCGAGGAAGAGATCCACACGTCGGGTTCGAACTCCCCGAGGGTCATGACGTCGAGCGGGGCGGCCACGGCCTCGGGGCTGGTCATCAGCCAGCCCAGGCCGGCGTCGGCCCGGCGCTGGCGGATCACCGAGAACTCGGCGTCGAGCGGGGTTTCCATCCAGACGACGTCCACGTCCGCGGCGGCCGCCGCCGACCGCAGCGCAGACGCGGTTTCTACCGCCAGGGCCTCCGGCAGATGCGGCGGCACGACCACGCGCAGCCGCTGCCGTCCCAGGCCTGCCGCCTGCCGGGTCCGGCTCACCTCGTGATCCACAAGAGACAGCACGTTCCTGGACGCGTCCAGCAACACGGTGCCCGCCTTCGTGAGCCTCAGGCCTTCACGCCGGCGCTGCAGCAACGGGGTGCCGACGATCTCTTCCAGCCGCCGTATCTGGTGGCTCAGGGTCGGCTGGGCGATGAACATCCGCTCCGCGGCGTGCGTGAAGCTGCCGGCGTCCGCGAGAGCTACGAAGTAACGCAAGTGCCGCAGCTCCATACCTGCCGGCGCTTCCGCGGCCGCCGCGGCCGCCCGGGGCGGACAACTCGGTCCTAGCTGTGCTTGCTGCATCTCGGTCACCTATATCTGGTGTGGTGTGCTGTGCTTCCACCTGAATAGTGCCGAGCGCGGCACCGCGGTCGAATCCACGAATTCCCTAGTCATGCCCGTAGGACCCCGAGGACGGCGCCGGGTTTGGCTGAGACGGTGGCTCGTGACCAGGGGGTTCCCAGGCTGTTTCCGGACCTGTGCGATCAGCCGTCCGCACAGCACGGACACCGAAGCGGCTCGAATCCTGGAAATTCCTAGTCCTCAGGGCCGCCATCAGGCAGAACACGAACCAGCTCGGTACGCGAGGAGACGCCGAGCTTCCGGCGGCGGCCAGCGACCGTTCGGCCCGACGGCCCGGCCGCGGCGTCAGTTCCGCGGCCCGGGCGCGGCGCGAGTCATCGGGCGGCGGGCACGACCTGACGGACGGCCTTCGTGGCGAGCGCACAGCACGGCCCGCAGGAGCCGGGCCCGGGGCCCGTCCAGCTACCGATGCCTGTCGCTCGCCGCGGACTAGGCGTTTCGTGGATTCGATGCCTGGCCGGGCGCCCGTAACGTCGTGCCATGGTCACCCGGTGACCCTTGGGGGCGGCGGCGATGACCGAGAGGAGACAGCCATGACGAACGATGACCTGCAGCTCGACGTCGCCGCCGAGCTTTGCTGGGACCCGAAGGTGGACAGCCGGGCGATCGCCGTATCGGCGGACGACGGCAGCGTCACCCTGCGCGGGACGGTCGGCAATTTCCGGGAGAAGAGGGAGGCGGAGAAGGCCGCCGCGCGCGTCTACGGAGTCACCGAGGTCAGCAACGAGCTGCAGGTGCAGATGCTGAACGGCAGCAAACGCGACGACGCCGACCTGCGCGGGGACGTGGTCCAGGCGCTCATGCTCGACAGTCTCGTCCCGAAGACCGTGGACGCGAAGGTCCGGGACTGCTTCGTCACCCTGACCGGCACCGCGGACTGGCAGTACCAGCGAGACGAGGCCGAGTTGCTCACCGCGAGCGTGCCGGGCGTGCTGGGCATCAGGAACGACATCACGCTGACCTCGACGCCAGACGGGCGCGACATCAAGAGCGACATCAGTGAAGCGTTCCGGCGCAGCGCCAGGCTGGACGCGGAGGAGCTGTCCGTTGATACCACGTCCTACGGGGCGGTGATCCTGGCCGGGGCGGTGAGCTCGTGGGCTGAGCACGACGAAGCGGTGGCCGCCGTATGGTCCGCGCGCGGTGTCACCGAGGTTGACGACCGCATCGTGGTCGAGTACTGAGCCCGTCCGGGGGTCAGAGCGACTCGGCCGGGGAGTGAAGCGAGCTGACGTCAGGCGGGCCTGCCGATGATGGCCAGAAAGGAGTGAGCGAAAGTGTTCGTGTTCTTCTCGAGCCGCCTTGGGTGCCTGGGCTCCATCGCCGTATCACTGATCGTGACCCTTATTCTCCTCGCTGTCTATCACGTCATATGACGGCCGCCGCATCACGGATGTGGCTGTGCCCGGGGAGCCATGTCGGGCCTTGGGTTCGTGACAAGGGGCCATTGGCTATGCGCCGACTGCGGCTTAAGCTCAGCTGAAGGGCAGGCGATTATGAGCACCGACAGCGAGATGACCGGAGCCGCGGCGGAGGCTGTGGCCGCGCCGCTGGACCTGCTGCTCACTGATGCGGTCTTCGGTGCGCTGCGCCGGGTGAACCCGGGCGGCTCCGGCCTGCGGCTGGCGGCGGCGCTAGCCACCCGGCCCAGGCTCGTCGCCGGGCGGGGGCGGCAGCTACTGGGCGAGATGGCCCGCATCGCGGTGGGCAGCTCGGCGGTTCAGCCGTCCCGGCGGGACCATCGGTTCGCCGACCCGGGCTGGACGGGCAATCCGCTGCTGCGCCGCGTCATGCAGGCCTATCTGGCGACCGCGCAGACGGCGGAGGGTGTCGTCGCGGACACGGATCTGGACTGGGCAGATGCCGAACGGGTGGGTTTCGCGCTGCGTAACCTGGTGGATGCGCTGGCGCCGAGCAACAACCCGGTGCTGAACCCGGCAG
>Ga0187819_10000974_pt1 | contig 14636 bp, 10 predicted proteins | sample NC_wetland_sal_i_15_FD_132411 | JGI IMG/M metagenome (GOLD analysis project Ga0187819, IMG submission 132411) | Wetland sediment microbial communities from Neuse River Estuary, North Carolina, USA - SO4_4 | ecosystem: Environmental > Aquatic > Freshwater > Wetlands > Sediment | place: USA... | reverse complement strand
GCGAAAAAGCACAGGGTGATGATCCAGTGAGTGACGCGGACGAGGAAAGAATGGCGCGATGCAGGCGTTCTAGCTGAAGTGACCGAGTCGGGGGTTGCGACACTGGCGTCCAGCGGCACGTCGGCAGACCCCAATTGCGGCACGTTGGCCCTCCTGTCGGCCCCCAATGGCGTCGCAGGTTAGACGATCAGGCAGGCGATATGGTAGCACGCTCGAAAGACGGAAACGAAATCGCTCTGCCGCTAGACGATTGCCGATCCGACGGTTTTACGCCTACCGAAGGAAGCTTCGCGAATCCAGTTTTCCTTTGCCGGCGGAGTTCGCGGGCTGCGAACCGTTATTGTTTGCGGCCTCCATCGCGCTCCGATCCCCATTCGGCGAATTGGCGAGGATTGGTTATCTCGCCAGCCGTGGAACGCGCGGATTCCAAGTGTGCGTACAAATCAATAATTTCCATTTTCGTCTATTGCGCGATCAAAGCGGCAGCAAGCTGCCGCACCCCCAAAGGAGCTTCCGCCCGCAACTCAGCTGTGCTACGGACCAAGCGCGACTACGGTCGCGGCGCAAGCCCATCCTCGCCAGTTCGCCCACCAATATTTGAGCGGCCGCGGAGGCCGCAAATCCAAATCAGCTCACACTCGCACGTAGTGCCCAAGCTAGAACCGCAGACCCGAACTCCTCATTTGACCTTGGAGCCGGGGGCGATGTCTTCGGCAAAAGTGCACAGGACGGGCTTGCCGTCGGCGCCGGCTGCGGCGGCGAGGAGCATGCCATTCGATTCGAGGCCCCGCATTTTGCGCGGCGCGAGATTCGTCACCACCACAACTTTGCGTCCCGCCAAATCCTCCGGCGCGTACGACAGCGCAATTCCAGCGAGCACCTGGCGAACTTCATCGCCAATGTCGACGAAAATCTTCAGCAATTTGTCCGCGCCTTGAATGCGTTCCGCGGATTTGATGATGCCGACGCGCAACTCGACCTTCGCGAAGTCCTCGATGCTGATTTTCGCCGTTCCGGGCGCCGCCGCAACCCCACCTGTGCCCGCGCTTCCCGTGCCGCCCGCGGCTGGCGCTGCGGCTGGATTGCGTATCTCCTGTTCCATGGCTTCAATCCTTTCGTAAGCTTCGGTCTTGTCGACGCGCGGAAACACCGCCTCGGGCTTACCAATCTTCGTGCCTGCCGCAAGCCCGCCCCATTCGAGCTGATCGACGCGCACGTCGGCGAGCTTTCCTTTTTGCCCAAGCTGCTCCCAGACTTTTTGCGTCGCGTCGGGAATGACGGGGTGCCCGAGCACCGTGACAACGCGCACCGTCTCTGCCGCGTCGTACAGAACCTGCGCAAGCCGCTCCTTCTTCGAAGGCTCCGCAGCAAGTTCCCACGGCTTCGCGTCAGAAATGAATCTGTCGACGACGGAAATCAGGTTCCAGATCTCTTCGGTCGCGCCGCTGAAATCGAAGTTGTCAAACTTGATTCGCGACGCGCCAATCGTCTTCTCTACCTCGATATCGAACTCCGCGCTTTCCGTGGCGGGCGGAATTTCGCCGCCGAGGTAGCGGTCGATCATCGACACGGTGCGGCTAGCGAGATTGCCGAGGCCATTCGCGAGGTCGGCGTTGTAGCGCGTGATCAGCGCGTCACGCGAAAAATTGCCGTCCTGGCCGAAGACGGTTTCGCGCAGCAAGTAATAGCGCAGCGCGTCGTTGCCAACCTTCGCGCCCGCCACTTGCTCGAAGCCCTTCACGATCGGCTCGGGATACGCGACATTGCCCTTCGATTTGCTCATTTTCTCCTGCTCGAAGAGCAGCCAGCCGTGCGCGAAAATCTGTTTTGGCAACGGCAGCTCCGCAGCCATCAGGAACGCGGGCCAGTAAACCGCATGGAAACGAATGATTTCCTTGCCGATCATGTGCACGTCGGCGGGCCAGAACCGCTGGAATGTGCGGTTAGCGTCGCCTTCATGACCTTCGCCGAAGCCGAGGCCGGTCATGTAGCTGGTCAGTGCGTCGTACCAGACGTAAAACACGTGCTCCGGGTCATCCGGCCACGGAATTCCCCACTTGATCGATTTGCGGCTGATGGAAACGTCCTTCAGGCCGGCTTCGACGAAGCTTTTCACTTCGTTCATGCGGAAATCCGGCTGCACGAATTGCGGATCCTTCGCGTACAAGTCAAGGAGCCTCTGCTGGAAGGCCGAGAGCCGGAAGAAATAATTTTCTTCGGAGATGAGCTCCGCCGGGCGGCCGCAAATCGGGCAATCGGCCGGTTCGGGCGAATCGCTGACGTATAGATTGTCGTAAATGCAGTAGCGCCCTTCGTAGCGCGCTTTGTAAATGGCGTGAGGCGAGCGGCGCAGCGTGCGTCGCACGAGCATTTGCACGGCGCGCGCATGCTCGACGGAAGTAGTGCGCACGAAATGCGTGTGCTGAATTCCCAGCAGCTTCCAGAGCTCGACGAAAATTTTCTGGTTGCGGTCGACCAGCTCTTGCGGTGTGACTCCGGCCTTTTCCGCGGCGCGCTCGATGTTGACGCCGTGCTCGTCCGTGCCCGTGAGGTAGGCGACATCGTAGCCGCACATGCGTTTGTAGCGCGCGATGACGTCGCACACGATGGTCGTGTAGGCGGAGCCCACGTGCGGCCGCGAGTTCGCGTAGTAAATCGGCGTCGTCAAATAGTATTTCGGTTTATCCATGCATTAGCACTCTCTCAAGACCTTTGGCCACAGAGGCACAGAGACACAGAGAACAGAAGAAAACTCTAACGTCTCCGCTAGGACTCCTTCGGGATCATTCGTCGACTGCATCTGGGTCGATGCCCATGCTCCTCAAATGGGCCATTTCTTGCAGTGTCAATTCGCCGTGTTCCCATTTTTCTCGATACGAGAGGAAATCTCCGCGCTGCTCAGTTAGTGCGTACCACAGGGCAATTGCGGCTTGGCGGATAGCGATGTACTCAGCAGAGCCTTCGGCGTACTGATTGGCAACATGCTCCAGGATTGCTGCCTGCCGGGCGTACAATTCCATCTTTTCCTTTGAGCTCATCGAGGGCACCGACCGCTCATTCTTCATTTCGCTCGCTCTTTTCTATTGTTTTCCCCTGTGGCTCTGCGTCTCTGTGGCAGGTTCTTGCTTCTGCGAGCGCTTTTGATATTCGAAGGCCGCCGCGGAAATCACCTGCTTCAACGGTATGCCGCGCTGCGTCGCGATGCGCTGGCAATCGTCGTACTCCGGCGTCGCGTTCAGAATCGAGCCGTTCATGTGCGACACCTTCATGCGCACTTCGCCGAACGGCGTTTCGACCGGCACGATTTGGCGCTCGAGCGTTTTACGGCGGACTTCGTAGGTGCGCACGCCGATCGTCGTCGTCTCGCGAAAGATCAAATCGATCAGCCGCGACGCATTTTCCGTCTCGCTGAGCAGGGTGACCAAAAGCCCCGGGCGATTCTTTTTCATTTGCGCGGGCGTGGAAAACACGTCCAGCGCGCCTGCCGCCAGCGCCCGTTCGACAAGATAGCCGTAAATCTGCGGGCTCATGTCGTCGACGTTCGTCTCGATCACCGTAACCGGCGCGCCCCAGTGCTCGCCCGCCTCGCTTTCGATGCGCTCGCCAACGAGCAGCCGCAGCACATTTGGCTTTTCGGCCAGATCCGTGCTGCCTGCGCCGTAGCCAACTGCGCGCAACGTCATCGGTGGAATTTCCGCGTAGCGCGTTGACAATGTCGTCGCGATCGCCGCGCCCGTCGGCGTCACGAGTTCGCGCTGAATTCCGCTCGAATGTGTCGGCGCGCCGCGCAGAAGCTCGACGGTAGCTGGCGCTGGAACAGGCAAAACACCATGCTCCGTTCGCACCTGTCCGCCGCCTACGTCGAACGACGAACAGGCGAACTCATCGATGCCCAAAAGTTCGAACCCAATTGCCGCGCCCACAATATCGATGATCGAATCCACTGCGCCGACTTCGTGAAAATGCACTTTTTCGATGGGCATGTGGTGAACGTGCGCTTCGGCCTCGCCCAGCCGCTGGAAAATCCTCTTCGCGCGCTCCGCCGCACGAGGCGCGAGCCCCGCCGCGTCGATCATCCTCACAATTTCGGTGAGGCCACGATGCTGATGTGCGTGATGCCCGTGCTTAGGGGGTCGGACTTTCGTGTCCGACATAATCGCACCTTTTTTTCCAGGGGCTTCAGCCCCTGAAGCAAAGCTGCCGTTCTGTCCTCCTCCGCTCGCATCGACCTTGACCTGTGTGGCATAGAGCCCCCGCCGCTGCACTTTTTCCGCGGAAATCGCCCAGCCCGGCAGCTTCAACTTGCGCAGCTCGCCCTCGATTGCGTGCACGTCCGCACCAGCGTCCACCAGCGCGCCTAACACCATGTCGCCGCTGATGCCGGAGAAGCAGTCGAAATACACAATGCCTATGCTCTTCATGTGTTTACGGTCACGCGTTCCGCGCAAGCGACAGAAAATCGATACTATTCTGCCCTTTGTTCCCGTGTCAAACGCTGTGGCGGACACGCGGCAGAGCGCTGCCTGTCGCGCCCAGCTCGGCTCACGCGGCAGATTCGGCCGATTGCGCGGCACCGCACTCCACAGGTATGCTCCCACGCCAGAGGAGTGGCCATGCTAAAACACCCATTTGGAATTGCTTTCCTCGTGCTTCTTTGTGCCGGATGCGGATCGCGCACGAATCAACCGAACACGCCTCCACCTTTGAGGCCCGAACGCGCAGCGGCAATCCAGCAGGATGTGCGCGCGTACGCCGACACGATCGCACACGACGTCACAACAGAAGGCCCAGCGGCTTGGCGGAGGCATTTCGTCGACAGCCCGGCTTTCTTCATGGCGTCGGAAGGGCGCTTGGTATTCCCGGACAGCGCGTCCGCGACACCGGCGATTGAGGAACTGACGCGCACCGTCCAGCAGATTGAACTTACCTGGGGCGACGACTTGCGCGTCGATCCCCTCACCCCGCAGTTTGCAGTGATTGGCGCGTCCTATCACGAAACTCGCGTGGAAACGACAGGAGAGCACATCGACGAAAAAGGCTTCTTTACGGCGACTGCCGAAAACACAAACGGCCGCTGGCAGCTTCGCGACGCGCACTGGTCGGTCCTGGCGCCCCCGCCAAAAGAAAAGAAGACCACGCGGACAAGGCGCGCACGCCGCCGAACCGCCAGGCGCAGGTGAAGTGCGCTATGATGCGTGATTCCCTGCTCGCGAAGGAGACGGGTGTACCAGGCGGTCGAAGAACGGTTTCGGAAGGCGCTGCGCCACCACATCCGCAAGCACCATGGCGCGGACATCCCAATGGTGACCGCGCGCCCGCCGAAATTGTCGATGGGCGAATCGGCCTCGCCGGTATGCTTCGAACTCGCCAAGCGCCTGAAGAAAGCGCCGAGGCTGCTGGCGCAGGAAATCGTGAACTCGCTGCCTCCCATCGAAGGGATCGCGCGCGTGGAAGTGGCCGGCGGCGGTTACTTGAACGCCTACTTCGATCGCCCAGCGTTTTTTCGCGCGACGTGCACTGAAACGCGGGGAGCAGCGGCCGCACCACCCGCAGCCGATGCGCCAAAGGTGATCGTCGAGCACACCAGCGTCAACCCAAACAAGGCGGCGCACATCGGCCACTTGCGCAATGCAGTGCTGGGCGACACGTTCGCGCGGATTCTGCGCTACGTGGGCGATCGCGTCGAAGTGCAGAACTACATCGACAACACGGGCGTACAGGTTGCCGACGTCGTCCTCGGCTTCATGCACCTCGAAAAGAATTCTGTGGACGACGTTCGCGCGCTGACCGCCAAGCCGCGCTTCGATTACCACTGCTGGGATTTGTACACGCGCGTGACGCAATTCCTCGCCGAGGACAAGGCGCGCCTCGAACTGCGCGCGCAGATTCTGAAGGACATCGAGGAGGATCGCGGTGATGCCGCGAAAATCGGCGAGATCGTGTCGACGGCCATCGTGCGCCGCCACCTCGAAACGCTCGACCGGCTGGGCATCGAGTACGATCTGCTGTCGCGCGAAAGCGAAATCCTGCACCTGAAATTCTGGGACGCGGCGTTCGAAATGCTGAAGGTGCGGGGCGCGATCCAGTTCGCCACGTCTGGGAAAAACGCAGGCTGCTGGGTGATGCAGCTTCCCTCGGACCGCGACGAAGCGGACACGCAAACCTCATCCGTCGAGGCTGACCCGGCAGAAAAACCAGCGGAACCGGCCGAAGAGCCCGCCGACGAAGCCGAAGCAAAGATCATTGTGCGGTCGAATGGCACCGTCACCTACGTTGGCAAGGACATTGCCTATCATCTCTGGAAATTCGGCTTGCTCGCGCGCGATTTTCGCTACCGGCGATTTCATTTCGGCGACGATCACGCGCATACGTGGGTGACGTCGACCGCAGCGAATGAATCCGGCGCGCCGGAATTTGGGCATGCGCGCGAAGTGTACAACGTCATCGATTCGCGCCAGGCTTACCCGCAGCAGGTCGTCGTCGCTGGGCTGCGCGCGCTTGGCTACACGGAACAGGCCGATCACCTCAAACATTTTTCCTACAATGTTGTCGCCCTGACGCCCCGCTGCGCGCAAGAAATGGGCTACGAAATCGCGCCGCAAGATGCGAAGAGGCCGTACGTGGAGGTGAGCGGGCGCAAAGGCCAAGGCGTCAAAGCAGATGACCTGCTCGACCAGCTCGAAACGAGCGCGCGCAAGGAAGTGGACTCGCGCCACCCGGACGAGCCTGAATTCGAGCGCGCGAAGATCGCTCATGCCATCGCCATCGGCGCGCTGCGATATTTTCTGCTGCGCTTCACGCGTTCAACGGTGATCGCATTCGATTTCAAGGACGCGCTCAGCTTCGAAGGCGAAACGGGGCCGTACGCGCAGTACGCGGTCGTACGAGTCAACGGAATCTTGCGCAAGGGCGCGGAAAAAGATCCTGCTTTCGCCGCGGAAGACGCGAAGAATCAGGAGCGCATCGATTCGGGCGCTATCGACGTTTCGCGATTCCTCGCCGCTCCTGCTGGCGACGATTTGTGGGAACTGATTTTGCTGGCGGGTTCACTCGACGCGCGCGTTGATTCGGCGGTGGGCGCGCAGGAACCTGCGTTCCTCACGCGCTACGTTTTCGAATTGGCGCAGGCATTCAACATTTTCTACCACAAGCATCACATCCTGTCGGAAGAGGACACGGAAAAACGCGCGTTCCTTTTGCGGCTCACCTCGCTCGTCCGCGAACAGCTCGTCACCGCGCTGGAATTGATGGGCATCACCGCACCGGAAAAGATGTGACGGTGCGGCGGGCGAGTTTCAGTGCAGAGCCCAGAACTTCGGAAGATCATCGATCCTGTGTGGGAAGTGAAGGCTCAGGCGGCTGATGCACAAAACGCGGGCCTCGGTCTGCTCGCTGCTACGGTCGCCAGTCTTTTCGGTGCTTCCGCCACTCTTCGAATTCAGCAAACTTCTTCAGCAGCGCCTTTGCCGGCAGACGATGGTGCCGCGTGTGATAGAAGCGCGGTCGCCGCTCCTGGTACATATAGTCGCGGCACAAAGCCATCGAAAACGACGAACCCTCTGTTGTCGCGACGCGCATGCGTTCCGCGCCGGCGCCCGGCAAGAATTCGGATACTGTCCCATGTTGCGTTTGATATTCCGCCAGCATTTCTTTCTTGCACGCGATTTCCGCTTCGCTGAGATGCCATTCCATGATATCGGCGACAGCGCCTTCCAACTGACCCGCTGGCTCGCGGGAGGGCGCGTCCCGGAATTGCTGGCGAACAGCTGCTCCCCGCCCGTCCAGCCAGTAAAGAGGAAATTCGAAGCGCTTCAGCGACAGCGCAGCCGCGACATGCATCGTCAGGAAACTGCAAGCGTCGTGATCGAGATGGGCGCCTTCATAAGCGTGGGAGATGATTGCATCGGGAGCGAAGGACTGCGCAATCCCGCGAAGGCACATCGCCGCTTCCGGAAGTTCCTCAAACAGGTGCATATCGCTGAAGCGGGAGCCGTCAGGCCGCGCAATGGTTTCGAACGACGCCTGGGGAATGTGGCGGAACACGCGCGAAACTTCCCGCGCGCGCAGCGTGGCATAAGCTTCCATGCTCCCGAACTTGCGTTCGAGCCCAAAACCAGCGGACGCGCCATTCGTGGCGAAGACCACCAGCGATACCGGCAATCTCTGGAGCAGCCCGCCGAAAGCCAGGCTCTCATCGTCCGGATGAGCGACAAAAATCAGCGGACGCTGGGGAAATTCGCCAGGCACCAATTCACCTCTTCACCTGCTGCAGCGCCCCCTAGCTTCAGCCACTTGGCCATACAGCGAGATCATCCGCTGATTGTAATGATTCAGCGTAAATTCGCTTTCGATTCTTGCCCGCGCGGCCTTGCCCATTGCGCGCACTTCATCCCGATGCTGGTAACACCACAAAATCGCTTCCGCCAGCCGGTCGGCGTCCCGCGCCGGAACAATGAATCCTTCTTTTCGCTGAGTTACGCAGTCTTCCGCACCAGACATTTCGCTGGCCACTACAGCCAGTCCCGTTGCCATCGCCTCCAGCAGCACCTGCGCGAACCCTTCATTGACTGAAGGAAGCACAAAGACGTCCGATTCCCGGTAGCAAGCCAGCAAGTCGTTCACCGCCAGGCGGCCTGTCACGCGCACGCTGCTGTCCGCGTATGCCTCCAGCAGGCCTTTCATCTCCGGCCGCACCTCTCCCGCCAGCACGAGTTCCGCGTTCGGCAGCCGTAGCCGCTTCCACGCCAGGAGCAAATCGCCTGCTCCTTTCGCGAGTTCCACACGCCCCGCAAAACAGGCGCGAAACAATCGCCGCTCTTCATCCTGCTGCCGCGGCGAGAAAAGCGCATCGTCCACTCCCGGGGATACGACGGCGGCCTTGTTGCCCAGGCCATACTTCGCGAAACTTCGCAGCGCGACGTTCGACGGGACGACGATGCGGTCGCAGATTTCATATTCGCGCAGCATTCGTCGAATCAACGCCGCGGGAAGAAGCGGGCTCCGTTCGCTTGGTTTGATGTGAAACCGCTCGCATTCTTGCAGCGGCGCTTTGTGGAAATCTCCAGGATGGCGCCCCGGGTTTTCGACCAACGTTGCCGCGCCTAGCCTCTTGGCCGCCTGCACGCTCGCCAGCGATTCCCCCATCCAACCGTGAAATACGCTGCACCGTGGCATCCACCGCGACCACGCACGATCTTTCATCAACACCGTCACCATCACTGGCGAGACGCCACGCCATCTCCTTGGCAGACGCCCCCACACGCCCCACAGCACCCGGTTCAACACTCGGTTCAGCGGAAAACGCTTAATTTGTTCGAGCGTCCCGTCTTCCTTCGGATCCAGAATCTCGACGTATCGCCCCGACCTGAAAACTCGTCGCAGCATCCCGGCGGACATCAGGCTCGCAGCCAGCGTCTTTTGCCACGAAGCGCCACCCACTGCTAACGTCACGCTTACGCTATCCTTCTGCATTGGACTTTACCTGTAACGTAGGTAAATCTCGGACCAGACACGCCTCGGCACAACAGGAGATGCTGCGGCGACGCGCAGCGCTACCTGCATCCTTACCGAAGAGATTTTTTCGCCGCGCGACCTTCGCAAAACTCGCGAATCGTGCGAAATCCACCAAAGAGCCAAGGCCTCACCTCTGAAGTGAGCTACGAAGAAGACAAATGCTAGGGCTCGGCGTTGGAGTAGACAATTTGCCAGATCTTGCCGCTGTTCGGGGTGATGCCATCGAACGCGAGGCCGTTCCAAAGCTTGCGCTCTGCTGAATTCGGGTCGTTGACCAGCACGCAAGAGACGCCAAGCTGCATCGTCGTGCGTGTATTCTCGTCGTATTTGGGCCACGGAAGACTGGGGCCACCGGGATCGCCTGTTCGCGCGAAGTCAGTCCACGACTGTTGCACGTGCCCCATTACTGCATCCTTGGCTGGATTTCTGCCCGTAAACACGATGGCATCCAAATTGTCAGCGGTGCCGAAGATAAACGGGACTTCCATGCCGTGAGCGGAATCGAACCGCTTGTAGCTGGAGTTGGAGCGATAGGTGAACAGGTACATATAGGTGGGCTGGTGGCGACTCACCATTTCCGCCAAGCGGATAGCAGGCATGCGCATCAGAAGATCGCCGATGAGGTGGACCACTGCGTCGCCGTAATTGGGATTCGTCGCCCGGTATGTTTCGATCGCTTCGCGTGCTCGTGGGCCAACAACTTCCGCTAGCTGCTTTTCCAGTACCGGCTGCGGCTTCTGATCGATCGGCAAATCGTAGAGTGCGGACCACAACCGGATTTCATCCAGGTTTGTGCCTTGCAGAAGCGGAACATAGGTTGCGTGGCCAGCCGCTATTGCCTGCATCGGAGGTTCTTTTATCAGCGCGCCATCAACGACGGGGCGAAAAGCGGAATATCCGAAAGGCGTGTCGAACAATTTTTTCTGCGCATCGCGGATTTGGACGAGAGTTAAGTCTCGGAGTTGGTCGACGGTGGTCACGCCAGCGATTTTCATGAACGCGCGCGACACGTCGGCTGCCCGTTGGCTGTCGTTGAACTCCTTGGGAGCCCCGCTCTGCAAAATTGCCTTCTCGAAAAGCGTTGAGGCTGCGGGTAGAGTCAACAGCGTTCCGGCGCTGCCGGCGCCTGCGGACTGGCCGAACAACGTGACGTTGTTGGGATCACCGCCAAAGACGGCTATATTCTGCTTCACCCATTTCAGCGCGGCAATTTGATCGAGGAGGCCGAGGTTGCCGCTCTCCGCATAGTCGTGGCCTCCCAATTCCGATAACTCGAGGAAACCCCAGGCGCCGAGTCGGTACTGCAGCGTCACGACGACAACATCGCCGTGCGCTGCGAGCGCCGCTCCGTCATACCAAGTGTTTCGCGCGCTTCCGGAGATGAAGCCGCCGCCGTGAATCCAGACCATCACCGGGCGCTTGCGGGCGTCGGCGCCAGGGGTCCAAATATTCAATGCCAGGCAGTCCTCCGCCATCACGGAATTGTTGTTCTCGGTGGGGTCGATATCCACAAGCTGGGGACAAGCCGGTGCGAAGTCGAGCGCCGGTTGGACCTCGGACCTCGGTGCGGGAGGAACCGGAGGGCGGAAACGCAAGGGACCTACGGGTGCAGCGGCAAATCGTACACCTCGAAAAACAAATACGAGTCCTTCGGTCGAGCCAAGCACCGGACCGGATGTCGTTCTAACGATGGGACCGCCAGCTCCCGTTGATTCGGGACTGCGGAGGGGAGCAAGGGGCAGTGCGGCCAATGCGAAAATGCCGAGGGCAGCGGGCAATGCCGATCGGTAAGATAGTGTGATCAATTTCACGGTGACCCCCTCGACCTCGCTTGGGACAAGGCCGCGCCACGAAAACTATCGGCTGCGCTACAGCTTGAGGGCGAAGTCGATGATGCTGCGAATGGCGACGCCGGTGGGACCCTTCGCCAGCCACGGGCGCCCGTCGTCCAGCCAGCAGGTCGCGGCGATGTCGAGGTGAACCCAGGGCGTATCCTCCGCGAATTCCTTGAGGAACCACGCCGCCGTAATCGCGCCGCCGCCTTTGCCGCTGCCGGTGTTGCGGATGTCGGCGATGTTGCTCTTGATCATTTCCTCGTATTCGTCATCGATGGGCATAGGCCACATTTTTTCGCCGACCGCCGAAGCGCTGGCAAGAAAGCGATCGAGATATTCGCGCGGCGTCCCGAATGCGCCAACGTTCACGTTCGAGAGCGCCACTTCGATCGCGCCGGTCAATGTCGCGGCGTCGACGAGGTGCGTGCAGCCAAGCTGCTTCGCGTAGGTAATTCCCTCGGCGAGAATCAGGCGGCCTTCCGCATCGGTATTGATGACTTCGATAGTTTTCCCCGACATGGCGACTTGCACATCGCCCGGCTTTTGCGCGCGCGCGCCGGGCATGTTTTCGGTGGCGGGAATGACGGCGATCACGGGAATCTTCGGCTTCAGGTACGCCAACGCGCGCATGGCGCCGAGCATAGTTGCGCCGCCGCCCATGTCGTACTTCATCTTTTCCATGTTGTTGGCGGGCTTGATGGAAATTCCGCCGGTGTCGAACGTGACGGCCTTGCCGACGAGGCCGAGGATGGGACCGCCGGCGGCAGCCGTTTCCGGTATGTAGCGAACGACAATCACGCGCGGCGGCTCGACGCTGCCTTGCGCAACGCCGATCAGCGCCCCCATTTTCAGCTCAACGATGCGCTGTTCGTCGAGAACCTCGATCCCGAGCCCAGACTCCAGCGCCATCTGTTCGGCCTTTTCCGCGAGCATGCGCGGAGTGAGGCGATTGGAAGGCTCGTTGATCAAATCGCGCGCAAAATTCTGTGATTCGGCGACGATTCTGCCGCGCTCGATTGCGTCGTCGAGGTTTCCGCTAAGCCCATCGTCAAATCCCGCGAGCGACGCGGACTGAATCGCCCGGTTCTTCTTTTCGCTGCGGTATTTGTCGGATTCAAAATCCGCGGCGATCAACCCCTCGACAACCGCTTGCGCAGCTTCGGGCGAACGTTCGCCTTCGCGCGCCAAAAACGCAAAATTCTTGACTCCGCGGGATTTCAGGTGACGCAGCGCCGCACCCGCAATCTTGCGCAGGTCCGATTGCGCGAACTTGCCCGGCTTCCCTGCTCCGACCAGCAACAGCCTTTCGGCGGCAAGGCCTTGCGGAAAATGAATGAGGACCATCTCGAGGGCTTTGCCGGTGATTTCGCCGCTTTCGGCGAGCGAAGTGAGCTTGCCACCCATCGCGCGGTCAATTTCGCCGGCGACTCCCTCAAGCTTGGGGTCCTTGTCGACTACATAGGTTACGAGCGCCTCCGCCTCGATCGACGCGTAAGGTTGATCTGGAACTCGAATCTGCATGGCTTCCTTTCGTGTTTCCGACGCTTTTATAGTTTTCGTAAGCTCCGCGGCCACACTTCATCGTAGGCGCGCTGCTCGCGGAACGTCCGCCGCAGGAGGATCGAAGATCCGCCGTCTGTTTGGCGGGCTGCGCCCTTTTATGCGAAATTGCCGCCGGATTCCATGAGGTTATCGGCGGCGAAAACGGTACATCGCTTCGTCGGCTTCCCTCTTGGCTTCTTTTCGCCGTTCAGCTTCGCGGCGATCGTGGAACTTTTTCCCTTTTGCGACGGCCAGTTCGCATTTGGCGAGGCCGTCACGAAAATAAATCTTCAAGGGAACAACAGTCATGCCCTTTTGTTGCGTAGCCACGACCAAGCGGTCGATTTCGCGCCTGTTCAAGAGCAGCTTCCGCTTGCGCAGCGGGTCATGATTCCGCGGACCGCCCGGCTGGTACTCCGGGATGTGACTGTTGACGAGCCATCCCTCGCCGCCGCGGATCTCCGCATACGCGTCCCGCAGCGCCCCCTTCCCTTCCCGCAGCGATTTTACTTCCGTCCCGAAAAGGACGAGGCCCGCTTCGAACTTGTCGAGAAGAATGTAATTGTACGAGGCGGCCCGGTTCTGGGCGACGATTTTCACGCCCTCGCGGTCCGATTTTTTGTTGGCAGGTTTCACCACGATTACGCTTCCGATCCTTGCCCTGATCCGACGCCAGCGCGGCAGGAAAATCAGAGAATGGCACCCGCCATGATAGCCGCCGGAGTCAACGGGTCGCAAGGGCCGCCCTATTGGACGTTTCCGCACAGCCTCCAAACGTAGGCCATTCCGGTACGTCTAACGGTGCGATGATCGGAAACGAAGTGGGTTTTTTTCGGGCTTGCGGTCTGTAGCCCGGCCAAGCTTGGAAACTGAAAGGCCGGCGGCAACGCGGCAGATTCCTTGCCGCATCCAAAGCTCCGGTGCTACACTCTGTGCTCAATCCGCACGCCGATTGGAGAGTTTTTTGCGTCGAAAAGCGCTTCTGCCCCTGGTGATTCTAGGGGGATTTGTCCTCGCAGGCTGTCCGAAAGCCAACCAGGATTTTGAGTCCGGCCGGAAGGCCGAAGCCGTCCAAGACTACGATACCGCGCTGGTGGACTACGATCGCGCGCTCCGAGCCGATCCGATGAACGCGGAGTACAAGCTGCGATCGTTGCGCATGCACTCCATGGATGGCAACTTCCACCTGCAGCAGGGCGAAAAGCTGCTGAAAAAGGGCGATCTGGAAATGGCCCTCGCGGAATTCGAAAAGGCCGAGGGCGTCGACCCCTCGAACATGGCCGCCCAGCAGCAAATCGAGAAAACGATGAAGCTGCTGGCGGCGAAGAACGCGGCGAACGCACCCGAGAAGGTCAACCCAAATCCGCCCGATGAAGAGCTGCTCCAGGGGCCGCCGGTACTGAAGCCGCAGTTGCGCGAGATCGACGGCATGAAGATGACCAACAACTGCAACGTCGTCTTCGAAACACTCGCGAAGCTGGCGGGCTTGAGCGTCATTTTCGATCCCGACTTCCATTCCCAGCGAATTTCCGCCGATCTTCCGCCCATCACGATCGAGCAGGCTCTCGATGCAGTCAGTCTGGAGTGCCATGCGTTTTGGAAGCCGTTGACCTCGAACGTCATCTTCGTCGCGCCCGACAACCCGCAGAAGCGAAAAGACATTGAAGACGAGATTGTGAAGACGTTTTACGTTTCGAATACTCTGCAGCCGCAGGATCTTACGGAGATCGTGACCGGGCTGCGCTC
>Ga0187819_10000973_pt1 | contig 14638 bp, 8 predicted proteins | sample NC_wetland_sal_i_15_FD_132411 | JGI IMG/M metagenome (GOLD analysis project Ga0187819, IMG submission 132411) | Wetland sediment microbial communities from Neuse River Estuary, North Carolina, USA - SO4_4 | ecosystem: Environmental > Aquatic > Freshwater > Wetlands > Sediment | place: USA: North... | reverse complement strand
GCCGACGTTTCGACTCCAGCCGAAACACATTTCCTGGTGGTGCGACTTTACCGTTCTCCGAGCCGCCTGTTCGAAAACAAGTTGAGCGGAAGCGTCTGGATGGCTGAGGTATCGCTCGTTCCTGCGCAAAAGAAGGAGAATTTCACGGAACAATGAACGCGATCCGCGCCGGCCTGCTTTTCCTTTTCGCGTTCAGTGTGCTCGCCTTCGGCGCGGTCGAGGTTTGGTCCGAATCCGTTGTGGAGATTGGCGCGGCCGTCCTGCTTATCATTTGGGCCTTCATCACGTTCCGAAAGGCAGACGCGAACGTCGAATGGAATCCGCTGAACTGGCCGCTGCTCGGCCTCCTGGCCGCGGGTTTGCTGCAGCTTGCTTTTCACACTAGCGCGTACGCTTACTTTACGCGGACGGAACTGCTGCGGCTCACCGCCTACATCGTGATCTTCTTTCTGGTGGCGCAAGCATTTCGGACACGGCGCGATCTGACTCAACTCGCGTGGTTTGTGATTTCGTTTTCGTTTGCGGTGTGCCTGTTCGGGATAATCCAGCACTTCACGTCGCAGGGGAAAATCTACTGGTATCGGGAGTTGGCGCTGGGGGGCGATCTGTTCGGCCCGTACGTCAACCGGAACCATTTTGCGGGATTTGTTGAACTGACCGTTCCGGTGGGGCTCGGTTTGATGGTGTTCCGCGGCTTGCGTCGCGATGTCTTTCCTCTGGCCACGCTGCTGACGATCATCCCGGTCAGCGCGCTCGTGTTGTCCGGTTCGCGAGGCGGGATTGTCAGTTTTGCGTTTCAGGTTGGCGTCCTTGCGCTCTTGGTTCGAAGCCGGCGGTCGAAAGAGGGCCCGAAGATGGCCGTCGTAGCGATCGTTGCGCTGGCTGCCGTGGGTCTCATCGTCTGGATTGGGGCTGGAAAAGCGATCGAACGCTTTTCAAATCTGCCGCAGAGTGACACTTCACTTTCGCGGCGCTTCAGCATGGCGCGCGCCGCCGGCCATATTGTTCGCGATCATCCGATTCTGGGATCGGGGCTCGGCACGCTGGTTGTGGCGTATCCGCGATACGAAACGGTCTACGACGGAAAGGTCGTCGAGCACGCCCATGACGACTATATGGAATTGCTCGCGGAGACAGGGTTAGCCGGGGGCATTTGCGGGCTTGCTTTTTTGGCGCTGCTGTATCGTCAAGCGCGGAAGAACTTCGAAGCTGCGCAAGGCCACTTCTCGCGAGGGCTGCATGCGGCGGCCATTGTTGCCGTCGCGGGCCTGCTGTTCCATAGCTTCGTCGATTTCAATCTTCACATTCCCGCCAACGCGCTGCTGTTCTTGCTGCAGGCGCAATTGGCGTGCTCCGCCCCTCTTTCTTCGGAGGCTCCGGCCGAAGCTATTCGGAACCGCGAACACCACCACCAGCGCAGGCGAGTGGCGGCCGCGCTGTGACTAGCCCTCAATTCTCCGACTCTTCAACCGTTTCGCGGGCGCTTCCTCGCTGCGGCGACTGCGGCGAGCGCCTTGTTGACAGATGATTCCTGCTAGGCCATAGTGTTTCGGGGTTTTCTCTCTCGATGGGAGTCATGGTCCGTGGCGTTTCGGGCCATCTGACGTTCGAGCCGGTGCTCCTTGGGGCGGTTCTTAGTGTAGCGGGATTCCTGACGGTCCTGCTGTCACCGCGCGCGGCTTACGGGCAACAGACGGTCGAAACTCCGAAGCAGACAAACGACAGGATCCAGCAGCTTGCCAGCCTAGCTCGCGCTCGACCGATGGACACTCCCATCGGCCCCGGGGATCTTTTGCACATCGACGTCTTCGATATCCCAGAACTTTCCCGGGACGTACGGGTTATGGAGACGGGCGATATCAGTTTCCCCTTGATACCGGGGCGAATTCATGTCGCCGGGCTCAATGCATTTCAATTACAGAGCAAGTTCGCTCAGTTGCTTCTGGAAAACGGGCTTGTTTCGCATCCGGAAGTCTCCGTGTTTGTGAGGGAGCAAACCAGCCAGCCGGTCGCGGTGGTGGGAGCCGTGCCGCATCCTATGGTTTATCAGGTGCTGAGGCCAACAACTCTGATCGAGCTGCTGGCAGACGCAGGGGGTATCGCCGATGACGCGGGTCCCAATGTGATGATAACTCGGCCAAGACATCCCGCGGACACCAATACTAATCCGCAACCAGCGCCAGATCCGCCGAGTGCAGCGGATTCGGGCAATTCGGATCCTGCTGCAGACCCGCCGCCACAAGACGCGGAAATCATTACGATTCGCCTGCAGGATTTGCTCGACTCCGCCGACTCCAAGTACGACATTCCCGTTCATGGCGGTGATGTGGTTCGCGTACCTAAGGCCGGAATCATTTACGTGCTGGGAGCAGGCATCGCCGCACCGGGAGGCTATGTCCTTCAGGGACACGGCGAGGACGTTACGGCGTTAAAGGTGATCGCGATTGCGCACGGCTTGACCGGTTTCGCCAAGGCGGACAGCGCAGTGATCCTGCGCACGAATCCGGCCACTGGAAAACGCGACCAGATTCCGGTGCATCTCAAGGAAATTCAGAAAAACAAAATCGCCGACGTCGTGATTCGATCGAACGATATCCTCTATATCCCAGATAGCAAGGGGAAGAAGGCCCTGGCCCGCGGCACGGAATCAGCTATCGGAATTGGCACTGGTGTTGCCGTATATCGCGTAGCGTACTGACCGGATTAAGAACACGGCAAAATTAGGAACAGGCTGAACATGGAAGAGGCGCAGAACCTTACATTACGACGGCAACCGGAATCGGTTGCCCTGGCGCCCGCTTCCTCCTGGGAGCAACTTCCTCGCGAGCCGCACCTGCTCGATTACTTGATCATTCTGCGCAAGCACCAGTGGCTCATTCTCACGTTCCTGCTCACCACCGTCACGATCGTTACCATTGCGTCGTTCAAGACGAAGCCCGTCTACCAGGCCGCCGCCAGGGTCGAGGTCGACAAAGAATCGCAGAACCCGCTTCGGTTTCAAGACGAAACAGGCTACGACGAGTACATGGAGAGCGAGGATTACATCGAGACCCAAACCAAGATTCTGCAGAGTGAAACGCTGGCTCTACAGACGATCAGGTCTCTCGATCTGGCCCGCTATCCTGAATTCGGCGGCTCAGGCATTTCGCTCGCTTTCGCACAAGGAGCGCAGTCCCAGCGCCCGGCTATCCTGGGAGCTTTCCTGGGGAGGCTGGGCGTGAGGCGAGTGCCCAATAGCCGGCTAATCGAGGTCACGTTCGAAGCCGAGGATCCTAAACTGGCGGCCCTCGTGGTGAACTCGCATCTCCAAAACTTCATCGAGCAGAATTTTCGAAGCAAGTATGACGCGACCAGCCAAGCTTCCACGTGGCTCTCCGCTGAACTCGAAGAGCTGCGCATGAAAGTGGAAAAGTCGGAAGACGACCGGATCGCGTATGAGCGGAAGAATCAAATCTGGCAAATCGACGAAAAGCAGGACATCACCACTCAGAAGCTCGTTGACCTGAGCAAGGCTGTGACCGACGCCCAAACCGATGTGGCTCGAAGGGAGGCGCTCTACCGGATGGCGGCTTCCGGGGACGTTGATGCTTTGCCTTCCATTCGCGAAAACCCGTTCGTGCAGGAACTTCTCAGGAAGAAAACGGATCTCGGCGAACAATTTGCTGACGCTTTGAACCTTTACGGTCCGAATTTCCCGAAAGTCGAACGGTTGGCCGCGCAGCAAAAACAGATCGAGCAAGATCTGGCGCAGGCCCGCAAAAACGCGGTGGCCAACGTTCAAGCGGACTACCAGACGGCTCAAAGCCATGTGACCATTCTTCAGGAGGAGTTGGACAAGCAGAAAGCTCAAGCAAACGATCTAGCGGAGAAGCTGGTCAACTATCACATCCTCCAGCACGATGCGGAAGCCAACAAGCAGCTCTACGATGGCCTGCTGCAGAAGCTCAAAGAAGCGGGGATTTCCGCAGGCTTGCGTTCCAGTAACATCCGGGTCGTTGATCCCGCGCTCACTCCAACCACTCCTTCGCGCCCGCAAAAGACGCGCAATATCTCGCTGGCGTTCGTGGTGGGATTGATTGGCGGCGTGGGGCTTGCCATGTTCCGCGAATATCTGGATAACACGGTGAAGTCGCCGGACGATATTGAGTCTCTGACGGGGCTTCCTTCGCTGGCGGTGGTGCCCTCATTGCCGGGTTCGAATGGTCATCACAGGCTTTCGCGATTGGTCCGCGAAACCGCTGCTGCTGTGACTGCGCCTGCCAGGGTTGAGCTGCTGTCCTACGAGCAGCCCAAATCGCAGATTTCGGAGGCGTTTCGCGCGCTGCGTACATCATTGCTCCTGTCTCAGGCGGAACATCCCCCGCAAGTCATTCTGGTGACCAGCGCGCTGCCCAGAGAAGGAAAAACTACGGCCGCCGTAAACCTGGGCGTGACCTTGGCTCAGCTTGGCGACCGCACCTTGCTTCTCGATTCCGACCTGCGCAAACCGGGCATTCGCCGGGCTCTGGACCTCAGCACCGGGAAAGAAACAGGTCTGAGTTCCTATCTCGCCGGCGTCTCCACGCTTGATGAAATCACGGTTGCGCATCCGATGATCAGCAATCTCGCGGCCCTGACCACTGGTCCTGTTCCTCCCAGTCCAGCCGATTTGCTTTCTTCGCATCGCATGCGCGACGCCATTGCTGAGCTGCGAAACCGGTTCAAGTTTATCGTGATCGACTCACCGCCGATCATGGCCGCCACGGATGCCGTCATTCTGTCGGCGCTCACTGACGGCGTGCTGCTAGTGGTGCGCAGCGGGGATACTCCCAAAGAGGCATTCACGCGCACGCGCGATCTTCTCAGGGCGGTCAATTGCCGTTTGCTCGGCGTGGTTCTGAACGCCGTCGATTCCAGCGCTCCGGATTATTACTACTCGTATCGCTACTATCCTTACGCTTATGGCTACGGGTATGGCGAAGACGTTTCGAAGGGCGCGCCAACTTCTTAGCGTAATGGTGGCGGAGCCACATCTTAGTCTAGGGGGCAAACTTGCGTTGCTTGATAACTGGGGGAGCCGGATTTATCGGCTCGCATTTAGCGGAAGCGCTGCTGAGCCGCGGCGATGCAGTCTGCATCCTCGACGATTTATCGACGGGGAGCGTCGGGAATATACGCCATCTCAAGCAGCTTCAGGGCTTTCATTACTTCTTCGATTCCATTTCCAACAAGCACCTCCTCGCGGAACTTGTTGACGAATGCGATGTCGTCTTCCACCTCGCGGCCGCCGTCGGTGTGCGCCTGATCATCGAGAGTCCTGTGCGCACCCTCGAGACCAACGTGCATGGCACTCAACTCGTCCTGGATGCTGCCTCGAAGAAAAAGAAGCTCGTGTTCATCGCCTCGACGTCGGAAGTTTACGGCAAGAGCGAGAGAGTTCCGTTTCGCGAAGATGCTGACCTGGTGCTCGGTCCCACCACGAAGGGCCGCTGGAGCTATGCCGCTTCCAAGGCACTCGACGAATTCCTCGCCCTCTCGTATTGGAAGGAGAGAAGGCAACCCGTCATTGTCGCGCGTTTGTTCAATACTGTAGGCCCGCGCCAAACCGGTCGCTACGGCATGGTTCTTCCCAGCTTCGCCCGGCAAGCTCTGGAAGGCGCGCCCATCACCGTATTCGGCACGGGGCAGCAATCGCGCTGCTTCTGTGACGTGCGTGACACAGTCGAGGCAATTCTTCGGTTGATAGGCATCGAAAGCGCGGTGGGTGAGGTCGTCAACATCGGCACGGACCAGGAAACCACAATCGAGAATCTGGCCCAGTTCGTGAAACAGCGCACTGAGAGTGCGTCGCCGATCCACCACATTCCCTACGACCAGGCTTACGAACTCGGATTCGAGGACATGCAACGCCGAGTGCCTTGTCTGGACAAGCTGCAGCGGCTAACCTCATTCCGGCCAGCCACTTCGCTGCAGGAGATTGTGGACCGGGTGGTCGCCTTCTTCCAAAACGAGACAGAAGAGGAATGGATTGTGCGCAAAGAGGGTCGGCACGCTGAGAGCACTCTCGCGGCCGGTTCAGCCGCTCCCTAAATCCTGCATTTTCTGTGTGGGGACCCTGGGGTTTTCGTCAGGGCGCGGTTTCAACCGTGCCGCAACCTACTGATCGGCGGCTTGGCGATGCAGGACGGCTTGTCGCGTCGTGGCTAGCGTGAACGTGAGCGACTCGCGCGGCACGCTGTTGACGTAAGGCCCGATGAGCCAGCCGAGGCCCAGCGGTATGTCTCGCGTCAGCGAAATGGTTTGGCATTCCACGTAAGTTCCGCCATCCTTCTGCTCGAAACGCCAGTAAGTGTTCATTCTCCAGAGGAATCCATCGTCGTGACCTTCGGGTCGGAGATGCTCGTCCCCGGCGTTGTCGACCTGCTGGATTCGGGTCGTATGCGAGCGGCTCCACGCGTGGCTCGCGTCCACGATTGAGTAGTGGATCTCATGTTCGGTGTCCACCACCGAGGTGACCACCTTTTTCTTATAGAACCGCAAATAAACGAGATAGTCGCCGTCTTGATGGCGCAGAATCTTCGAGCGAACGACGTCAGGGCGGTAAACCTCCTGCTGGTGATCGTAGTCTTGGACTAGCGCCAATGTCTGGGCGAGGGTCGCCCCGGGAATGAAGACAGTGCCGATCCAGTGGTGAATCATTCCGCCAGGACATGGAATCGGCTTGCCATCAACAAGGGGCCGAAGCCGTTCAATAACCACTTTCGCTTGTTGGAGTTGAGCCTGCGCGGCAGCACGTCGATCGGCTGGCAAACGCTCGAACCAAAGAAAGTCGCCATCTCCATTCAAGCTGGCATTGATCTGCGGTTCGCTCAGCTTCACGTAATGATCGAAAGCTTCGACCGTCTTTGACTGCAAATCGGCAGCGCCAAGCGGCTGAATCGCGAGTAGGACCGCAAGCAGCGCGACTAGAACGCGAGGAATGCGGGTGTCTGGTTTTCCCGCCTCAGCTCGCAACGAAACACCTCACCATCGCTCTCGCCTTAACCGCATCTTCGAGCAAGCATTGAATTTGCGGCGAGCGCACACGAGGAACAATCTCTTCGATGCAGTGATCGTGCCATACGTAGGGTAGAAGGACGGCCCTGCCCGACTGAGGGGGTAATCGGGGGAAAGGGGTCAGTCGGGCGAGGTTTGGACGGGTTGGGTAGCGTGCACGGCCCCTCTCGGAACCGTCGTCCCCGCATCGCCGCATCCAACCCGCCCAGCTATCCTCGAATTTATCTGCGCTGGCGAAAATAGCTCGAAAGAACCAATCTGCGGGTACCCAGGTTTCAGTACTGGGGTATCGAATGTAAAAAAAGGGGTTAGCAGGCATCGCAGGGTACGGTCATGGGGACGATCCGACCGGAATTGGCGCGAGGCGGTTGAGCTAAAGATTCCCCTTGACATTCTACAAGAGAAGCGGCAAAAGATGAGGAGGTCTTGTCGAACGTCTAGGGGAGGTTTATGAGTCCGTCAGCCGAAATTCTTCAGGGGACGTTGGATCTGCTGATTCTGAAGACGTTAGCGATCGAACCGATGCATGGATGGGGAATCGCACAGCGCATCCAGCAGGTCTCGAAAGAAGTCCTGCAAGTACAGCAGGGATCGCTTTATCCGGCCTTGTACCGTCTAGAGAGGAAACGGCTTATCCAGGCGGAGTGGGGCGCGTCGGAAAACAACCGCCGTGCGAAGTATTATTCGCTGACAAACGCCGGACGGGCGCAATTGGAGCAGGAACAAGCCGAGTGGGAGCGGCTGTCGTCAGCGGTCGCGTTGATTCTGCAGCGAGCGTGACCGTGGCCAGCCGCCGAGGTGTCCAGGCGAACAAATAGCGAACAAAAACCTGCTGCAACATCATTCCCGACGGTAAAGCTAAGCGCTGCTAAAACGGCGAATCTCGGCAGAGAACAGTGACGAGTGACCCGCCATTAGGACCGGCGGGCGCAAACCCCGCGCAAGTGACGAGAAGAGCCGTTACTGGTGCGGAAAGCAGAAGGCAGAAACCAGAAACCAGAAACGGGAGAAACCTGAAAGCGGGAGTCAGGGAAGTAGAAGCGGCGTCGGAGCCGGAATCAGGAGAATGAGCATGGGACTGCAGCGGTGGTGGCGGCAAGGGAAGAGGGAGTTTGAGGAGGAGATCGGGGAGGAGCTGCGGGATCATGTCGAGCGGCAGACGGCGGCGAACATCGCGGCGGGGATGGCACCGAAAGAGGCACGGCGACAAGCGAGGCTGCAGTTGGGAGCGGTGGAAGGGGTGAAGGAAAGTTGTCGAGAAGAGCGGCGCGGATTTTGGCTGGAAACGCTATGGGCGGATGTGCGCTACGCGCTTCGCATGCTGCGCAAGAATCCGGGCTTTACCGCGGTAGCGGTGCTGACGCTCGCGCTGGGGATCGGCGCAACGATTGCGATCTTCAGCGTGGTCGACACGATCGTTTTGAAGCCGCTGCCATTTCCCACTGCGGATCGCCTGATGCGAATCAAGTCGGTGTTTGTGGCGACGGGCCGAGGAAGCGGGATTGCGTCGTATCCGGATGTCCTCGATTGGCGCGCTCGAAATCACGTTTTCGACGGAATGGCTGTTGTCGACACGAGAGATTTCACGCTGGTTGGTGCGCGTGAGCCGCTGCATTTGCAGGGCGCGGTCGTATCGGCGCAGCTATTTTCGTTGCTGGGCGTCACGCCGGCGCTCGGGCGAAGCTTCCTCGCGCAGGAGGACAGTCCTGCGACAGCAAATGGCACCGATGCCGTAATCGTCAGCCATGAATTATGGGCGCGAGAGTTCAATTCTGATCCAACAGCGGTGGGCCGCACGCTTCAGCTCAGTGGTCAAGCGTTCACGATTGTGGGCGTGATGGGCCCGTCGTTTCAGTTTCCGATTCAGTCGGAGCCGGTGGAACTCTGGACGACGATCTCCATTGACGCCCGCGGTGGCGCGAACGCGATGGCGGCGCAGAGAGGCGCGCACTACCTGAGGGTTGTTGGCTTGCTGAAACGCGGCGTAACACGGAGTCAGGCCGAGGCTGAGATGGTCACCATCGCCAGCGCGCTGAACAAGCAGTACCCCGAGAACAAGCCGCGCACGGTTCTAGTCGTGCCCGAGGTTCAGGCGCTGATCGGGCCCGCGCGCGTTCCGCTGCTTGTGCTGCTTGCGGCGGTGGTGTGCGTTTTCCTGATCGCATGCGCCAACGTGGCGAACCTGCTGCTGGCACGAGCGGTCCGGCGTCACAGAGAAATGGCCATGCGGGCGGTTCTGGGTGCAAGCCGAGGACGGACCCTGCGGCAATTGCTGACGGAGAGCGCCGCGTTGGGGGTGCTGGGTGGCGGCGCGGGCCTGGTGACGGCGCTCGGCTGCCTGAAATTCCTGACGCGCCTGATCCCGGCTGACGCTCCTCGCGCAAATGCGATTCATCTGGACTTGCGGCTCTTGATGTTCGCACTTACGGCCTCGCTGGCGGCGGGCATTCTCTTCGGCTTAGCTCCCGCGCTGCGGCTCACGCGAATCGGCCTGACCGAGGCATTGAAGGAAAGCGAAAGAAACTCGGAGGGCAAAGGTCAGGCCAGCGTCCGCGACGCCCTGGTAGCCAGCGAGGTCGCTTTGGCCGGCATTCTGCTCCCGGCGGCGATCTTGCTGGTGCAAAGTTTTCTGCATCTGACGCGAGTCAACCCGGGTTTCGATCCGCATCGCGTCTTGACATTCCTGGTGGACGCGCCGCCCGGAAAGCAAGGTCCGGACGCGTCTCGGTTCTTCCGCGAAGTCGTGCGGCGAATGAACGCGGTCCCCGGCATCAGTTCGGTAAGTGCGGTCGCATCTCTTCCGCTGACAGGGGACAACATCGCTTCGAGCATCGAGATTGGGGGACAGCCGACTCCGCTGGGGTCGCGGCCAACGGCGGATTTCAACGCAGTCGAACCGAATTATTTTCGGACGCTGCACGTGGCCTTGTTAGCGGGCCGAGATTTCACGGAACGCGACGACGCGAATTCCACGCCGGTGGTGATCATCAACCGAACGCTGGCGCAGCGTTTCTTTGCGAATGAGAACCCAATCGGAAAGCGCATCCGACCGGGTATTGGAAACGGTTATGGGCCCGGGGAGCCGCCCATGCGGGAAATTGTGGGTGTGATTGGCGACGTGAAGGAGTCGGGGCTTGAGACCGAAGCCGCTCCAGAAGTGTACGCGCCGTTAGCCCAAAGCCCATTCGACTCGATGTTTATTGTGGTGCGCACGGCGATTGACCCCAGCGGGATCGTCGCTGCTGCTCGCGAGCAGGTAGCCGCGATGGACAAGAACACACCCATCTATCACGTGAAGAACCTCGATCAGTATTTTGGCGATTCGTTGTCGTTCGCGCGGCTGATTACGCTGCTGCTCGGCGGCTTTGCCGTCCTGGCCGTGACACTGGCGTGCGTGGGCGTCTACGGCGTGGTGTCCTACATCGTTGCGCGGCTTACGCACGAGATTGGAATCCGCATAGCACTCGGCGCCGGAAGGGACCGAATTCTGGCGTGGGGGCTGCGGCAGGGATTCTTCCCCGCGTTGGCGGGCGGGGCGGTTGGCGTGGCGTTGTCATTCGGCCTGGCTCACCTTCTCTCGAGCTTGCTGTATGGAGTGTCGGCTACCGACCCGATCACCTTTGTCTTCGCTCCGGTGGCGCTGCTAGGTGTCGCAACCGTGGCCAGTTTGATTCCGGCGCGGAGGGCGATGCGGGTGGATCCGATGGTGGCGCTGAGGTACGAGTGAGGCAGGAGGCAAGGAGGGAACGAGGCAAGGAAGCAAGGAAAAAACGGGAGCGCTGAGAACTGGGTGGGGGTCGAACGATGAAGAGGAGATGGCGAGAGAAGAGGGAGTTTGAGGAGGAGATGGGGGAGGAGCTGCGGGATCATCTCGAGCGACAGACAGCGGCGAACATTGCGGCGGGGATGGCACCGGACGAGGCGCGACGACAGGCGCGGCTGCAGTTGGGCGCGCTGGAGGGAGTGAAGGAAAGCTGTCGCGAAGAACGGCGCGGATTTTGGCTGGAAACGCTATGGGCGGATGTGCGCTACGCGCTTCGCATGCTGCGCAAGAATCCGGGCTTTACGACGGTTGCGCTCCTGACTTTGGCCCTGGGCATCGGCGCGAATACCGCCATCTTCAGCGTGATCGAAGCCGTGGTGTTGCGGCCACTGCCCTACAAAGACCCCGAACATCTCGCCCTCTTGGCGGACGCGCAAGATCCCCAAGACGGCGGATTTCTTTTCAAGGATATCGACGCGTTCAGAACGCAGAGCCGCAGCCTCGGGAGCATCGCCTGCTACTATCGCGACAGCGGATTCTCAAGCGCGACGCTTACGGGCGGGGAACCAGAGTCGGTTCAAGGGGCGTTCATCACCGCGAACTTCTTCACCGTGATGGGAGTTGCGCCCGCGCTGGGACGTGGTTTCACATCCGAGGAAGAAACGAGGCGAGAAAGGGTCGTGGTTCTGAGCCATGGGCTGTGGGTCAGGCGGTTTGGCGGAGCGCGCGATGCGATTGGCAGAGCGTTGCAGATTGACGGCGCCGACTGGCAGATCATTGGAGTGATGCCCTCGACATTCCAGTTTCCCGCGCGGGACCAACAGTTCTGGGCTCCTCTCACAACGAACCACTATTGGAACGATCCAGAACTTACCGCCAAGTTTGAGAGCGGCCACACACGCTTCTTTTACGAGCGATGGCAAGCCATCGGACGACTCGCTTCGGGCGCCACGTTCGCAAGCGCCCAGGCGGATACGAACGCGATCCTAGCAAGAATCAGGCTCGCTGATCCCGACGAAAACCGCGAGTCACAGATCAAGGTTACGCCGTTACGCGTGAGCCTGAGCGGGAGCACGCGGCTGGGGTTGATTGTCCTTTTCTGTGCCGTGTTTTTCGTGCTTCTGATCGCGTGCAGCAACGTGGCAAATCTGGTGCTAGCACGAGGCGCTACGCGGGAGCGCGAATTGGCTATTCGCGCTGTGTTGGGCGCTGGTCGCGGCCGATTAGTACGACAACTTCTGGCCGAGAGCGTTGTGCTCGGTGTGTTGGGCGGCGCTTTCGGCCTCGCGTTCGCGGTCGTGGGCATGCCTGTGCTCATTGCGTCCGCCCCGCCTGTGATTCCCAGGCTGAATGAAGCGCGGTTCGATCCAGGCGTACTCGCATTCACGCTGGCTGCTTCCTTGTTTGCGGCGGTAATTTTCGGGCTGCTTCCAGCCTGGAAAGCTTCGCGAAATGATCCGAGCGAATCGCTCAAAGGCGGAATTCGATCCGAAGGGCCATCACTTACACGGGCTCGTTCGACTCTTGTGATCGTGGAACTCGCACTCGCTGTTGTGCTTCTGTCGGGTGCGGGTCTACTTGTTCGCAGTCTCGCGGCTGCAGAAGCAGTTGACTTGGGATTCAGACCCGAGCGGGTGCTCACAATGAATATTGCGCTCCCGTCTGGAACACCCGAATCGAGGGATGCGCTTTATGACGCCGTGCTCGAACGGGCAGGGGCTTTGCCGGAAGTCGAGGCGGCGGGGGAAGTGGACGCTCTATTTGAGTTGGGAACGATGGGCAATCTCGGTCTGCGCGCGATCGAGGGCCGAGCTCCCGAGCCGCGCGACCGGTGGACTCCCCTGGTCTGGTCGTCAATTCGCGGAGAGTTTTTCCAGGCCATGGGCGCTCCTCTGTTGAGAGGCCGCTATTTCACTGCACAGGACGGCCCGCATTCTGCGCTGGTGGCGATCATCGACGAAAGCGTGGCGCGACGCTACTGGCCCGGGCAGGATCCGCTGGGGAAACGTTTCAAGGGCCAGGATCCGCGAGGACAAAATGACGATTGGCTCACGGTGATCGGCGTTGTTGGCGACATGCGCCGCAGTGGGCGGGAAAGGAACCCAATTCCGCACGTGTTCGAGCCGTCCGGGCAAGCCATCGATGGCGACCGAACGAGCAGCTTGGTTGTGCGGACTACTGGCGATCCTCGTACAGCAGCGGTGGCACTGCGAAAGATTGTGCGGCAAGTGAGCGATACGGCCGTTCTGTCGAGCATAGAGACAATTGAGCAACAGCTCTCAAACCAACTGTTGCCGCGCCGTTTCCAGACGTGGCTCCTTGGATTGTTTTCGGCGATCGCGTTGGCGCTCGCAGCCGTGGGGATTTTCGGAGTGATGCATTACACGGTCAGCCAGCGGACGCACGAGATCAGGATTCGAGGAGCATTAGGGGCGCAGCCGGGAGACATCTTGCGGCTGGTGCTTAGGCAGGGCGCCAAGCTTGCGCTGGCGGGCGTTGCAATGGGCCTTTGTGCGGCACTGGCCCTGACGCGCTTCATGGCGAGTTTGTTGTTCGGTGTGAGTGCCGCCGACCCGTTCACATTTGTGGGCGTTCCGCTACTGCTGTTAGTTGTGGTGTTGCTCGCCGGTTACATTCCGGCGCGGAGAGCGATGCGAGTGGACCCGATGGTGGCGCTCAGGTACGAGTGAGGCAGGAGGCAAGGAGGCAAAGAGGCAAGGAAAAAAACGGGAGCGCTGAGAACTGGGTAGGGGTCGAACGATGAAGAGGAGATGGCGAGGGAAGAGGGAGTTTGAAGCGGAGATGGGGGAGGAGCTGCGGGATCATGTCGAGCGGCAGACGGCGGCGAACATTGCGGCGGGGATGACGCCGGAGGAAGCGCGGCGACAGGCGCGGCTGCAGCTCGGCGCGGTCGAAGGGGTGAAGGAAAGCTGTCGCGAGGAGCGGCGCGGATTTTGGCTGGAGACGCTATGGGCGGATGTGCGCTACGGCCTGCGGATGCTGCGGAAGAATCCAGGATTTACGACGGTTGCGGTGTTAACCCTGGCGCTGGGCATCGGCGCGAATACGGTCGTGTTCGCGTTTGTCAAAACGATTCTTCTCCAGCCGCTTCCCGTCAGGGCCGCCAATCGTCTGGTCGTCATTTGGATCGACAATCTGAAGAACGGCTGGAGCCGAATCGGACCGGCCGGACAGGACTATCTCGACTGGAGGGACCAAAACAAGTCCTTCGAAGATCTCTTCCTTTTCGAACATGGCACCGGAACGGTGACCGGCGCGGGCGAACCTGAGCAGGTCTCCGGTCTGCGAGTCACTGCGAATTTCGGCGATTTCTTCGGAATCAAGCCCATCCTTGGCCGCACCTTCCGCCTCGACGAGGCAGCCGCGCCGCACAACCTCATGATTCTGTCCTACACCTATTGGCAGCGGAAATTTGGCGCTGATCGCAGCGTCCTCGGACGCGGCCTGATTCTGAATGACGAGCCCTACACGATCATCGGAGTGCTGCCTCCGAACTTGAACACAATGTTCCCCTTCGATGTCGTCGTTCCTTTCGATAACGAGCGAGTAAAAAGAGTGGACTCTGACTTGGGCGTCTTCGGCAGGCTGAAGCGAGGAGTCAGCCTCGAACGGGCGTCCTCCGAGATGAACGTGATTGCGCAAAGAATCGCGATTCAGCGTCCCTCCCGCAAAGGCTATGGTTCTCTTGTCGTCCCGCTCGAATCGGCTCGTGCGGAATATATAAGACCCGCGCTTCTCCTGCTCTCGTACGCTGTTGGATTCGTGCTGCTCATCGCCTGCGCTAACGTGGCAAATCTCCTGTTGTCCCGCTCGGCTGTG
>Ga0187819_10000972_pt1 | contig 14643 bp, 6 predicted proteins | sample NC_wetland_sal_i_15_FD_132411 | JGI IMG/M metagenome (GOLD analysis project Ga0187819, IMG submission 132411) | Wetland sediment microbial communities from Neuse River Estuary, North Carolina, USA - SO4_4 | ecosystem: Environmental > Aquatic > Freshwater > Wetlands > Sediment | place: USA: North... | reverse complement strand
GGCCGAACTTCTGGACGAACTGCCCCCGCCCGAGTAGCTGCTGTGGAAACCGCCAGAACTTGAGGAACTGCCCGACGAGCCAGCTCCGCTGGAAGAATGTTGCGCAACAACAACGGATGAGAATAGCAGGATTACTGCCACCGCCAGGCCGGAGAGCCGCATAAAAGCACCTCCTCCCAACCCGAGGGGAACAGGCGTTAGCCGCCCTATGGGTTGGACGCTTCGCCTAACCATAGGATACTCCGCAATCGTGTCAAGAAGCGTAACGATCGGGTAAAGAAGTTTTACGCAAGATCTCTAGGAAAATGACAGAATCCCCGCAGCGGTGGCATAGGTGTTGAAACCAGCGATTTCGCTCACGAACAGCATCGCCGAGTCCGGTTCGTCCTAGCCTTGCACCCGCCGCTTCGACCCCTCCAGCACCAACCCGCAGAGATCGTCGACGAACCCTTCATCGAGCTTGTCGTGCCGGATCAGAAAACGCATGTAGATCGGTCCATAGAGCGAGTCGAGGATGAGGTCGAGGTCGCTGTCGGCGGGCAACTCTCCGCGGTCAATGCCGCGTTGCAGAGTTTGATAGGCCTGTCGGCGTTTCGGCCACAAGAATCTCTCACGAAAAGCTTCGAGCAACTCCGGGTCGGATTGACCACCGGCGAGCAACGCCGCGACGACCTTGCCCCGCTCGGACCGGAAAATGCGAATCACCCTTCGCATCTGCAGGCGCATGTCGCGTTGCACCGAGCCGGTATTCGGAAACTGGAGTTCCTCTTCGGCGCTGGCGAAGAATGCGTCGGCAACCAGGGCGGCCTTAGTCGGCCACCAACGGTAGACAGTTGTCTTGCCAACGTTCGCGTCGGCGGCAATGCCTTCAATGCTCAGGTCCGCCAATCCACCATGCTGTTTGAGCAGCTTCAGGGTGCTGCGCAGAATGGACTGACGCGATTCCTCACTGCGCGGCCGCCCCGGCGGGCGCTTCCCGTTAGTCCCATGGCTTCCGTTGCCGGTGTTGGCGCTTCGAGGCTCGGCGCGCGCGATAAGGTTTTGAGCCATAGCTAAAGTCTAATATAATATAAATCCGAAACGTACTGTTTCGAATCTTATACCCTAAGGCCGCTGGGCCAGTGGGGGACGCGGCTTGGGGCAGTACCGCTTCGATAGTATTGGGTTTCAACGTTACCGGTTCTCGCTAGTCTTTATTTTGACATTCTTGTTTTCGCTAGTCCTATGTGGATCGTCGCATTAGCGCTTCGCCGTCCTTATACGTTCGTGGTGATGGCTCTGCTCATCATCATTCTTACGCCCATCACCATCCTGCGCACCCCGGTTGACATTTTTCCCGACATCAACATTCCCGTGGTCAGCATAGTGTGGAGCTACAACGGCATGTCGCCGAGCGAGATGGCCGACCGCATCGTGAGTAACTCCGAGCGCATATCCACAATTGTGGTCAACGATATCGAGCACATGGAGTCGCAGTCGCTGAGCGGAATCGCCGTCATCAAGATTTTCTTCCGCCCCGGCGTCAACATTTCCATGGCGATGACACAAGTGACGGGGGCGTGCCAGACGGTGCTGCGCGGCCTGCCGCCGGGCACGACTCCGCCGCTGGTCATCACGTACACGGCATCCACGACGCCGATTGTGCAACTGGGCTTGAGCAGCAAGACGCTTCCGGAACAGCAGTTGTTCGACTTGGGAACCAATTTTCTGCGGACGCAGTTGACCACCGTTCAGGGCGCGGCGACTCCGTGGCCTTACGGCGGCAAGCCGCGCCAGATCCAGGTGGACCTCGACTCGGCCAAACTGCAGGCCTATGGATTGGCGCCCGCCGATATCGTCAACGCGGTGTCCGCGCAGAACTTGATTTTGCCCGCCGGTACCGCCAAGATCGGGCCGACCGAGTACGCGGTGGAGATGAACGGCGATCCGCAAACCATCGCCGAACTGAACGATCTGCCGGTCAAAACTTCGAATTCGTCCACTCTGTACCTGCGCGATGTGGCCCACGTGCGCGACGGATTTGCTCCGCAAACCAACATCGTGCGGCAGGACGGCACGCGCGGCGCGCTGATGTCGATTTTCAAGTTGGGTGGGTCTTCCACGCTCACGGTCGTCGATGGCATCAAGACGATGGTGCAAAACGCGCCGAAGTATCTGCCACCTGCACTCAGCCCGCAACTAAACATCAAGGCACTGTTCGATCAGTCGCTTTTCGTGCGCGCGTCGATTCAAGGAGTCGTGCGGGAAGGCATCATCGCCGCCTGTCTCACCGCCATCATGATCCTGATTTTCCTGGGCGATTGGCGTCCGACCTTGATCATCGCGGTCTCCATTCCGCTGTCCATTTTCGTCTCCGTGATTCTGCTGAGTGCGCTGGGCGAGACCATCAACATCATGACCCTGGGAGGACTGGCGCTCGCGGTCGGCATCCTGGTGGATGATGCGACGGTCGAGATCGAAAACATCGAGCGCAATCTGGCCATGGGCAAGGAGATGAAGCAGGCCATCCTCGACGGCGCGTCGCAAGTCGCCGTGCCTGCGTTCGTATCGACGCTGAGTATCTGCATTGTGTTCGTGCCGATGTTCTTTCTCACCGGAGTCGCGAAGTTCCTCTTCGTTCCGCTGGCCGAAGCCGTGTCGTTTGCGATGCTGGCGTCATATCTGTTGTCGCGGACTCTGATCCCGACCATGGTGATGTTCATCATGCGCGGGCATGAGCATCGCGCCGCCGAACCGAAAAGCTTCCTGGGGAAATTCCAGCGTGGATTCGAGCGCTGGTTTGAAGACTTCCGCGGCAGCTACCGGCAATTGCTGGAAACCACGCTCGAACACCGGACCATGTTCTCTCTCGGCTTTGCGGCTTTCTGTTTTCTGTCGTTGGGCCTGGTGTTCTATCTGGGACAGGACTTCTTTCCCCAAGTGGATGCGGGCCTGATCCGCCTGCACTTTCGCGCCCGGTCCGGCTTGCGCGTGGAAGAGACGGCACGCCTGTGCGATGAAGTGGAGCAAGTGCTGCGCAGCGAGATTCCGAAGGAAGAACTACAGACGATGCTGGACAACATCGGCGTTCCCTACTCGGGCATCAATCTCTCCTACTCCACTTCGGGAGTGATTGGGACCAGCGATGCCGAGATTCTGATTGCGCTGAATCCGGAACACCATCATGCCACGGCGGGGTATGTGCGCAGGTTGCGCCGCGAACTCCCAGCGCGCTTTCCGGGCGTGGAGTTCTTCTTCCAGCCCGCCGACATCGTGTCGCAAATTCTTAATTTTGGATTGCCCGCGCCGGTCGACGTCCAGGTCATGGGCTCCAATATGCGCGCGAACTACGACATCGCGCAGAAGATTGCAAATCGGATGCGCGAGATTCCCGGGGCCGCCGACGTGCATGTGCAACAGATGATGAGTCTGCCCACTCTCCACCTGGATATGGACCGCACGCGCATCAATCAAGTCGGACTGAATGCCCAGGAAGTTGCCCAGAGCGTGCTGGTCAGCTTGAGTGGAAGCTTCCAAACGGCTCCGAATTTTTGGCTGAATCCAAGAAACGGTGTGACCTATAACATTGCCGTTCAGACGCCGCAGTATCACATGACGTCGTTGCAGGATCTGATGAACACCCCGGTGACCGGCGTCGGCGCCCAGGCCCCGCAGGTGCTCGGCAATCTGGCTCAACTCACGCCGGTGGCGCGTCCTGCCGTGGTCAGCCATTACGCTGTGCAGCCGGTCATCGATGTGTACGCCAGCACGCAGGGGCGCGATCTGGGCGGAGTGGCGTCGGACATCATGAAGGCGCTCAAACCATTCCAGGATCCGCATTATTTGCCGCTCGGAACGCAAATCGTGGTTCGCGGGCAGATCGAGACCATGCGCTCTTCGTTCTTTGGGCTGGGCTTTGGCCTTCTGGGAGCCATCGTGCTCGTCTATTTGCTGATCGTGGTCAACTTTCAGTCGTGGCTCGATCCTTTTATCATCATCACTGCGTTGCCGGGGGCACTGGCGGGCATCTGCTGGTTCCTGCTGATTACGCGCACCACGCTTAGTGTTCCGTCGCTGACGGGCGCGGTGATGTGCATGGGGGTGGCGACCTCGAATTCGATTCTGCTGGTTTCGTTTTCTCGCGACCGCATGAATGCGGGAGCGCCCGCGCGGCAAGCGGCGCTCGAAGCGGGCCACACGCGCATACGGCCGGTCATTATGACGGCTCTCGCTATGATTATCGGCATGCTGCCAATGGCGATGGGCTTCGGAGAGGGTGGCGAGCAAAACGCGCCGCTGGGCCGCGCCGTCATTGGCGGTCTGCTCTTCGCCACCGTAGCCACATTATTCTTTGTGCCCAGTGTATTTACGATTATTCATGGCCACCGCGAGGCACAGCGGCAGTCAGAGCGGAACTAGAACTAGAACTAAAGACGAGAGAAGCGGAAAAGCAGAGAATTATTTTGGGAGAGCGCAATCATGCCAATACAATCGCCGCCCGTAACCACCAGGCCGAACGAGACTGAGTCCGTGCGCCCAGATGACTATCGGCCTTCCGATCCAGGTGCGAATGTGGCAGGCCGGGGAAAGCTTCTGGTTGGCGCCGTGCTGCTCGTTCTGATCACTGCGGGCGCGGTTACGTTTCTGAACCGCAATGCCGAGTCTAACGCTCTTGCCAAAGAAACCGAAACCGTTGCGGTTCCGACCGTCGCCGTCGTGCAACCCCAAGCCGAGTCTGGAAGCGACGAACTGGTATTGCCCGGAAATCTGCAGGCTTTTATAGAGTCTCCGATTTTTGCCCGAACCAACGGTTATCTCTTGCGCTGGTATAAGGACATAGGGAGCAAGGTTGAGAAAGGGGAACTGCTGGCGGCGATTGACACTCCGGAAATCGATCAGGAGCTGTCACAGGCGCGAGCCGGGCGCGAGCAGGTCAAGTCAGCGCTCGAGTTGGCAAAGATCTCCGCTGATCGTTGGGCCAATCTGCGCAAGTCCGACTCCGTGTCGCAGCAGGAAGCCGATCAGCAAGCCAGCGGATACCAACAGGCGCTAGCCAACCTGGCAGCGGCGGATGCGAATGTTCGCCGCCTTGAACAACTTGAGTCTTTCAAAAACGTGTACGCTCCTTTTTCGGGCGTGCTTACGCGGCGCAATGTCGACCCGGGCGCGCTCATCAACTCCGGGGCGCAAGCGACTGGCAAAGAGCTGTTCGATATCGCGCGCGTCGATCCGCTTCGGGTTTACGTCAGCGTTCCGCAGGCGTATGCGCCGTCCATGAAGGTTGGGGTTAAGGCCACGGTTACGCTGCAGGAATTTCCCGGCCAGAAATTTCTGGGAACAGTGGCTCGCACCGCCGATGCCATCGATCCCGCAACCCGCACCCTGAATACGGAAGTAGATGTTCCCAACAAAGATGGCAAGCTGCTTCCTGGTTCTTTCGGTCAGGTGCATTTTGCGACGGGGACGTCCGTTCCGAGGATTACGATTCCCGTGAATGCCATGCTATTCCGTGCCGAGGGCCCGCAGGCCGCGGTAGTCGATAAGGATGGCAAAGTACACTTGCGCCCGATTAGCATTGGGCGCGACTTCGGCACGACAATCGAAATTCTTACCGGGATCGACGCAAGCGATCGGATCATCGTCAACCCGTCCGACTCACTCGAGGAAGGGCAGCAAGTGCATGTTGCCAAGGCGAGTGCGGGAGATGCTCGTTCGTGAAGCGATTGTCTCCAACCTGTAGAGACGGGGCTTGCCCCGTCTCCGCATACGCGATGAGACGCGGCAAGCCGCGTCTCTACGGAGAATGCATTGGTTGGGTGGCCGCCGTGTTGCTCGCCGTGTGTACCGTCGGCTGCACGGTTGGGCCGGGATATAAACGTCCCACCGCGCAGGTTCCCGACACGTGGAAAGGCGAAGGGCCGTGGCAAACGGCGGCTCCGAAGGATGCAATTCCCAAGGGCGCGTGGTGGCAGATATTTCATGACGCGGAACTCGACCGACTGGAGCACGAACTGCTCCAGGCGAACCAGTCGCTGGCGGCGGCGCAGGATCGCCTTTCTCAGGCTCGGTCGCAGGCGCGAATCGCTTCTGCGGGATACTTTCCCATACTCAGCGCCGATCCCAGCGCGCAGCGCCAGGCAGTCTCCAGCAAGCGTGCGTTTGCGGGCGGCGAATTGCCGCCCTTTACCCAGAGTAATTTCACCGTCCCATTCTCCGTCAGCTACGAGCTTGATCTATTCGGGCGCGTGCGCCGTAATCTGGAAGCGGCGAACGCTTCGTTGCAGGGGAGCGCGGCCGACCTGGAAAATGTGCGCCTGGTATTGACCGCCGAACTCGCCGCCGACTATTTCAACCTGCGCGAACTTGATCGCGAAGCTGGAGTGGTGCGGCAGTCAGTCGAAATCCAGCAAAAAGGATTGGACCTGGTCAACCATCGTCACGAAGGCGGAGTCGCGTCTGGGCTGGAAGTCGCGCAGCAGGCCGCCTTGCTCGATTCAACGGCAACCCAGCTTCAGCTCGTGCTGCAGCAGCGGGCGCAATTCGAACATGCCATCGCCGTGCTGACGGGGAAGTCCGCCTCGGTTTTCAATCTGGCAGAGGCGCCATTCGACGCGACCCCTCCCGCGATTCCCACCGGAGTTCCATCGGAGATTCTTGAGCGCCGGCCTGACATTGCCACCAGCGAGCGTCAGATGGCGTTCGAAAATGCGCAAGTGGGGTTGGCGATGACCGCATTCTATCCGCATATCACGTTGGGCGGGGCGGGCGGATACGAAAGCCGCGACATCGCCACGCTGATAAGCGCTCCCAGTGCTATGTGGTCGCTGGGTGGTGATCTGCTGCAGCCGATTTTGAATGGCGGCCGCAATCGCGCCAACCTGGCGCTCAGCCGCGCTGCCTACGACGAATCGGTCGCCAATTATCGTGAATCGGTGCTGGTGGCGTTTCAGCAAGTGGAAGATGGGCTTTCCGGTCTCGCGCTGCTGAACCAGGCAGCAAAAACTCAACAGGCGGCGGTCGCTGACTCGCGGCGCGCGCTTGACATCGCCAACAGCCGTTACGTCGGCGGAGTTACGACCTATCTCGATGTGATTACCGCGCAATCCACGTTGCTGAACAACGAACGCCTGGCAACGCAACTGCTCGGCCAGCAAATGGTCACTTCTGTCTTTCTGGTGAAAGCCCTGGGCGGCGCGTGGGATGCCTCCGAAATTCAGCGCGAACAAGTGCGGCCGGCTCTGGTCCAGGCCGTACAGCCGTAACTCCGCCGGGCAACTTCGGACGCATCGCGGGGTTGGATAGCTTGTAACGCTTCTTGCGCAAATCTATGATTTACAAACTTTTACCATCGTTGCCTTCCAAAGATCATCACCTTAGGAGAGGATGGATCGTCTAATATTTTCTGTTGCTGAGTTCGTCAGACGGCGATTCGGCAACTAATTTACCGATTGTGCGGCTTTCTTATGAATAGGAACATGAATTGGCGGTGGATGCAGCTCAGCGGGACCTTGCTCCTGCTGCTGGCTTTCGGCGGATGTCAGGCCGCGGATTCGGCAAAGAGCAAGCAAGCCCTGGCAGCCACGACTCGCGCCGTGCCGGTTGCAGTGGCGTCCGCGATCGAGCAGGACATGCCGGTATACCTGACCGGCCTGGGTTCGGTCACGGCCTACAACACGGTGAGCGTGAAGAGCCGGGTGGATGGAGAACTTCTCCAGGTAAACTTTCGCGAAGGGCAACAGGTCAATAAAGGCGATCTGCTGATCCTGATCGATCCGCGCCCTTACCAGGTGCAACTGGCGTCGGCGCAGGCGCAGTTGTTCAAGGATCAGGCTTCACTCCGCGACGCGCAACTGAACTATCAGCGCTTTAAAGATTTGTTGCAGCAGTCGGGTGCGATGTCGCAGCAACAGGTGGACACGCAAAAATCAACGGCGGATCAATTCGAAGGCGCGGTTCGAGCTGACCAGGCGGCCATCGACAACGCAAAACTTCAGATCGAGTATTGCCACATCACAGCGCCCGTCAGTGGCCACATCGGCTTGCGGCTAGTGGACGCAGGCAACATCGTTCACGCCAGCGATACCAACGCCATGCTCGTCATCACGCAATTGCAGCCGATCTCGGTCATCTTCACTTTGCCGGAAGACAGCCTGCCCGGGGTCGTGAAGCGAATGAAGCAGGGGACTCTTAAGGTTGACGCGTACGATCGCGACGACAAAACCAAGCTGGCCACAGGCACCTTGCTGACCATCGACAACCAGATCGATCAGACGACCGGCACTGACCGCCTGAAGGCGACATTTGACAACAAGGATGGCGTGCTCTTTCCCAATCAGTTCGTCAACATCCACCTGCTTCTCGATGTGCGCAAGAACAGCACGATCATTCCCAGTGTGGCCGTGCAGCGTGGGCCACAGGGAAGTTTTGTCTACGTAGTGAAAGCCGACAAGACGGTGGAGGCGCGCACGGTGACGGTCGCGCTCACACAATCCAATCAAAGCGCGATTGCGAGCGGCCTCGAGGCCGGTGAAGTCGTGGTCACCGACGGACAGGACAAGTTGCAGAACGGCGCGAAAGTTGAAACGCGCAGCCCGACCGGCAACTCCAAAACTTCGCAATCGACTACGCAGCCCGGTACAGCCGCACCAACGTCATGAACCCGTCTCGCCTTTTCATTCTCCGGCCGGTTGCTACTTCTTTATTGATGGTGGCGGTGATGCTGGTCGGAATCGTCGCCTACCGGCAACTGCCGGTCTCCGCCCTGCCCGAGGTGGATTATCCGACGATTCAGGTGATGACCTTTTATCCCGGCGCCGCTCCCGACGTGATGGCGTCTTCGGTCACCGCTCCCTTAGAGCGGCAGTTCGGACAAGTCCCCGGACTGAACCAGATGACCTCGACCAGTTCGTTCGGCAGTTCGCTGATCACCTTGCAGTTCGCTCTCGACCAGAATATCGACGTTGAAGAGCAGCAAGTGCAGGCCGCGATCAACGCGGGAACGACCTACCTGCCTCAGAATCTTCCCAATCCTCCGATCTATAACAAGGTGAACCCGGCCGATGCGCCCATCCTGACAATGGCGCTGACATCCGACTCGATGCCCCTGTCGCGCATCGAAGACATGGCCGAGACGGCGCTGGCGCAGAAGATCTCGCAGCTTCCCGGAGTCGGCCTGGTTTCGATCAGTGGCGGCCAGAAGCCGGCGGTGCGTGTTCAGGCCAATCCCACCACGCTGGCTTCCTACGGGTTGGGCCTCGAAGATGTGCGCGCGGCGCTGATGGCGGCCAATGTCGACCAGGCCAAGGGAGTGATTGATGGTCCGCGGCAATCGTTCACCATTGGCGCTAACGACCAGCTGTTATCGAGTCAGCAATATAACGGTGTGATTGTCGCCTACCGGAACGGCGCGCCGGTGCGTTTGTCAGACGTTGCCACGGCCGTTGACAGTGCTGAAAACGTGCAACAGGCGGCCTGGGTGAACACCACGCCCGCGGTGCTGCTCAACATTCAGCGCCAGCCCGGGGCCAACATCATCAGCGTGGCCGATCGCATCAAGAAAGTCCTTCCGCAATTGCAGGCTTCGATGCCCGCGGCCGTCAAACTGCAAATTCTCATCGACCGTACGCAGACGATTCGCGCCTCGGTCAACGACGTGCAGTTCGAGCTGATGCTGACCGTGGCCCTGGTGGTGATGGTCATCTTCCTCTTTTTGCGGAATCTTTCCGCGACCGTCATCCCCAGCATTGCCGTGCCGCTCTCGCTGGTGGGCACCTTTGGAGTGATGTACCTGCTCGGCTACAGCCTGAATAACCTGACGCTGATGGCGCTCACCATCTCGACCGGATTCGTGGTGGACGACGCCATCGTGATGATCGAGAACATCAATCGCTACCTCGAAGAAGGCGAATCGGCACTGGACGCCGCGCTCAAGGGAGCGGGACAAATTGGATTCACGATCGTATCGCTGACGGTTTCGCTGATCGCGGTGCTGATCCCACTGCTGTTCATGGGAGACATCGTCGGCAGGCTCTTCCGCGAGTTCGCCGTCACGTTGGCGGTGACGATTCTGGTCTCTGCCGGGGTCTCGCTGACTCTAACGCCGATGATGTGCGCCAAGCTTCTGAAACCGAGGCAGCCGGGAAAGGAGTCATGGTTCTACCGCGCCACGGAAGACTTCTACAACGACGTGATCGCGTTTTACGGCCGCACCCTGAAGTTCGTCCTCCGACATCAGACCACCACCCTTCTGGTTACGGTATCGACGCTGATTGCCACGCTGCTTCTTTATGTGTACGTGCCCAAGGGCTTCTTCCCGGTGCAGGATACGGGCGTGATCATGGGGATCTCCGAGGCCCCGGAGAACATTTCGTTCGCAGCCATGTCGCAAAAGCAGCAGGAACTGGCCAGCGTGATTCTCAAGAACGTGAACGTCGACAGCCTCGCTTCGTTCATTGGCGTCGATGGCACCAACGTCACGCCGAACAGCGGACGCATCCAGGCCAATTTGAAGCCGCGCAACGAGCGCAAAGAGACTGCTTCGGAAATCATTCGCGATCTGCAACCGGAGTTGGCTAAGGTCGAAGGCATCACGCTCTACATGCAACCGGTGCAGGACCTCACCGTGGAGAGCCGCGTCAGCCGCACGCAGTACCAGTATTCGATGGAGGACGCCGACGCAACCGAATTAGCCAATTGGTCGCAGCAGCTTCTGCAAAAGTTGCAAACCCTGCCGCAGTTGCGCGACGTGGCCAGTGACCAGCAGAACAACGGAATGCAGGCCAACCTGATCATCGATCGCGACACGGCGTCGCGCCTGGGCATTCTGCCGCAGGCCATCGACGACACGCTCTACGACGCGTTCGGGCAGCGGCAGGTCTCTACGATGTTTACGCAGCTGAACCAGTATCACGTCGTGCTGGAAGTAGATCCGCAATTCCGATTGACCCCGGACGCTTTGAAAAGCATCTACGTCAAGTCATCGAGTGGCACGTCGAGCGCCGGCACAACCACGGCCGGACTCTCGGGTCCGAATACATCGTCCACCAGCCCATCTGTCACAACCGGCCCCAGCAGCCAGGTTCCGCTTTCGGCGTTTACCCGCCTCGAAACGCGCAATGCTCCGCTCGCCATCAATCACCTCGGCCAGTTCCCGGTGGTGAACCTGTCGTTCAACCTGGCTCCGGGCGTTTCCCTGGGCGAGGCCACCACGGCGATCTCGCAGGCGGAACAGGAAATCAATCTCCCGCGAAGTATCAACACCAGTTTTCAGGGAACCGCGGCCGCCTTTCACAATTCGCTTTCGAGCGAGCCGTGGCTTATTCTGGCCGCCATCATCACGGTTTACATCGTCCTGGGCGTGCTCTATGAGAGCTACATTCATCCCATCACGATTCTTTCCACGCTGCCTTCGGCCGGAGTGGGCGCAATTCTCGCGCTGCTAATTACCGGCAATGATCTCGGCGTTGTCGCCCTGATCGGCATCATTCTGCTGATCGGCATCGTGAAGAAGAACGCCATCATGATGATTGACTTCGCGCTCGAAGCCGAACGCGTCGAACACAAACCGCCAGAAGAAGCCATCTACCAGGCGTGCCTGCTTCGTTTCCGTCCCATCATGATGACCACCATGGCCGCCTTGCTCGCCGGATTGCCGCTGGCGCTGGGCGGCGGCACGGGCTCGGAGCTGCGCCATCCACTCGGAATCACGATTGTTGGCGGATTGCTCCTCAGCCAGTTGCTCACTCTGTATACAACTCCAGTCGTGTATCTGTGGTTTGACCGGCTGGCGCAGAAATTCGCCCGCTACAAGATCGGCAATCCGATGGAGGAACCGGCTCCCGAGGCAACAGGGGACTAAGCCATGAATATTTCGGCTCCCTTTATCAAGCGGCCGGTCGGGACCTCGTTGCTGGCGGCGGCGTTGCTGCTTTCGGGGGCGATGGCGTTTAATTTTCTGCCGGTCGCTCCGCTGCCGCAGGTGGAGTTTCCCGTGATCTCGGTGGGGGCGGGTTTGCCGGGAGCCAGCCCGGAGACGATGGCCTCGGCGGTGGCGACGCCGCTGGAACGTCAGTTCGGACGCATTGCCGGCGTGAACCAGATGACTTCGACCAGTCAACTGGGTTCCACCAGCATCGTTCTACAGTTTGACCTCAGCCGGAACATCGATGCCGCCGGGCGTGATGTGCAGGCGGCCATCAATGCGGCGCGCAGTCAGTTACCTTCCAACCTTCCCGGCAATCCCACGTATCGCAAGGCCAACCCGGCGGATGCGCCGATCTTGATTGTGGCGCTCACCTCTGACACCATTCCGCTGCCGAAAATTTACGACGCCGCGGATTCGATCCTCGCTCAGAAACTGTCGCAGGTGGAGGGAGTGGGACAAGTCTTCGTCGGCGGCGGCGCCAAGCCAGCCGTCCGCGCCGAAGTCAATCCCATGCTTCTGAACAAGCTGGGAGTGGGCCTGGACGCGGTGCGCGCCGCACTCAACCAGGCCAACGCCAATACTCCCAAGGGCCAATTCAGCGATGCCGTGAACGCGTGGAGCATTCACGATACCGACCAGATTTTTCGCTCCGAGCAGTATCGCAACCTGATTGTGGCCTACAAGAATGGAGCGCCGGTCCGTCTGGCCGATGTCGCCGATGTGCAGGATGCTGTCGAAGACATTCACAACGTCGGACTGGCCAATGGCAAGCCCGCGGTCCTGATTATCGTGTTCCGCCAGCCGGGCGCGAACATTATCGAAACCGTTGATCGCGTATACGCGGCGCTGCCGCAGTTGAAGGCTTCGATTTCTCCGGCCATCGATGTGAGCCCGGTGATGGACCGCACAATCACTGTGCGCGCCTCGGTGCACGATATCGAAGTGACGCTCATCATCTCGGTCATCCTCGTCATTCTGGTTGTGTTCGCTTTTCTGCGTACGGCGCGCGCTACCTTGATTCCGAGCGTCGCGGTGCCGTTGTCGCTGATTGGCACATTCGGGGTGATGTATCTGGCGGGATACAGCCTGGATAACCTGTCGCTGATGGCGCTGGCGATCTCGACCGGCTTCGTGGTGGATGATGCGATTGTGGTGCTGGAGAACGTCACGCGCTTCATCGAGCAGGGCATGACCCCGGTGCAAGCGGCGTTTCGCGGCGCCAAGGAAATCGGCTTCACCGTGCTTTCGATGAGCACGTCGCTGGTAGCTGTATTCATTCCTATTTTGTTGATGGGGGGAATCGTCGGGCGTCTCTTCCGGGAATTCGCCGTCGTGCTCAGCGTCGCCATCGGCGTGTCGCTGCTGATCTCGCTGACCATGACGCCCATGATGTGCGCCAAGTTCCTGCGCCCTGCGGGCGAGAAAAAGCACGGGCACATTTATCGCTTCAGCGAATGGGCCTTTGAACGCATGCTGGGCAGCTATCGCCACGGCCTCGATTGGGTTTTACGGCATCAACCACTGACTCTGGCCGTGACCATCGCGACCGCGTGCCTCAGCGTGTATCTCTACATCCTGGTTCCAAAGGGCTTTTTCCCGCAGCAGGATACGGGGCGGGTCATGGGATCGGTGCAGGCGGCTCAAGATATTTCCTTCACCGCCATGAAGGGGAAGATGAGCCAGTTCGTGGACATCGTGATGAAGGATCCCGCAGTGAGCACGGTTGTGGGTTTCGCCGGCGGCAATACCACCTACAATACCGGACGCATGTTCATCATGTTGAGGCCGCTTTCCGAACGCAAGATCAGCGCCGATCAGGTGATTGGGCGTCTGCGAGGGAAGTTAGCGGTGGTTCCGGGTGCGACCCTGTACATGCAGTCGGCGCAGGATCTGACCATCGGCGGACGCATGGGGCAGGCGCAATACCAGTACACGCTGCAGGGAGAGAACCTGGCCGAGATGAACGAATGGTCGCCGCGGCTGCTGCAGAAGCTTCGCGCTCTGCCCGAGTTGCGCGACGTCAACACCGACCAGCAGGATAAGGGACTCGAGGCCAGCGTGGTAATCGACCGCGACACGGCCGCGCGGCTTGGAGTCTCCGCCTCTGCGATCGATAGCGCTCTCTACGATGCTTTTGGCCAGCGCCAGGTCTCGATCATGTATCGGCAACTGAACCAGTACCACGTGGTCATGGAGGTGGCTCCGGAATTTGCCAACAGCACGGACGCTCTACAGAGCATTTATGTGCGCGCTCAAAACGGTACGGCAGTGCCGCTGGCGTCTTTCGCGCACTTCGGGCCGTCGAATACTCCGCTCGGGGTCAACCACCAGGGGCAATATCCGTCGGTGACGTTCTCGTTCAATCTGGCTCCGGGCGTTTCGCTGGGCGCTGCCACCACCGCCATTGAAAACGCCGAGCGCAGTATCGGTTTTCCGGCCACGATGCACGCAGGGTTTCAGGGCACGGCCGCGGCTTTCCAGGATGCGTTATCGAGCGAATGGCTGCTGATCCTTTGTGCGGTGCTGACCGTGTACATCGTGCTGGGCATTCTCTATGAGAGTTACGCGCACCCGGTCACGATCCTGTCGACGATTCCGTCGGCCGGCGTCGGTGCGCTGCTGGCTCTGCTGATCTCGAAGAATGAGCTCAATGTGATTGGGATGATCGGGATCATCCTGCTGATCGGCATCGTCAAGAAGAATGCCATCATGATGATCGACTTCGCGCTCTACACCGAGCG
>Ga0187819_10000971_pt1 | contig 14654 bp, 14 predicted proteins | sample NC_wetland_sal_i_15_FD_132411 | JGI IMG/M metagenome (GOLD analysis project Ga0187819, IMG submission 132411) | Wetland sediment microbial communities from Neuse River Estuary, North Carolina, USA - SO4_4 | ecosystem: Environmental > Aquatic > Freshwater > Wetlands > Sediment | place: USA... | reverse complement strand
GTATCCTCCCCTAGGGAAACCTCTGGGGGCGAACATTGCGGGAACGTATTCCGCACCAATTCCGCGCCACCCACTCTGGTGCCGGCGCCGCGGGTTCCATCTAAGTCATTGATGGCGTAAGGTGGAAATTGGAGCGGGTGAAGGGAATCGGACCCTCGACACGTAGCTTGGGAAGCTACTGCTCTACCACTGAGCTACACCCGCCTCGCCAAGTGGGGCTAGCATGGCGCAAAGCGGGCCTGGAAGGCAAGATTGGCCTCACGGAGTGGTGATGGGGCGTGCCTTGCAGGGTCAGCAGCGGATCGTGAGACCAAGGCACCAACATCGCTTGCAGGGCCCCCGCCATGACTGAGGTGGCGGCGCTTCAGACGCGCCAAGGGAAGTTCCGTGACCCGGACTGGACCACGACCGGCGAACGGCGCGCGTTCGTATCCCTCGAAGCTTTGCGGACTCTCTGGATTAACACCGGCAGCCTTTGCAACATCGAGTGCCGCAACTGCTATATCGAATCGAGCGCGGAGAACGACAGGCTCGCTTATATCACCCGCGCCGAGGTCGCGGCCTTCCTCGACGAGATTGAGTGCGACGCGCTGCCGACGCGGGAGATCGGCTTCACCGGTGGCGAGCCCTTCATGAATCCGGACATCATCGCCATGTTGGGCGACGCGCTAGCACGAGGCCATTCCGCGCTCGTGCTCACCAATGCCATGCAGCCCATGCAGCGCCCCCGCATTCAATACGGGCTGCTCGCGCTACGCGAAGCCCATGGCGACCGCCTCATGATCAGGGTGAGCCTCGATCATTACGGCAAGACGCTGCACGAGGAGGAGCGCGGGGCCGGTACCTACGACAAGACCATCGAAGGCATCGACTGGCTTGCTCGACATGGCTTTGCGCTGGCGCTCGCCGGTCGCACCTATTGTGGCGAGAGCGAGGATTCGCTTCGTGCTGGCTATGAGAGCCTGGCGCGCGAGCGCGCATGGCTCATCGACGCATCCGATCCTGGACAGCTCGTGCTGTTCCCGGAGATGGATGTGTGCGTCGACGTGCCGGAGATCACCACCGCCTGCTGGGGTATCCTGCACAAAAGCCCGAGCGACGTGATGTGCGCGGGAAGCCGCATGGTAGTGAAGCGGAAGGGCGCTGACGCCCCGGTCGTGCTTCCCTGCACCCTGCTCCCTTACGATCCAGCCTTCGAGATGGGAGCGACGCTGGCAGAGGCCGCGCGCGCCGATGGCGGTATGTTCGCCCTAGGCGCGGTGAAGCTTTGCCATCCGCACTGCGCCAAGTTCTGCGTGCTCGGGGGGGGCAGCTGCTCGGCCTAATCCTGCTTGAAGTGCTTCGACAGCTTGAGACCCTGCGCCTGGTAGTGGGAGCCGATGCCTTGACCATAGAGCTGGTCGGGAATCTCGGTGAGCCTGTCATAGACGAGGCGTCCGACGATCTGTCCGTCCTCCAGGATGAAGGGGATGTCGAGACTCCTCACCTCCAGCACCGCCTTGGCGCCGGGCGCCTTCCCTTCGGCGTAGCCGAAGCCAGGATCGAAGAAGCCGGCATAGTGCACGCGATATTCGCCGATCAGCGGGTCGAACGGCGCCATCTCAGCCACATAGGCCGGCGGCACCGACACGCTCTCCTTGGAGGCAAGGATGTAGAATTCGTGCGGGTCGAGCACGAGGCGGCGGTCGGCGCCGGGATGCACGCTCTCCCAGAACTGATCGACCTCGTAAGCGCCGATCTCATCAACGTCGATCACCCCGGCGTAGCGGCGGGCGCGGTAGCCGACGAGCCCCGAAGGCACCGCCGGAGTTAGGCTGATGCGCAAATTCAGCCCTTCGCGGATGGCGGCGTCGCCCTCGACGAGGCCCACGTCCGAGTGGATCGCGCGCAAGGCGCGGTCGCGCACGCGGCCAGGCCGCTCATCCGCGTCGAGCTGCTGGCCCACGCGGCGCAAGAACCGGATCTGGTTCAGGCGAGAACCGTAACGGACCTTGATGGAGAAGGTGCGCGGGCAGATCTCGGCAAAGAGCGGACCGCTATAGCCCTCCTCCACCGCGTCAAACGAGTCCTGCCGGTCGGCGATCAGCCGCGTGAACACGTCGATGCGGCCGATTGAGCTTTTCGGGTTGGCGAAAGCGGCGATGGTGGCGCGTAGATTGAGCTGCTCGATCAAGGGAACGAGATAGACGCAGCCGGCTTCGAGCACGGCGCCGCGGGTCAGGTCGATCTCGTGGAATTTGAGCTCGGCGAGTTTGTCGCGCACGGTCGCGTTGGGGCCAGGCAGGAAGCTCGCGCGAATTCGGTAAGCGACCTTGCCAAGCCTGATATCGAGGCTTGCGGGCTGAATCTGATCCGCGGTGATCTCCGGCGCCGCCCTGATCTCGCCGGCGGCGATCAGCGACTTCAGCGCCTGGGAGGGCAGAATGCCGGTGCGGGCGAAGGAACCTTTCACCGGCGCCCGCGACTCGCCGCGCGGTCTCTCGGGAAGGCCGTCAAACAGCTTGTCACGCTCACTTGCCTGCTCCATGGGTCATCTTCTTGGCATTCGCCGGGGGCGTCCGTCATCCCTACCTCGGTCTTCTCCCCCGGATTCACAAGAGGCACACGCGGCCTAAAGCAGGCTTGACGCGGGGCTACCCTAGCGACATTAATCCAGCCGTGTGGTGATTTGGCCGGCCGGCTTGCAGCCACGTTAAACAAGTCGCTAAAAGGGCCGTGCGAGCAATCCCGGTCTTCTTGGCGACGCGCTAAGTCCCGGGTTTTTTTGTGCCCGCGAGTCGATGGAGTAAACACCATGGCGGCAAGGAAGGACCAGAAGAGAGCAGAGCGCGCCTGGCACACGGCGACCAGGCTCGTGCATGAGGGCACGCTCCGGAGCCAGTTTGGCGAGACGTCCGAGGCCATCTTCCTTAACTCTGGCTATGTTTATACATCCGCCGAGCAGGCCGCGGCTCGCTTTAAGGGCGATGAGGAAGGCTTCGTCTATAGCCGCTATGCCAATCCTACCGTGGCAATGTTCGAGGCGCGCATGTGTGCGCTGGAAGGGGCGGAAGCCGCACGTGGCACCGCGAGCGGCATGGCTGCCGTCGCTGCGTCGTTGCTCTGCCAGCTCAAGGCCGGAGACCATGTGGTCTCGGCGAGAGCGCTATTCGGGAGCTGTCGCTACATCGTCGAAGACTTACTGCCCCGCTACGGCATTGCGACCACGCTGATCGACGGCCGCGATCTCGGCGCCTGGGAGGCGGCGATGCGGCCGAACACCCGCGCCGTCTTCTTCGAAACGCCGACCAATCCGGTGCTTGAGCTCGTAGACATCGAGGGCGTGGCCAAGATCGCGCGGAAAGAAGGCGCGCTGGTTGTGGTGGACAACGTGTTCGCGACGCCTTTGCTCCAGCGGCCAATGCCGCTCGGCGCCGACATTGTCGTCTACTCCGCGACCAAGCACATCGACGGACAGGGGCGTTGCCTCGGTGGCGTCGTGCTTGGGACCAAAGACTTCATCGAGGAGAAGCTGCACAACTACCTCAAGCATACCGGCCCCTCGCTCAGTCCCTTCAACGCCTGGGTGCTGCTCAAGGGTCTTGAGACGCTGCCAGTCCGCGTGGAGCGTCACGGCGCGTCTGCAGCGGCGATTGCGGATTTCCTCAGCCAGCGCAAGGAAGTTGCCCGCGTGTTCTATCCAGGCCGCGCCGACCACCCGCAAGTTAAGCTCGCAAGGCGGCAGATGGCTGGCGGCGGTCCCATGGTTGCCTTCGAGGTGAAGGGCGGCAAGAGCGAAGCCTTCCGCTTCCTGAACGCGCTCCAGATCTTCAAGATTAGCAACAATCTCGGCGACGCAAAAAGTCTTGCCACCCATCCGGCCACCACGACGCATCAGCGTCTCACCCTGGAGCAGCGTGCCGAGCTCGGCATCTTCGATCGGAGCGTACGTCTTTCCATCGGGCTTGAACACGTTGACGATCTCGTTGCCGACCTCGATCAGGCGCTTGTCGTGGTAAGATAGGGAAGTAGGGTTGCGCGCCTTGCTTGCGGTGAATCCGTATGTCACTTTTTTGCAAAGTTGCTCCCGATTGATTGAGGAAGATCATGTGCCGAAACATCAAAACGCTGCATAATTTCGAGCCGGCTGCCACGGATGAAGAAATCCATGCGTCGTCTCTGCAATTCGTGCGCAAGCTGAGCGGCTTCACGCGTCCTTCCAAAGCAAACCAAGCCGCCTTCGATCGCGCGGTGGAACAAGTCTCCTGGGCGGCGCACGAGCTGATCGACTCGCTCGTCACTAATGCTCCGCCGCGCGATCGTGAGGTGGAGGCTCGGAAAGCAAAGGCGAGATCGGCGGAGCGCTTCCGCTCGGCAGAGACGAGCCACCGGACGTAAGCCCGCAACCGGACGCAAGCGCAGCTGCCCTTGAAACACACAGGAGTGTCCGTGCCGGCTTCTTCATCGGTAGTGCAGGAGCTGCTGGCCAAGCTTGTCGCCTTCGATACAACGAGCGCGAAATCGAACCTGAAGCTCATCGAGTTCGTAAGCACCTATCTCGGCGGCTACGGCATCGCCGCGACCCTGATCCCAGCACCGGACGGCGCAAAGGTGAACCTGTTCGCCAGCATTGGGCCTGCGGGCAAAGGGGGCATCGGACTCTCAGGACACAGCGACTGCGTTCCAGTCGAGGGTCAAACCTGGTCCAGCGATCCGTTCGCGCTCCAACTCCGCGACGGCCAGCTTTACGGCCGTGGCACTTGCGACATGAAGGGCTTTCTCGCCTGCGTTCTCGCGTCCGTTCCGCTCTTCACCTCGCGCCCCCTGAAGGAACCGGTGCACATCATCCTCTCTTATGACGAGGAGGCAGGCTGCACCGGCGTCCGCCCGTTGATCGCGCGGCTCGGCCATGACCTGCCGCGTCCCCGCGTCATCATCGTCGGCGAGCCCACCAACATGGCGGTGATCGACGCGCATAAGCGTATCGACGCCTATCGCACCACGGTCACGGGGCGCGAAGCTCATTCGAGCCTGCCGCGGCTCGGCGTGAACGCCATTTCTTTCGCCGCGGAGTTGATCGAGGAACTCGACCGCATCGGCGCGAAACTCTCTACAAGTGAGACGAATGACCGCTTCGATCCGCCCGCCTCCACGGTGCAGGTGGGGACCATCGAAGGCGGTACGGCGCCCAACATCGTGCCGAAGACCTGCAAATTCCAATGGCAGGTGCGAAGCCTGCCTGACGCCGACCCAAAGGTCGCGCCGGAGCGGATCAAGGTTTTCGCTGAAGAAAAGCTGCGCCCGCGCATGCGGGTCGTGGCGCGGACGGCGTCAATCGAGACGCTGCATCAGGGCAGCGTGCCAGCGTTCCTCGCCAAGCCCGGATCCGAGGCCGTCGCCTTGGCGCTTGCGCTCACCCACGCCAACGCCACGAGAGCGGTGTCTTATGCGACGGAAGCCGGACTGTTCGAGGAGGCCGGTTGTCCGACCGTGATTTGCGGGCCCGGCGACATCGAGCAGGCCCATGCGGCCGACGAGTTCGTCACGACCGCGCAGCTCGACGCTTGCACGGCGTTCCTCGCCAAGCTCGCTGAGCTGCTCAGCTAAAAGCGGCTAACTCGGCTCTGCAGACTTGGCGAAGGAGGCCGGATCGAAGCGGTAGCGGCTGTTGCAGAACTCGCACGTCACCCACACCTCGCCGTCGACCACCATGTCTCTCAGGTCTTCGCTGGTGAAGCGCCGGAGGAGTTCCTCGACGCGCTCCCGCGAGCAGCTGCAATAGGTCTCAAGACCGATTGCCCGGTAGGCGCGTACCTGCTCCTCATGAAACAGCCGGTAGAGCAGCCGGTCCGGCGGAAGCAGAGGGTCGAGTAGCTCGTGATCCTCCACGGTCTCGGCAAGCGCGCGGGCCCGCAGCCAGTCCTCCTCGTCGAAGCCGCCGCCCGCCGGGCCATGGCCGCCTTCGCGGGTCAGCTTCTGCACGAGCAGGCCGCCGGCGCGCCACGTCCAGGACCGTCCGCCTACGTGGCCGGCGCGGTAGTGCTTCGCCACGGCAAGCCGAATGAAGGTGGGGAGCTGCTCAGATTGCCGGAAATAAGTGTCGGCGGCCTCAGTCAGGCTCTCGCCTTCGAGCGGCACCACTCCCTGATAGCGTTCCATCTCCGTCCCACGGTCGATGGTCATGGCGAAATGACCTTGGCCGAGAAGTTGAGGGAGGTTGCCATTGCTGCTGATCGCTGCGACGCGTTCCGCCGAAAAGCGCGCATAGCCTCGCAACTGCCCAGGTACCTGGTAATCGGCGACGAGCAGATCGATCGGGCCGTCGGTCGAGGCCTGCAGGATGAACTTGCCTTCGAATTTGAGCGCGGCGCCGAGCAGCGCCGTGAGCGCCACAGCTTCGCCGAGCAGCTTCGACACGGGCTCAGGATAATCGTGCCGCGACAGGATGGTGTCCACCACCGGGCCGAGCTTGACCAGCCGGCCGACGATGTCGGCTTGATCGGCCTGGAACGGTAGGATCAGATCGTCGGCCGGGATGACGAGCTCGATGCGCTCCTGCGATGAGGATTCCTGCGCCATTACTTTGCCCCGGCACGCTCGACCCGCCGGCTTTTGGCGCGCGGCTGTTCGGCGCTCGCTGGTGCAGGCGACGCCGTGTCGAGGCACCAGGCGAGGATGGCCTTCTGCACATGCAGCCGGTTCTCGGCCTCGTCCCATACCACCGATTGCGGGCCGTCGATCACCTCGGCGGTCACCTCGTCGCCGCGATGGGCGGGCAAACAATGCATGAAGATGGCGTCGGGCTTGACCTTGGCCATCACGGCGCGATCGACCTGGAACGGCCTCAGCAGGTTTTTGCGCTTTTTCTTGTCCTCGCCATCTCCCATGGATACCCAGACGTCGGTTACGACGCAATCGGCGCCGCGGGCGGCGGCGAGCGGGTCATGCCCGGCCTCGATGGACGCTCCCTCGCCTTTCGCCCAATCGAGCGGCGCGGCCGCCGGCTTGAACTCCTTCGGGCAGGCGAGCTTCAGCGCGTAGCCGAAGCGCGCCGCGCCGTGGACCCAGGAGGTGGCAACGTTGTTGCCGTCACCGAGCCACGCGATCGTCGCGCCTTCGATCGAACCCTTCTTCTCCTCGAAGGTCATGACGTCGGCCATCACCTGACAGGGGTGTGACAGGTCGGTGAGCCCGTTGATCACCGGCACGGTGGCGTGCGCGGCAAGTTCGAGAAGCTTGCCGTGCGAGCTGGTCCTGAGCATGATCGCATCCACGTAGCGCGACAGCACGCGCGCGGTATCAGCGATGGTCTCTCCCCTCCCAATCTGCATGTCGGCCGGACTCAGCATAATCGACGTTCCACCAAGCTCGTGCATGGCCACTTCGAAAGATACGCGCGTGCGCGTCGAGGGCTGCTCGAAGATCATGGCAAGCACAGCGCCCGGCCGCACCTTGACCTTCTCCGGCAAATGCGAACGGCCCATGGCCTTCATGGCACGAGCATCGTCGAGGATCGCGCGCAAAGTTTGGCGGGGGAGTGCGTCGATATCGAGAAAGTGCCTTGGCTGCATGGGGATGACTTCTCGGCTGTTGCCGTCAGGCCGGGACGTGCGCGCCGGTCTCCAACGCCACGCAGGCGGCTTCAATCTTAGCGCAAGCCTCGTCGATCTCGGCCTCACCTACGATGAGCGGCGGCAGAAGACGCACCACATTATCGCCCGCCTGCACCGTGAGCATCTGCTCGGCGGCGAGCGCCTGCAGGAGGGCTTGGTTCGGTACCTTACATTTCAGCCCTAGCATCAGGCCCTGACCGCGCACCTCTTCGATGATGCCGTGATGCTCGTCCTTGAGCCCGGCCAAGCGCTGCTTGAGTCTCAGGCCCATCGCCGCCACGCGATCGAGAAAGCTTGGCGCAAGCACGACGTCGAGCACGGCGTTACCCACGGCCATGGCGAGCGGATTGCCGCCGAAGGTCGAGCCATGGCTGCCAGGCGTCATGCCCGCGCCCACCCCTTCCGAGGTGAGGCAGGCGCCCACTGGAAAGCCGCCGCCAAGCCCCTTGGCGGTCGCCATGATGTCCGGGGTGATGCCGGCCCATTCATGGGCGAACAGGCGCCCCGTGCGGCCCATGCCGCTCTGCACCTCATCGAGCAGGAACAGGATACCTTTTTCATCGCAAAGGGCCCGCAAGTCCCGCAAGAATGGCCAGGACACCTCGATCATGCCCCCCTCGCCCATGATCGGCTCGATCATGACGCCCGCGGTCTTCTCCCCGATGGCAGCTTCCACGGCGCCGATATCGCCGGCAGCAACGTGGTCGAACCCGTCGACGGGGGGTCCGAAGCCTTCAAGGTGCTTGGGCTGGCCGCCGGCAGCGATGGTGGCAAGGGTGCGCCCGTGAAAGGCGCCTTCGAAGGTGACGAAGCGGTAGCGCTCAGGCGCTCCCTGCTTGAAGTGATAGCGGCGCGCCACTTTCATCGCGCCTTCAACCGCCTCGGCGCCGGAATTGGCGAAGAACACATAGTCGGCAAAGGTCTCCTGACAGAGCCTGGCCGCGAGCCGCTCCTGCTCAGGGATGCGGTGCAGATTGGAGATATGCCAGAGCTTCTCGGCCTGCTCGTTCAGCGCCTTGAGGAGGTGCGGATGGGCATGGCCAAGCGCCGTCACCGCGACGCCGGAGGCGAAGTCGAGGTAGCGCTCGCCGGACGCGGTGAAGAGATACGCACCCTCCCCGCGCTCGAAGGCAAGTTGGCTGCGAGCGTAGGTCGGAAGCAGAGCCGATTTGGACACGAGAGGTCGTCCCAAAATAAAATTGCCGCCGGCTGGCGGCAGCAAGGAATTGCAGAGCTTTAGGTCCCGCGTGGGAGGCTGTCAATCAGCCGCCATTCACCTACTTTCCAACACTCGTCCACGTTTTCATCCACGCCGCGTTTGTGTTCTCGCCCAAGAAGTGGCAGACTCCAATTTGTCCGGTGGAAAAACGCGGGACAAGCGTGGCGGACGCTTGCCGCTTCTTCCCCGAGATTGTAGGTTAGTAGCCGCTCAGCCACAATATATGGTGGATGCAGCGTTACGCCTGGGCGGTCATTTCTCAGCAGTAAATCAGCGTGACTGAACGCCGTCTCACGACGAGACGGGGGGATTCTGAGTCGAAAAATGAGGAGGCCAAACCATGGCTTGGAATGATGAGAGGGTTGAACTTCTGAAAAGACTATGGGCGGAGGGCTTGAGCGCAAGCCAGATCGCAAGTCGCCTAGGCGGGGTGACGCGGAATGCAGTGATCGGCAAGGTGCACCGTCTCGGTCTCTCGGGCCGGGCGACGAGTTCGCGCTCGTCGAGCCCAAGACCGCGGCGGGTGCAGGCGCCACGGCAACACCGAGCTCCATCCTTGCTGTTCGCCACACGCGGCAATGTCGCACTGAAGCCGGCTTACGAGGAGGAGATTGAGTCCGCGCCGGCGCCAATCGAAGAGCTGTACATACCGCCCGCCGAAAGGGCGAGCATCCTCACATTGAAGGAGTCGATGTGCCGCTGGCCCATCGGAGATCCTGGAGAGGAGGAGTTTCATTTCTGCGGTCGTAAGACGTCAGGCTCGGTTCCTTACTGCGAGCATCACGCGCGGCTTGCCTATCAGCCGGCGCCGTCGCGGCGTCGCGACAAGCGAGTCGCTTTCGGCTAGCCACTCGGGCGGCTTGGCCATTCGGTCAAGTGGGGGGAAGGGAGGCGCCGTCCGAGGCGCCTTCCTCTTTTCAGGAGCCTCAGACGGTCTCTTGCAGATTATCGCTGAAGGCGTAGCCGGCGCCACGCACCGTGCGCACCGGGTCGGACTCGCTGCCGCGCATCATCGCTTTCCGCAGACGGCCGATGTGGACGTCGACCGTGCGCTCATCCACATAAACGTTGCGGCCCCACACGCCATCGAGCAACTGCGCCCGGCTGAAGACGCGGCCGGGGCTCTGCATGAGAAACTCGAGCAGGCGGAACTCGGTGGGGCCAAGATGCACCTGGCGCCCGTTTCGCGTCACCCTATGAGACTCCCGGTCGAGGTCGATGTCGCCGGCGGTCAGCACCGAGGCGATGCGCTCGGGGCTCGTGCGCCGCAGGATGGCGCGCACCCGCGCCATCAGTTCCGGCAGGGAGAAGGGCTTCACCACATAGTCGTCGGCGCCGGTGGTGAGCCCGCGGATGCGGTCGCCTTCCTCGCTCCGCGCGGTCAACAGTATGATCGGGACGGTGCGGGAGTCCTTGCCGGTGCGCAGGCGCCGGCAGAGCTCTAACCCAGACATGCCGGGCAGCATCCAGTCGAGCACGATCAGATCCGGCGAGCCTTCGGCGATGGCCAACTCGGCCTCGTCACCCCGGTGCACGACGTCGACGGCATAGCCCTCCGCCTCGAGATTGTAGCGGAGCAGGAGCGCCAAGGGCTCCTCATCCTCGACCACGAGAACTTTGGCTCTCGGGTTCATGGCAGAGCCGGTCAACATGTCAGCCCGCTGTCCTCAAGGGGACTGGCGTCGAGCTGGTCGTGTCGCTCTTCGGCCGATGGTCGGTGATGGCCCTGCCGTGCACGAGGAAATAGACCGTCTCGGCGATGTTGGTCGCATGATCGCCGATGCGCTCGATGTTCTTGGCCCCAAACAGGAGATGGGTGCAGAGCCCGATGTTGCGCGGGTCCTCCATCATGTAGGTGAGGAGTTCGCGGAACAGCGAGTTGTACATGGCGTCGATGTCCTCGTCCGTGTACCAGACCTTCAGCGCGCGGTCGGCGTCGCGCTCGATATAGGCGTCGAGCACCTCTTTGAGCTGGCCAAGGGCAAGCTCACCCATATGCTTGAGGCCGAGCATGAGCTGCTTCGGCTGCTGCTCGCCAACTACAGCGAGGGCGCGCTTGGCGATATTCTTGCCAAGGTCGCCGATGCGCTCCAGGTCGGTGGAGATGCGAAGCGCCGCCATGATCTGGCGAAGGTCGTAGGCGAGCGGCTGGCGCCGCGCGATCATGACGATGGCCTGCTCCTCGATCTCATTCTCTAGTTCGTCGATCGCCTCGTCCTGCTGGATGGTGGCGGCCGCAAGATCCGGATCGCGGCCTTCGAGCGCATCGATGGACTGCCCGAGGACCTGCTCGGCGAGACCGCCCATCTTGGCGATTTTGTTGTTGAGCGAGGAGAGCTCCTCCTCGTAGGACCTGACGATGTGTTCGTGCGTCTCCATCTTCCTGCTTCTCCTCAAAAGCGCGTGTCCTAACCGAAGCGGCCGGTGATGTAATCTTGCGTGCGCTCCATCCTCGGATTGGTGAACATTTGGGTGGTGTTGTCGAACTCCACAAGCTCACCGAGATACATGAAGGCAGTGTAGTCCGAGGTGCGGGCCGCCTGCTGCATATTGTGGGTGACGATGGCGATGGTGTAGTCGCGCTTCAAGACGTCGATCAGCTCCTCGATCTTGGCGGTGGAGATCGGATCGAGCGCCGAGCACGGCTCGTCGAGCAAGATCACCTCGGGCCTGATGGCGACGGTGCGGGCGATACAGAGCCGCTGCTGCTGCCCTCCGGATAGGCTCAAGCCGCTCGCGTCGAGCTTGTCCTTGACTTCGTCCCAAATCGCCCCACGCCGAAGCGCATCCTCGACGCGGGCGTCGAGATCGGCCTTGGACGGCTTCTCATAGAGGCGCACGCCAAAGGCGATATTCTCGTAGATGGTCATGGGGAACGGCGTCGGCTTCTGGAACACCATTCCCACCTTGGCCCGAAGCAGATTCACGTCCTGGCTCGGCCTGAGGATGTTCTCGCCGTCGAGTAGCACCTCTCCGTCGGCCCGCTGGTTCGGATAGAGGTCGTAGATGCGGTTCAAGATGCGAAGCAGCGTGGACTTGCCGCAGCCGGAGGGACCAATGAATGCCGTGACCTTGTTCTTGTACAGGTTGACGTTGTTGTCGGCGAGCGCCCGATATTCGCCGTAGTAGAAATTCAGGTGGCGCACCGCGACCTTCTCTTCCAGGCCTTCGGCGGGAGTAGGTGTTTGCTCTTTTACGTCGGTTTGTATTGCAAAACTCATGGCAGCACCTTCTTAGAGGCAAGCATGCGCGCCAGGATGCTCAAGCCGAGCACGGCGGCAGTGATGAGGAGAGCTCCCGTCCATGCAAGTTGTTGCCACTCCGAGTAGGGACTTAAGGCGAACTGGAAGATCACGACGGGTAGGCTCGCCATCGGCGCGTTCAGGTTCCAACTGAAGAACTGGTTGTTGAGAGCGGTGAACAGAAGCGGCGCAGTCTCGCCCGTGATCCGCGCGATGGCGAGCAGTACGCCGGTGGTAATGCCGGCGCGCGCGGCGCGATAAGCCACGTCGCGGATGACAAGCCATCGGGGCACGCCGAGCGCGGTGGATGCTTCGCGCAGTGTGTTGGGCACAAGCAGCAGCATATCCTCGGTGGTGCGCACTACGACCGGGATGACGAGGATGGCGAGCGCAACCGCTCCGGCCCAGGCGGAGAAATGCCCCATCCGCGCGACCATGATCTCGTAGACGAAGAGGCCGATGACGATCGAAGGCGCGCTCAACAAAATGTCGTTGATGAAGCGGACCACCATGGTGAGCTTCGAATAGCGGCCGTATTCCGCCATATAGGTTCCGGCCAGGATGCCGAGCGGGGTGCCGAACGCCACCGCCAGCGCGGTGAGGATCAAACTGCCGACGATGGGGTTCAACAATCCGCCGGCAGCGCCGGGAGGCGGCGTCATCTCGGTGAACACAGCAAGGTTCAGCCCGCCCACGCCCTTCACCACCAGCACGACCAAGATCAGAAGCAGCCAAGTCAAGCCGAAGCCGGCGGCACCGATCGACAGCGCCGTGGCGACAAAATTGGTCCGACGCCGGCGGGAATAACGCGCGTCTGCGACTGCGGCTGCCATGGTCAAACCCCTGCTTTCATCGCGATGCGCATCAGCATCAGCCGGGCGGCAGCAAGCACGACGAAGGTGATGAAGAACAGGATCAGGCCGAGCGCGATGAGCGAGGCGGTATAAAGGTCGCCGGTGGCCTCGGTGAACTCATTGGCGATCGAGGCCGAGATCGTGGTCCCCGGCGCCATGATTGACGGCACGATCCGGTGCGCGTTGCCGATGACGAAGGTCACCGCCATGGTCTCGCCGAGCGCGCGGCCTAAGCCCAGCATCACGCCTCCGACGATGCCGACGCGCGCATAGGGGATGACCACGCGGCGCATCACCTCCCAGCGCGTGCAGCCGATGCCATAGGCCGCCTCCTTCAGCACCGGGGGAACGGTGTCGAAGACCTCCCGCGTGATCGAGGTGATGAAGGGAAGCACCATGATGGCTAGGATCAGGCCGGCGGTCAGCAGACCGATGCCGTAGGGAGGCCCGGCGAAAAGTTGATTGAGTATTGGAATGTTGGCGAAGGCGTCGATCAGCACCGGCTGTAGGTGCGCCTGAAAGAATGGGGCGAACACGAACAGACCCCAGATGCCGTAAATGATGCTCGGGATGCCGGCCAGCAGCTCAATGGCGGTGCCGATCGTGCGCCGAAAGCGTTCCGGACAGATCTCGGTGAGGAAGATCGCGATGCCGAGGCTGACGGGAACGCCAATCAACATGGCAATGAAGGAGGTGAGCAGCGTGCCGTAGATGGCCGGCAGTGCCCCGAATTTCTCGGTGACGGGATTCCAGCTTTGCGAGGTGAAGAAGTCGAAGCCGAACGCATGCCAGGCGGGGAGCGACCCGATCACAAGCGACAGCATGACGCCGGCAAGGATCACCAGCACGGCGATCGCTGAAGCTTGCGTCAGGATGTTGAAGGTGCGGTCGCCGATGCGAAAGCGGCGCAAGATGTTGGCGCGCTGTTCGTCGTCCCGGACCTGAACGGGCGCAGACTGGAGGGCCATGTCCATGCTTGTGAGCCCCTTCTGCAACGGCTTTGTAAACCCCACTCCTAAATCGAGGCAGGAGCGGAAGTGGCTGCTCCTGCCTCGATTTAGATTGCCCTTAGTTCATTGCGAAAAGGGGCTTGCCGGCCTTGTCTTTGATCGTTGGCCATTCGCCGCGCGAAAGCGCGGCGACGTTATCGGGCATCGGGATGTAGTCAAGCTCCTCGGCCATTTTGGCGCCGTTCTTATAGGCCCAGTCGAAGAATTTGAGCGCCTCGGCAGAAGCTGCCGCGTCCTGTGGAACGGTGTGCATCAAGATGAAGCTTGCCGCTGTGATTGGCCACGACTCGGCGCCGGGCTGCTCGGTCAGGATCACGCCATAACCGGGGACAGATTTCCAGTCGGCATTGGCAGCCGCAGCCTGGAACGACTTCGTCTCGGGCGCCACGGACTTGCCGTCCTTATTCACCATGTTGGCGTAAGTCATCTTGTTCTGCTTGGCATAGGCATATTCGACATAGCCAATCGAGCCCTTGGTCTGAATAACGTTGTTGGCAACGCCCTCATTGCCCTTGGCGCCGATGCCGACAGGCCATTCGACGGCCGCGTCGGAGCCAACCTTAGTCTTCCAGTCGTCGCTGACCTTGGCCAGGTAGTTGGTGAAGTTGAAAGTGGTGCCCGATCCGTCCGACCGATGCACGACCGCGATGGCCAAGGAGGGAAGCTTGACCTTCTCGTTTAGTTTCTTGATCGCCGTATCATCCCACTTGGTGATTTCGCCCATGAAAATCTTGGCC
>Ga0187819_10000970_pt1 | contig 14660 bp, 11 predicted proteins | sample NC_wetland_sal_i_15_FD_132411 | JGI IMG/M metagenome (GOLD analysis project Ga0187819, IMG submission 132411) | Wetland sediment microbial communities from Neuse River Estuary, North Carolina, USA - SO4_4 | ecosystem: Environmental > Aquatic > Freshwater > Wetlands > Sediment | place: USA... | reverse complement strand
GTGCTCTGGAAGATCACCCAGGGATCGGCGACCTCCACGCGGGAAGTGGAGTTGAGCCTGACGGATTTCTACCGGAACGCGGAGAGCGGCAACATCGGCGAAGTCACCTTCTACCTGACGCCCATCAGCGCGGAAGCGCAGGGCGAACTGCACCAGCCCAGCACGAAATTCCACGTGACCATGCCGAAGGAATCCATCCCCGACATCAGCAAGATGCTGCGGGACAAGGGGGTGCAGATCAAAGTGAAGGAAGTGTCGCGCGGCGACTGGATGAACCTGGCGCTGAACCTGCTCCCCATCCTGCTGATCGTGGCGTTGTGGCTATTCATGTTCCGGCAGGTGCAGGCGGGAGGGAATAAGGCGCTCAGCTTCGGGAAGTCGCGCGCGCGGCTGCTGACCGCGAATCAGAAGAAGGCCACATTCAAGGACGTGGCGGGGACCGACGAGGCCAAGGAAGAGCTGCAGGAAATCATCGACTTCCTGCGCGACCCGCAAAAGTTCCAGAAGCTGGGCGGGCGGATCCCCAAGGGCGTGCTGCTGGTGGGGCCTCCGGGCACGGGCAAGACGCTGCTGGCGCGGGCCATCGCGGGCGAGGCCAACGTCCCGTTCTTTTCGATCTCGGGATCGGATTTTGTGGAGATGTTTGTGGGCGTGGGGGCGAGCCGGGTCCGCGACCTGTTCGAGCAGGGGAAGAAGAACGCGCCGTGCATCATTTTCATCGATGAAATCGACGCGGTGGGCCGGCATCGCGGCGCGGGGCTGGGCGGAGGGCACGACGAGCGCGAGCAGACGCTGAACGCGCTGCTGGTGGAAATGGACGGGTTCGAGTCGAACGAAGGAGTGATCCTGATCGCGGCAACGAACCGGCCGGACGTGCTCGATCCCGCGCTGCTGCGGCCGGGAAGATTCGACCGCCGGGTGGTGGTGCCGCGGCCGGACGTGAAGGGCCGGGAAGAAATCCTGCGGGTGCACACGCGCAAAGTGCCGCTGTGCGACGACGTGGACCTGTCCGTGATCGCGCGGGGCACGCCCGGTTTTTCCGGGGCCGATCTGGCCAACCTGGTGAACGAAGCCGCGCTGTGGGCCGCGCGCCAGAACCGCAAGCAAGTGATGATGGCGGACATCGAGATGTCCAAGGACAAGGTGCTGATGGGCGTGGAGCGGAAGTCCATGATCCTGTCGGAGGAAGAGAAGAAGAACACCGCGTACCACGAGGCGGGACACGCGCTGGTGGCGGCGATGACGCCGCATGCCGACCCGCTGCACAAGGTGACCATCATCCCGCGCGGCATGGCCCTGGGCGTCACCATGCAATTGCCGATCGACGACAAGCACACCTACACGCGGGAATTCCTGGAAGCGCAGCTCGGCGTGCTGATGGGCGGGCGGGCGGCGGAAGAGATTTTCCTGAATCATCTGACCACGGGCGCGGGGAACGACATCGAACGCGCCACGGAAATCGCGCGGCAGATGGTGTGCGAATGGGGCATGAGCGAACTGGGCCCGCTGGCGTTCGGGAAGAAGGAAGAGGCCATCTTCCTGGGGCGGGAGATCGCGCAGCACCGCGACTATTCCGAGGATACGGCGATCCGGATTGACGCGCAGGTGAAGCGCATCGTGACCGCGGCGTACACGTACGCCCGCGGGGTGCTGGAGGGACATCGCGAGACGCTGGAAAGCATCGCCGCGGCGCTGCTGGACCGCGAAGTGCTCGACGCCAACGAATTGAAGCTGCTGATCGAGGGCAAGCCGCTGCCCGAACGCGTGAAGCCCGCACCACCCGTGCCTCCCGCGGCCACCCCGGGGAAGGAATCTCCCGCGCGGCCGGAAGCGAAGCCGCTCCCGGGTTTTGCGAAGGGCGAGCATCCCGCCACGGCCTGAACGATTCCCCGCAATTGAGAATCGCGCCCGGCGTCCGCTTCCTCGGCCGCCGGGTTTTTTCTGCGCGCCGGAATCGGCGTAGAATACGCGCATGGGGAAGAAGCCTGCGGAGATCGTCCAGGTGGAGTGTCCGTGCTGCCACGCGAAGCTGAAGGTGGACCCGGCGCTGGCCGTGGTGATCGCGCATGAGGCGCCGCCGCGCCTCGCGCCCGACGTGAACCTGAGCGATGCCGACCGCATCCTGGAAAAACAGGCGGCCGCACGCGAGGACAAGTTCCGGCAGTCGTGGGAAGCGGAGAAGAAGAAGGAAGACGTGCTCTCCCGGAAATTCGAGGAAGCGTTGAAGAAGGCCAAGGAGGGTCCCGCGGAGAAGCCGGTGCGGGATTTTGATTTGGAGTGATTCGAGGCAAAACTCGGAATTCGAAAATCGAAAATCGAAAATCGAAAAACGGCCTCCGGTAGCAGTCGCGATTCACGGGTCAGGAATCCTCAGTCGCCAACCACCAACCGCCGACCACCAGTCACGCACCACCAGTCACGAGTCCCGACCGAGTCGGGATCTGCGAAGACTCCGATCACCAGGCACCTCTCTGCTGTGATTTAATTGCGCGGTGCGGAAACGCCGAACATTCAGGTTGAAGCTGCACTCGCGCACGCTCGTGCTGGGCGAGCGCACCCTGCTGATGGGTGTGCTGAACGTGACGCCGGACAGTTTTTCCGACGGGGGCCGCTATCGGGACGCGGGGGCTGCGGTGCGGCGCGCGCTCGAGATGGAGGCGGAGGGCGCGGACATCATCGATATTGGGGGCGAATCGACGCGGCCGGGGTCGGAGCCGGTTTCCGCGGAAACCGAATTGGCGCGCGTGCTGCCGGTGGTCGAGGGACTGCGCGGCCGATTGAAGATTCCCATTTCCATTGACACGCAGAAGGCTCGGGTGGCGGAGGCGGCGCTGGCCGCTGGGGCGGAGATGGTGAACGACGTATCCGCTCTGCGCACCGACCCGGCTCTCGCAGAGGTTGTGCGCCGGGCGCGCGTGCCGCTGGTACTGATGCACATGCGCGGGCGGCCGAAGACGATGCAACTGCGTCCGTTTGCGCGCGATGTGATGGCGGATGTGACCCGCGGGCTGCGCGAGGCGCTGGGGCGCGCGCGGCGCGCGGGGATTCCGCGGAGCCGGCTGATTCTCGATCCGGGGATCGGCTTCGGGAAAAGCGTGGAGCAGAACTGCGAACTGCTGGCGCGGCTGCCGGAATTGGCGCGGCTGGGATGCCCGCTGCTGGTGGGAACGTCGCGGAAGGCGTTTCTGGGCGCGCTGGCGGGCGGAGGGACGGAGGACAGGAGGATATGGGGGACGGCGGCATCGGTGACGGCGACGGTACTGGGCGGTGCGCACATCGTGCGGGTGCATGACGTGGCGGAGATGCTGCGGGTGGTGCGCGTGGCGGATGGGATTGTGAGGGGTAGGGAGAAGTAGGGAAGTAGGGAGGTAAGGAAGGAAGGAAGGAGCGCGCAAGAAAGGAAGGACCTCGCTTCGCTCGGGCCGGCGCGGGACGCCGGCGCTACGATTGCCAGGGGCCGGAGTCGCGGCCGGCGGATTCGACGGCCTCGCGGCGGCTGCGGATTTCGCGGACGTTGTAGATGGGCTTGTTCTGCGATTCGTAGTAGGTGCGCGAGAGCAGCTCGCCGATGAGGCCGAGGGAGAGAAACTGGACGGCGGTGACGAGCAGGAACATTCCGGTGAGCATCAGCGGGCCGTGTTCGACCATGAGATTGGAGTGATGGAAAAATTTCTCGTAGGTCAGAAACGCGCCGATTCCGGCGCCGCCGGCAAACGAGGCGAGCGTGAGCTTGCCGAAGAAATGCAGCGGCCGCATGACATAGTCGAGGAGGAATTTGATGCTGATCAGGTCGAAGAACACGCGGAAGGTGCGCGAGAGGTTGTAATTCGACTTTCCCGCGGAGCGCTTGTAGTGCCGGATGGGCACCTCGACGATGCTGGCGCCGGTGATTTTCGCGAGCGCGGGGATGAATCGGTGCATCTCGCCATAGAGCTGCACCTGCTGGATGATTTCGCGGCGGTAGGCCTTGAAGGTGGTGCCGAAGTCGTGCAGGGGCACGCCGGATAGTTTGGCCATCATCCAGTTAGCCACCTGGCTGGGCAGGCGGCGCGTGAGCCAGGGGTCCTGGCGGTCGGCGCGCCAGCCGCTGGCGATGTCGAAGCCTTCGCGGATTTTATCGAGGAACAGGGGAATGTCGTCCGGCTCGTGCTGCTGGTCGCCGTCCATGGAGATGATGATGTCGCCCTGAGCGAAGTCGAAGCCGGCCTTGAGAGCGGCGGTCTGGCCGAAATTGCGGCGCAGGCGGACGGCGTGGACGCGGCGGTCGTTTTCGTAGATGTCGTTGAGGATGCGGAAGGTCTGGTCGCGGCTGCCGTCGTCCACAAAGATCATTTCGTAGGGCTCGCCGAGCGCGTCCATCACCTCGGCGATGCGCACGTAGAGCGGCAGGATATTTTCCTGTTCATTGAAGAACGGGACGACGACGGAGTAGCGAACGGCTTCTTCCTTTTGCTTCATGGCAGATGCTGCTGCCTCCCCGCGTGTGCTTCCTCCGAGATCACGCTGACTCCCTGCTGGTGCGAAGCGAGCGCGCGGTAGGTCACCAGTACGATGCCGAAACGCTCGACCAGGTTCCTAGCCTCGGGGCCCGCGACCGCGTCCAATTCCGTTTCCCGCTGTCGCAGCAGGCGCGTGGACACGCGCTCGAGCGCCGCATCCACGTAGCCGGGGTGGCACATCAGCTCGCTCACCCCGTCGGGCACGTCCCGGAGCACATCTTCGAGCGTGCCGCGGTCCAGATAGCCGGTGGCCGACACGCCGTAAAAGTAATCCGGAGTAGCCACGCCGGCAGCCGAGAGCGCGGCGCGCGAAGCTACGGCCAGGAATGCCAGCCCCAGGCCCACGCCCAACTGCACCAGTATTTTACCCCGAAGACGGGCGTTCCGGCGCCACAGTCCCGGAAAATCCACACGGCGTTCCCGGGAGGAACGCACACCCGCCATGCCGTATTCCGCGGCGAGGCGCGCGGTCAACGCGAACATGGGAGGCCACATGTGGACGTGCTGGTGGCCGTCCAGGTGCGTGGGGCGGATGCCCGCGGCGAGCACGCGCTCGATCTGCGCGCGAAATTCGCGCTCGGCGGCGGCGAGCGCCACGCGCCCCGTCACCATGCGGAAGAAAAGCGCTTCGGGGCTGCCGATGAATTCGCCGGCGGCGGTGGCCAGGGCGCCGAGTTGCGACGGGTCGCTGAGCGGGCGGCCCTCGGTGAGGTTCAGGTGGACACCCACGGCGAGCGTGGGATTCGCGCGCGCGGCCGCCGCGGCTTCGTCGAAGGCGGCGCCGTTGGCCAGCAGGCTGGTGCTGGTGACGATGCCGGTGCGGTGGGCATGGATGATGGCGCGGTTGACGCCATCGGCCATGCCGAAATCGTCCGCGTTGACGATGAGCTGTTTCATTCCGCTGGCGGCGCGGGGCAGGGACCCGCGGCGGCGCCTTCATTCTCCGGGGAAATGCGCCGGAGTGCCAGTTGAGCGAGGAGGGCCTCCCCTCACCAGTCACCGCTCGCCGCGCGATATAATCGCCCCATGCCAGCAGCATCGCACAACTCCGCCGCGCCCGCCGCAGGCCGCGTTCTGGCGATTGATTATGGCCGGCGGCGGCTGGGGCTGGCGCTGTCGGATGAGGGCAGGCTGCTCGTGCGGCCACTGGAGACGCTGGTGCGGGTGAACCGGCAGGCCGACCTGGCGCGGCTGCGGCGGATCGTGCGCGAGCAGGGTGTGGCGCAACTGGTGGTGGGACTGCCGCTGCGGCTCGACGGCACGGCTGGCGATATGGCAGCGGAAGCACGGGCATTTGCGGCGCGCGTTGCGAAGGCGGTGCGGCTGCCTGTCGCGCTGGTGGACGAGAGGCTGACGAGCTGGGAAGCGAGCGAGGGGCCGGAGGCGATTCCCACGAAGGAATCGTTCGCGGGGAAACGGCGCGGGCGCGGGGATGCGCCGGGGGAGAGCGGCGCGGCGTCCAAAGCGCATCGCGCGCCGGACGGCGTGGACAGCCTGGCGGCTGCGCTGATCCTTGAAGAATTCCTGCGCCGTGAGGCGGGCGCTCGGTGAGCGCCCGGAAAGGCTCGGGGCGCGCAGTGCGTTGGCGCGTGGCGCGTATCCTGCTGGCTTGCGCCAGCCTGCTGGCGATTCTGGCGGCAGGCGCGGCCGCGGTGGTGCGCCGGGATTGGACGACCGCGTACGCGGGGTATGCACCGGGCGGCGTGTTTGTGGAAATTCCGCACGGGATGGCCGTGGCGGCCATCGCGCGCGTGCTGGAAGCAGACGGCGTGGTGCGCAGCGCGCTCTCGTTCCGCGTGCTGGCCCTGCGGCAAAGGCACGAGCGGCTCGAGGCGGGGGAATATCACTTCGACCGGCCGGAGACGCCCGAGCAGGTGTTCGACACGCTGGCCCACGGCCGGATTTATCTGGTGAGCGTGACGCTGCCAGAGGGCGAGACGATGTTCGGCATCGCCGATTTGCTGGCGGCGAAGGGCATCACAACGCGCGAGGAATTTCTGGCGGCTGCGTCCCGCGGGGCGGGACTGGTGGCCGATCTTGCTCCGGGGGCCCCTTCGCTTGAGGGGTTTCTCTTTCCTGCCACGTATCAATTCCCGCGCCACCAGCCGGGGGAAAAGATTGCCGAGGCGATGGTGCGGCGCTTCCGCGAGGCGTGGGCCCAGAGTGAGGCGGCACTCCCGGCGAACGGAAGCGGCGCGGCACGGCTCGGGCCGCTGAAGATCGTCACGCTGGCATCGCTGGTGGAGAAGGAGACCGGGGTGCCCGAGGAGCGCGCGCTGGTGGCCAGCGTGTTCGCAAACCGGCTACAGAAGGGGATGGCGCTCGATTGCGATCCGACGGTAATTTACGCGCTGGTTCTTGCAGGACGCTACAACGGCCGGTTGCTGCTGCCGGACCTGCGCGTGGATTCGCCGTATAACACGTACCGGAGGCGCGGGCTGCCGCCGGGGCCGATTGCGAATCCGGGAGAGGCGTCGCTGCGCGCGGCGCTCGAGCCGGCACCAGGGAAATGGCTCTATTTCGTGGCGACGGGAGACGGCGGACACGTGTTCAGCCGCACGCTGGCGGAGCATAACCGCAACGTGGCGCGCTACCGGCGGCGCGAGGCGCAGCTCAAACGGGCCGCGCGCGCGCAGGCGCACGCGAGCGGGAGATCCTCGCCATGAGCCGCCGCATGAAGCCGGCCACCCCGCCGCGCGCCGCCGGGCTGCAGGGCGTCGCGCCGGGCGGGGATGAATTCGAGCACCTGCTGCGGTTTGCCACGCTGGAGGAGGCGGAGGCCACGCTGCGGCGGCTCGACGCGTTGTGGAATGCGTCCCGCGCGGCGGGCGACGGGCCGCGCGGAGCGCGCGTTCTGGAAATCGCCCGGCAGGGCCTGCGCCGTGCCCAGATGATTGCCGGGAACCGCCGGGTCGCCGCGGCAAAGCGCGCGGAAAAGGAAGAAATCCGCCAGTGGTTCCGCGTGTGGCTGGAAACGCCGGACGCGTTTTTCGACTGGCTGGAGCTGCGCAAGGGATCACCGGAGTTCGTGGAGAGGTTTGGAAGTGGGGAGGTAGAGAAGTAAGGAGGTAGGGAGATAAGGAGCCAAGGAAGCAGAATGCTGCTGCTGGAAGTGAGCACGCTGGAGCTGGGAGGAGACGTTCGCGCCGCCGGGCTGGAGCTCCGCGCCGCGGGGGAGGAGCCCGCGCACGGGCCGGAAACAGCCGCCATCTGGGCGCGCGCCCTGCAGGCGCTGGCCGGAGAGGAGGCGTGGGCGCTCGATTATTTCAGCCACCTGAAGCGCGTGCGGGAATTCTGCGCGCGGCACAGCGTGGCGGCGCACGAGGAGCCGGGGCGCGCGCTGGTGGTTCCCGCGCCACCGCGGGAACAGCTCGAAGCCCTGATCGCGCGCTTTGCAAGCGAAACATTCGGCGCGCGCGCGGGACAGGCGCTGGCGGCGGGCGATGCGGCGGTGGAACGCGAGCTGGTGCGCCGCGGGCTGGACGCGTATCACCCCGTGTTCGGCCGGTATCTGTTCTGCGCGGTGTGCGAATTTTCCGAAGGCTCGCTGGTGGTGCTGAGCCAGAGCCTGAGCCCCGCGGAGATCGTACGCCGCGTGAAGCCCGCGCTCCAGGGCCTGGAGGTGGAAGTGTTCCAGCCGTCCTGAGATCTTCCAAGCTGCGCGGGCAGCTTCCCAGGCCCGGCTCTTACACTCGAGCGCGAAAAGCGGCAGGAGACTGCCCGGCCTGCTTCCGGAAGAACCGGGCAAAGTAGGAGGGATCCTCGAAGTTCAGATGGTAGGCAACCTCGGACACGGAGAGATCGGAGTGGCGCAGCAGCCGTTTGGCTTCCAGCAGCATCCGCTCACGAATCACTTGCCCGGCGGTTTTCTGCATGGTGCGGCGCACGGTTTCGTTGAGATGGCTCGGGGTGACGTGCAGCCGGGCCGCGTAGTCGGAGACCCCTGAAAGCGTCCGGAAATTCTCTCCCACGAGGCACAGGAAGCGGTTGGTGAGCGCGGTGCCCCGGTCGTTCCACCGTTCGGGCCGGCGCGCTTCCGCCATGCGGTTCGCCTCAATCAGCCAGATGCGCAGATAGGAGCGCACGGCCGCGGCGTGTTCTTTGCCGCGACTTTCGTATTCCCGCTGCATGGCGCGAGCCAGCGGCTCGAAGATGGAACGCTGCTCCGCGCTGAGCGGGAGCACACGCGGGCCCGAGTGCAGGCAGAAGACGGGCGCCTCCGCGACTTCCGCACGGTCGTGCGCGTCCTCGCCGAAAAAAGCCAGCTCGAAACTCATCACGAAGCCGCGCGGCAGCTCCGTGGGCCGCCATCCATGGACGACGCCGGGGCCGAACTGGAAGAGCATGGGCGGCCGAATGGCGTAGTCGTTGAAATCGGCGGAGAGGTATCCTCGCCCCCCGATCAGCAGACCCAATTTGAAGAAGTCGTGCCGGTGGGCGCGCCGGACGTCGCGCCGCGCGTGCTGGAAGCTGTCCTCCAGCCGCCTCATTGCAAACCCGGAAATCGGCGAGGAGGGGCCCAGATCCGCCATCGTGTAGACGGGAATTGGCGATTTGGCTGCGGCCCCCTCCTGGCTCGCGCGGGAGAGATTGTCCGCGGATGGAGGCCAGGGACCGGGCTTCGCAGTAGGCCGGAGTGCCCCGTTCAAATACATAGCTAATTGGATGAAGAAAGCAGAAATTCGTAACGTGGAATTTGCGTTTGCAGTCCTACCGGTCCGACGGCCCGTCCAAACGGCCACGGGCTCCCGAATCTTCCGGGAGCCCGTGGCGGCTGGCGGCTTGCGAGTTTGGCCTTACTGTCCGATCTTCGAAGAAAGCTGCGCACCTTCCGGCGCGAGCTGCAAGTGCAGCGCAACCGTCAGGAGATTGCCCGCTTCCGCGGAATTCGCACTGTCGCCTGGATAGTCTTCAGCAGAAGAGGCGACCGCCCGAGTGATAGAGGACAGCGTCACCTCGGACCCAGTGCACAGGGTGCCTGCGTAGTCCTCGCTGGAGTTGGGAGACGCTTCGCAGGTCTTGTCCTGGGCCGCGGCGGGCCAGGTGGTGGAGAGGACGGCATTCACCAGTTCGGGAAAATCTTCCCGGTTGATCTTTACCGCGGTGGAGACTTCGATCTTCGCGTTGCCGCTGCTGCCGGCTGGATCCGAGGCAGGAATGGCGATCACAAAAGACTCTTCGCGCGTCGCCTGCGAGACGACGCGGGAAACGTAAACGGGACCGGAGTAGGCTTCGCTGGCCGTGAGCTCCGCTCGGCGTTCCACGCGAGTCACCGTGAGGGCTCCAGTCACCTGCAGCCTCCCGTCGGCGGTCAGGGATGCCTTCTCGGAGCGGAAACTAAGAAGGGTGTACGGCAAAGCCGCCGCGTTCGGCGTCTCGCCGCTCGGGTCCGCCGCTTCCGGGCCGGCGCCCGCAGGAGTGATATTGAATTGCAGCGCGGATTTCGCGAGATCGCCGCGGTCTAATTGCAACGACCCGCTCACGTTTGCGCCGCCCAGCGTGATGGATTGGCTCTTCCCGTCGAGGTTTGCTTGAATCGAAAGACGGGCAACGGAACGATCGCTGTCCACGGTCCAATTCCCAGACTGGGCGAACGCGGGGAGTGCGAAAGCCCCCACAAGCACCGCCGTCAGTGCAAGTCCTGCAACCTTGTGTGTCATTTTAGTTCTCCTTTCCTTATGCGGCAGTCGAGGCTCTCGGCCTTTCCCGCCGGCTTCAGGCCCTACCCCATGGGTGGAGGCCTTTTCTTGTTCACCTGGTTCGATTCGGAGAGCCGGTGCAGGCAGGCGGACAGGACCGGGCGTTTCCGGTACTTTTTATGGGCGCGTTGAGGAGGCGTTTCGACGGGCGATGGGGATTCTTTTCGAGTGTTGCGCGCCGCCGTGGTCCCGATGGCGGGGCGCGTGCCGCGGAACGCGATATTGACTTTCACGGGCGGGCGTTGTCTAACGTTCGCGGAAAGTGATCGTTGGTCGCAGTTCGAATTCCGCTTGTCTCGGTGGGAGAGGAGCAAGAATCGCCGTCAACCCGCCACGCCACAGGGAAATGACCGGCAAAACCCCTGCGCGAAAAGAGGAAACGTCTGCTGAACCAGAAGGGTCCACTATTTGGGAGGAGCAAACTGATGCGCGTTCGAGGCTTATGGGCAGGAGTCGCACTCATCTTTCTAGCGCTGAGCACGCCGTTTGCGCAGGCCCAGCAAATCGATCCGAGCTTCTACTCCGGCATGCGCTGGCGCTCGATCGGGCCGTATCGCGCCGGACGGGTGACGGCGGTGGCGGGCATCCCGGGCAATCCCGCGGTCTATTACATGGGCACGCCGGGCGGCGGCGTGTGGAAGACGACGGATGGGGGAGTGGTATGGGAGCCGATCTTCGACCAGGAGCACGTGGCTTCGATCGGGGCGCTGGCGATTGCGGCTTCGAATCCGAACATTCTCTACGTGGGGACAGGCGAACAAACGGTTGGCAACGGCGTTTACAAATCCACGGACGCTGGAGCGACGTGGACAAACATCGGCCTGCTGGAGTCGCGCCGCATCACTTCGATTATCGTGGACCCGGTGGATCCGAATATTGTTCTCGCGGGCGCGCCGGCCGTTCGAGAAAGCCTTGCCGGCTACCATTCCGCCCCGGGCGTATTCCGATCCACCGACGGAGGAAAGACCTGGAATCGAGTTCTGTCCAAGGACGAGACCACGGGCGTCGAGGACATGTGCGCGGATCCCGGGAATCGGCACGTGCTGTACGCAGCCCTGCAGCGCGCGCCGAGCTTCCCTCCGGAGGAAGGCGCTCGCGAAGAGGATGCCTGGATCTACAAATCCGAGGACGAAGGGGCCACGTGGAAGCCCCTGCCGGGCAGCGGCCTGCCCAGCGGTCCGCTGGGGCGCGTGGGCATCGCGGTGGGGCCTGGAGATAAAGGGCGGCGCGTTTACGCCATCACCGGGCCGGGGCTGTTCCGCTCCGACGACGCGGGCGCGACCTGGCGGCTGGCCACGAAAGATCCGCGGGTGAAGGGCAGCGGCTACTTTAGCCGTGTGTTCGTGGACCCGCGCAATGCGGACGTCGTGTACGTGATGCAGACGTGCATGTACCGCTCGACGGACGGCGGCCAGACCTTTGTGGCCTACAAGGGAGCGCCGGGGGGCGACGACAATCACGTGTTGTGGATTGACCCTGAAAATTCGCGGCGCATGATTCTGGGCGCGGATCAGGGCGCGACGGTGAGCCTGGACGAGGGCAAGACATGGAGCTCCTGGTTCAACCAGCCCACCGGCCAGTTCTACAACGTGACGACCGACAATCAATTCCCCTACTACGTGTACGCGTCGCAGCAGGACAGTGGCACGGTGGCCGTGCCGAACCGCAGCGATTATGGAGAAATCAGCTTTCGCGACTGGTTTTCGGTTGGCGGCTTCGAGTTCTGCAACATCGCACCCGACCCACTGAATCCCAATATCGTTTACTCCGGAGGCTGGTACGGAAGCGTGGTGCGATTCGACAAAACCACCGGGCAAATCACGCACGTCTTCGCCCGCAGCGCCAAATACCGCACGGGCCAGAGGGCCCCGCTGATTTTTTCGCCGCAGGATCCGCACACGCTCTATTTCGCCACCCAATATGTGATGAAGACAACGGAGGGAGGCGGTCTGTGGCAGACCATCAGCCCGGACTTGACGGAGCGGCCCGCTCCCGCCGGGGAAAAGAAAGCCCAGGAAAGGCAGCCCAGGCCGCCGGCTGCGATCAACACGCTCGCGGTGTCCGCTTTGCAAGCGGGAGTGCTGTGGGCGGGGACGCGGAACGGCCTGATCCAGCGCACCGTGGATGGCGGCATCAGTTGGCAGAATGTGTCGCCCGCGGATTTCGCGGCCAGTACCTCGGTGGTTGCGCTGGAAGCTTCGCATCACGATGCCGGCGGGGCGTACGCCGCCGTTTTCGTGTCGAGAGACGTGGGCCCATACGTTTACCGGACACATGACGGCGGGAAGAGCTGGCAGAAAATCACCGACGGGATTCCTGCGGAAGAGCACGTGTGGGTCGTGCGGGAAGACCCAGTGCGCCGAGGGCTGCTCTACGCGGGCACGGAAAATGGGGTTTACGTGTCGTTCGACGACGGAGACCACTGGCAGTCGCTGCAGTTGAATCTGCCGGCAGCGACGGTGCGCGATATGGCCGTTCACGACAACGACCTGGCGGCAGCGACCTTCGGGCGGGCGCTGTGGATTCTCGACGACCTATCGCCTTTGCGCCAGGCCGGCGAGCAGACCGCGGGCGCGAATGCGCATTTGCTGCGCCCGGCTCCGGCGATCCGGGTGCGCTGGGACAACGATCAGGAAACGCCGCTGCCGCCCGAAATTCCGGCAGGGAAGAATCCGCCGGATGGGGCAATCCTGAACTACTATTTGCCAACGGCGCCGAAGGGCGAACTCACGCTCGAGATTCACGATGCCCGGGGAAAGCTGGTGAGGCGGTTTTCGAGCGTCCCGCCCACCCCGGACAATTCCCCGAAGAACGTGCCGGACTACTGGTTCCGTTCGCCGGCCGTGCTGACGAAGAATCCCGGCTTGAACCGTTTTGTGTGGGACCTTCGTTACGATTCTCCCAAGGTGCTGCGCTACAGCTATTACGGGAACATTCTCGAATACACGGAATACACGCTCACCGAGAATGCGATAGTCGGTGAAACGCCGCCCGAGGCCACGCTCGGCACGATCATCGCGCCGGGGGAATATGAAGTCACGCTGGTGGCCGACGGCGTTACGACGAAGCAGCCGCTCACCGTGACGCTGGACCCCCGCGTCCAGGTCTCGCAGAGCGACCTCGAGCAACAGTCGGAAGCGGCGATGGCGATTGGCGCGAGCCTCGCAGCGAGCTATGAAGCCTATGAAGCGGCTGGGGCGCTGCGTGAGGCGGTGACCGGCCGGCAGAAGAGCCTTGCGGAAAACGCGCAAGCGAAAGACGCCAGCGACGCCGCCAAGGAGCTGGACGCAAAAGCCGGCGCCGCCCAGAACGGCACGCGCACCGCGCCGGGTCTTGGGCCGGTGAACCGCGACCTGGCCCGCCTGTACTACATGGTGGAGAGCGGCGACGCGGCACCCACCGCGGAGGTCCAAGCCGCGGTGGCAGAGTCCTGCCAGGCGCTCCACAAGGATCTGGCCGAGTGGCGGCAGATCAACGCGCAGGCAGTACCTTCCGTAAACGCGCTGCTGGAAAAGTACAAACTCGCGCCGCTGCCTGTGGCCGCAAACGGATCGGCTGCGCCTACCGACGGCGTGTGCCACGAATAGCGGCCAGCGGGCACGCTCGCCCGCGCGGGGGCGCTCTGAACGGAAAGATTTTTGTAGGTGATTCGTCCCGGGCGCGCTTTCGCGATTGACTGAGGGCTTGCAAGATCTCACCCCCACGCGTAATTCTTTGAACGCCACCGAACGGCAGGGCTCTCGGGGGCAGGGATTATGGGGATGCTCTGGCAGAATGTGCGCTACACCGTCCGCGTGCTGGGCAGAAGTCCTGGCTTCACTTGCGTCGCGGTGCTCTCGCTGGCACTGGGAATCGGGGCGAATACCGCCATCTTCACGCTGATCAATGCGCTGCTGCTGCGGGACCTTCCCGTCTGGGAACCGCAATATCTGGTGCAAATCTCCCCTATCCGCCTGGGTCAGAAAATCCCGTTCTCGTATCCGATGTTCCGGGAGGTGGAACGCGGGCAACGTGTCTTTTCCGGTCTGATCGCCTGGAGCCCCGGTGACAAGTACAACGTCGAAGTAAACGGCGCGCTCGCGCAGGACGGGGTGATTGCTGTCACCGGCAATTATTATTCCGAACTGGGGGTCACTCCGTTTCTGGGGCGGTTGATCACGCCGGAGGACGTGAATCCAAACAGCGGCTCAACATTTCAGGTGGCCGTGCTCGGCTACGAATATTGGCAGCGCCGCTTTGGCGGCGCCTCCGATGTGGTGGGGAGGCGGATTCACATCGAGGGGCAGCCCTTCACGATTGTCGGTGTGACTCGCAAATGGTTTACCGGCATGACCACCGGCGCGCCGCCGGAGATCACCATTCCAGTGACGGCCAGACCATCCCTGAGCGAGTCATTCCATTTCCGCATGGATGACCGTTCCATCTTGTGGCTGTTTGTGACCGGCCGGCTGAAAGACGGCAT
>Ga0187819_10000969_pt1 | contig 14665 bp, 10 predicted proteins | sample NC_wetland_sal_i_15_FD_132411 | JGI IMG/M metagenome (GOLD analysis project Ga0187819, IMG submission 132411) | Wetland sediment microbial communities from Neuse River Estuary, North Carolina, USA - SO4_4 | ecosystem: Environmental > Aquatic > Freshwater > Wetlands > Sediment | place: USA... | reverse complement strand
TACACGGTGCTTACGGTTGATAGCGGGGAGAACGCGATCAAGCTTTTCCAGAAGCGCAAACAGCCGGTGGACCTGCTGCTGCTCGACGTGGTATCTCCGGGTCTGAGCGGGCCCATGGTCGCCGACCGCATCAGCGAACTGCAGCCAGGCGTGCGGGTGATGTTTATGTCCGGCTACGATTACACCCGAGTGGTTCGCCGGTATGTGATCGATAAGGGATTTGCGCTGCTCAAGAAGCCGTTTACGCCGGACCAGCTTACCAAGAAAGTTCGAGAAGTGATGGAAGCACCTGCGCCGGAGCCGGTTCCCGCGGATTGAATCAAAAGGCTCGCTTGTACTGCACGGGTGGTGCAACGTCGATTCCGAGCGTCTTCGCCGCGTGCAACGGGAAATAGGGATCGCGGAGAAACTGCCGGGCGAGCAGTATAAGGTCGGCGCGTCCTTGGCGAATGATGCGATCGGCCTGTTCCGGTTCGGTGATCATACCCACTGCTCCAGTGGGGACTCCCGCCTCGCGGCGGATGCGCTGGGCGAACGGGACCTGATACCCAGGACTCAGCTCAATTTTCGCGTAGGGAACCAACCCGCCCGAGGAACAGTCGACCAAATCGACCCCGACTGATTTGAGGATGCTCGCCAGTTTCACCGAGTCCTCAATCGTCCAGCCGCCCTCCGCCCAGTCGCTGGCTGAAATGCGAATAAACAGCGGGAGGGAATCGGGCCACTCTCTGCGAATCGCTTGCGTCACTTCGCGAACGAAGCGGATCCGATTCTCAAATGACCCGCCGTATTCGTCACTCCGGTGATTCGACAGTGGCGAAAGGAACTCGTTGATCAGGTATCCGTGAGCGGCGTGAATTTCAATTAGTTCGAACCCCGCAGCCAGCGCGCGGCGCGCGGCTGCAGCGAACGCTTCTACAATGGTGCGAATCTCGGGTTTGCTCAGTTCGAGCGGCGGCGTGTCCGTCTCGCGAAAGGGGATGGGGCTAGGCGCAACTGTGCGCCACCCGCCTTCGCTCTCGGGCAGAAACGAGCCGCCCTTTTCCCATGGCACATGCGTGCTCGCCTTACGCCCTGCGTGGGCGAGTTGAATTCCGGCGACGGCTCCCTGACCCCGAAGGAAAGCGGTAATGCGCGTGAGTGGCTGAATGTGTTCGTCTTTCCAGATCCCCAGGTCAGCGGGAGAGATGCGGCCCCGCGCCTCCACCGCGGACGCCTCCGTAATGACCAGCGCCGCGCCGCCCACCGCCCGGCTACCCAGGTGAACCAAATGCCAGTCGTTGGCGAAGCCGTCCTGACTGGAGTACTGGCACATCGGCGAAACGGCGATGCGGTGGCGAAAGTTAACGTCGCGAATTCTTAACGGCGAGAACAAGTGCGCTTGCCCGGATGACAGCGCGCTGCCGTCAAGGACGGCTTCGGATCGTTCCATAAGTTATAGGATGCGCCATGCGTACCCGGAGATGCCGGCACTGCCGTAGAGGTTTACAGACTACTCTTCCACGGCCTTCGAATCGATCAATTTCCGTACATCGGCGATGAATGCGTCGAGCGGCCTGGCGCCCAGATCTCCATGCTTGCGGTGGCGCACGGCTACTTGCCCGGCTTGCACTTCGCGATCGCCGATCACCAGCATGTAGGGGATCTTCTGCAATTGCGCGTCGCGGATTTTGAGGTTGACTTTCTCGCTTCGGTCATCGAGGGTGGCGCGGATGCCTTCGGCGTCCAGGCGGCTGTGGACGTGGCGTGCGTAATCGATCTGCCGGTCGGTGATGGGCAGCACGATGGCCTGCACGGGCGCGAGCCAGACCGGAAACGCGCCGGCATAATGCTCCAGGAGAATTCCGAAAAACCGCTCGATGGAACCATAGAGCGCGCGATGCACCATCAAAGGCTGATGCGCTTTACCGTCCTCGGCGATGTATTCGAGACCGAAACGCCGCGGCAGCGTGAAATCGAACTGGACGGTGGAAAGCTGCCAGAGCCGGCCTATGGCGTCCACCAGCTTGACATCGATCTTGGGGCCGTAGAAAGCGGCCTCGTCCGGCATGACTTTCACTTTGAGGTTCAGCCTCTCGGTGGCTTTTTTCAGCGCGTTCTCGCCGATCTGCCATTGGTCGGCTGAGCCGTCATACTTGCCGCTCTTGCCGTTGTCCCAGGTGGAGAGCTCCGCTTCGTAGCTCTGGAACCCGTAGGTCTCTAGTGTGTCGATGGCGAATTGCAGGCAGTCCACGATTTCGTCTTCGATCTGTTCGGGCGTACAGAAAATGTGGGCGTCGTCCTGAGTGAAGCCGCGCACGCGCATCAGGCCGTGCATGACGCCGGAGCGCTCGTAGCGGTACACGGTGCCGAGTTCGCCCAGCCTCACGGGCAATTCGCGGTAGCTGCGTTGCTTGTTGGCATAGATCAGAATGTGGCCGGGACAGTTCATCGGCTTGGGCTGGTACTCGGCGTCATCCAATTGCATCGGGGTGAACATGTTCTCCCCGTAGAAATTCGCGTGTCCGGAAACCTTGAACAGCTCCCGCCGGACGATGTGCGGCGTATACACCAGCGAGTAGCCGCGCTTTAGATATTGATCGCGCATCCAGTCTTCGATCTGTTTGCGGACCATGCCGCCCTTGGGGTGAAAGAAGATCAAGCCCGGGCCAGCCAACTCCTGAATGCTGAACAGGTCCAGTTCCTGGCCGAGCTTGCGGTGATCGCGTTTCTTGGCCTCTTCGAGCTTGTGCAAATACTCGTCGAGCTCCTTTTGGGTGAAGAACGCTGTGCCGTAGATGCGCTGCAGTTGCTTGTTATGCTCGTCGCCCTTCCAATACGCCCCCGCAATGGAGAGCAGCTTGAAGGCTTTGATTTTCGAGGTCGAGGGTACGTGAGGGCCGCGGCAGAAATCGATGAAATGCGGGCCCAGCGTGTATTCGGAGAACACATCGCCCGCGCGCTCGCGGATCAGCTCGCACTTCATCCAGGCGTCGGAATACTTGGCCAGTCCTTCTTGCTTGGGCGTCAAGATCCGCTCGTACGGCAGGTCGCGTTTCTGGATCTCCCACATTCGCTTCTCGATCTTTTCCAGATCCTCGGGCGTGAAAGGCGTGGGCCGGTCGAAATCGTAATAGAAGCCCGAATCGATGGGCGGACCGATGCCGAGCTTGGTCTCGGGAAACAGCTCGAGCACAGCCGCGGCGAGCAGGTGCGCAGCCGAATGCCGGTACACGTCGAGCGATTCGGGATCCTTGGCAGTCAGGATCTTCAAGTCGGCGTCCGCCTCGAGCGGCCGGGTGAGATCGTACAACTGCCCGTCGACCTTGGCTACGATCGCCGCATCTGCCAGGCGCGGGCTGATGGACCGCGCAATATCGATAGGCCGGGTTCCAGGCTCGACCGACTGCATACTGCCGTCGGGCAGCCGAACGTTAATGCTGCTCATACTGGGAACTTTCAGCGTAACATGGTCCTCTGGAACCAGTGCACATGGCTCTACGCATTCTTCATGGGACGGTACGGGTAGGCCTGTTCTGTTCGCTGTTGCTGGCTCAGCATCGGGATCTCAAGATAACTCCCGATAGCATGACGAACCTTGATCAGCGCAGCCGGCTATGGGCTGTCGTCGTGGGCATTTCACATTACGATAATGTCCCGCCACAAGCGCAACTCAAATTTGCGGACCAGGACGCGCAGGCGTTCGCGGCGTTTCTGCGCAGCCCGGCGGGCGGCGGGTTCCCGTCGGATCATGTCCAAACTCTGCTGAACAACCAGGCGAGCCTTTCCGCAGTGCGCACTGCGCTGGGGACATGGCTGGCGCGATCCGCCGAACCCGAAGACATCGTGTACATTTTTTTCGCCGGTCACGGCGTGACGGAAGGGGAACATGACGGCTATCTGCTGGCGCGCGACTCCGATCCACAGAACCTCTATGCAACCGCCCTGCCCATCGCTGAGCTCGACAAGATCATAACGCAGCGCGTGCGCGCCAAACATATCGTGCTCATCGCCGACGCCTGCCATGCCGGCAATATCGGTTGGGCATCGCGTGGACTCGCCGAGCAACTGATGGTGGGCCGTTATCTCGCCGAAATCGGGCAGAGCGGGCAGGGCGTTCTGCGGCTGCTGGCCTCACGCTCTGATGAACGGTCTTACGAAGGCCCGCAGTGGGGCGGCGGGCACGGCGCGTTCACTTACTTCTTGCTCGAAGGGCTGAGCGGCAAAGCGGACATGGATCACGACGGAGTGGTTCGAGCCGCCGAGTTGATCGATTACCTGGCGTCCGTTGTTCCCCAGCAGACGAAAGCGCTGCAGCATCCGCAGGCGGCCGGGCACATGGATCCCGCAATGGCCCTCGCCGTGGTGGCACGTGTGCCGCCTGCTCCGGAGCAAACGGCGGGCGCCACGCTGGAACTCGAGGGCGTGGCGGGAACAGAGGTCTATCTCGACAACCGCTACTATGGGCGAATCCGGCCGGCCGGGACGCTCATTGTGGACCTGTTGCCTGCCGGATCTCACGATCTTTCGTTTGATCCGCCTGGGGGCGAGACGGTCACTCAGGCGGTTACGCTTCCGGCGGGAAGAACGGTACTTCGTTTGAACCCCTCGTCGCCAAAAGCGAGCCCGCTACGAGTTTCGCCGGTTGTGGCTGCGATACAGCAAGCCATCGCGGCGGGTGATATTCAGGATGCCGGCGGAGCCTGGGACTTGTACCAGCGGCTGGTTCGCGAAACGCCGCAAGAGCCGCAGCGCCGGCTGGTAGAGATGCAACTGAGCATGGCGCTTGAGGAGACCGGCCAGCGGGCGATCAACGAATACGTGCATGCGCCCGTCACTGAAATGCGGCGCGATACTTTCCATCGCGCCGCGCGGGCGTTCGCGGAGCTCGAGATACTCAGGCCCGCCGAGCCGGAACTTGAGGCCAAACAGTTGTTTTGCGCCGGGCGTGCGCTCGTGGTGGACGGAAAGTACGAGCAGGCCGTCGCGGCGCTGGATAAAGCCGCGGCGCTGGATCCCCGAGCGGCGTACATCCAGAACGCGCTGGGGGTCGCCTACGAGCGTCTGAACCGGAACCGTGAGGCGATGCAGTTTTTCCAATCCGCAGCCAGCCTCGCGCCGGCTTGGGCGCTGCCGCATTTGCATCTAGGGCTGCAATATCAGGCGAAGGGTGAGAAATCCGCCGAGAAGGAACTCAAGACTGCTGTGCAACTTGACCCGCGCCAACCCTTTCTGCGCGAGGCGCTGGCCAATTACTATCACGGGCAGGGGCGCAACCAGGACGCCGAGCGCGAACTGGACGCCCTAACGCAGGTGGCTCCCGATTATGCACCGGCATACCGCGAACTCGGACGACTCTATGAGGCCACCCGCGAGTATGCCCGCGCCGCGGGGGCATTCGAAAATTATCTTCGCCTGGCGCCGGACGCACCGGATAGCGCCGCGATCCGCGCCCGGATCGTGGAGGATCGCACCGAAAAGAAGCCGCCCACGCTACGACGGTAGGTAGTGGCGCTTTTGGACCGATTCCAGGGTGCCAGCGCCCCGGAGACTGCGGATCGCGCTATGATGGGAAAATCTCACGGCAATCGCGATGAGCGCTATGAGCAGCAGCCCAATCGAAATCGATGACGAAGCCGCGATAGTGGCACAGGCTCGCCGCGGCGATGCGAAAGCGTTCAGCGAGCTGCTACGCCGGTACGAAGGCAAAATCTTCCGGCTGGCTTTGCATATCACGCAGAATCGCGAGGACGCTGAGGATGTGTTGCAAGAGGCCTTCCTGAAAGCCTACGAGCACCTCGACCAGTTCCAGGGCCAGTCGAAGTTTTACACCTGGATCGTGCGCATCGCGGTGAATCAAGCGCTGATGAAACTGCGCAAGCGCAAGTCCGACCGCTCGGTTTCGCTGGATGACGCCATCGACACGGGCGAGGACAAGGTGGCGCGGGAAATCGCGGCGTGGGACGAAAACCCGGAACAAAGGTACACACGCGAAGAAATGAATCGAATTCTTACTGCCGCCATCGAAGGATTAGCACCGATATATCGGGCGGTGTTCGTGTTGCGCGACGTGGACGGGCTTTCGACGGAAGACGCGGCCGAAGCTCTGGACCTTTCGGTACCAGCCGTGAAAAGCCGGCTGCTGCGCGCGCGGCTGCAACTTAGAGATAAATTGACTCGCTACTTCAAACGCAAGGGAGATGATACCTTTGCTTACCTGTAAACAGTTCCTCGATGAACTGAGCGACTATCTGGATGAGAAAACTGACGAAGCGCTCCGTCAAAAATTGGAGCAGCACATCCAAGATTGCCCGAATTGCTGGGTAATTTGCGATACCACGAAGAAAACCATCCAGATCTATCGGGGCATGGATCCCTACCAGATGCCTCCGGACATTCATTCCCGGCTCGTGTCCGCCCTGGAACGCAAAATGGCTCGCAAGGCCTAGTTACCTGCCGGCCCCGCCGTGGTCCGGCGGCAGGCCCGTGACCCCGACGGTCCCCTCCGAAACTATATTCAGCGCTAGAACGTTTCCGCCTAGGTGAACACGGGGGAAACGATGCTGTACATTAGAAATTCCCCGTGAGACGCCTGCTGCGTTCGACAATCCGCGTATTGGTCTCGTTGACGTTTATCGCCGTCATCGTCCTGGTTTATTTCAAATTCGTGACAGTGAATCCTACCACCGTGGCGTTGACGCTGTTGCTGGCCGTTCTGGGCATCGCGGCGCAGTGGGGACTGACGGAGTCGATTATTGCCTCCGTTGCAGCGATGCTCGCCTTTAACTATTACTTCCTGCCACCTATTGGCAGTTTCCAAATCGCGGATTCGCAAAACTGGGTAGCACTGCTTGCCTTCCTGATCACGGCGTTCACAGCCAGCCAGCTTTCCATCAGGGCGCGCCGGCGCACCGCGGAGGCCGATGCACGCCGCCGCGAGGTGGAAAGATTGTACGCACTGGGCCAAACCATGCTGATGAGTGACAGCGTCCGCACAACCGCACGCGACACCGTGAACGGCATCATGCGCACCTTTGAAATCCCCGGGGCTGTGGTGTTCAGCAAGGGCGAAAACGAGTTCTTTCGCTCCGACCCCCAAACGCAGACGATCAGCGACGAACAGCTCCGGTGGATCGCAGGTAGTGAAGAGCCGCTCATCGACCGTCAGCGTCAGATTGCGATCATGCCGATTCGTCTGGGAGGGCAAGTGCTGGGAAGTCTCGGATTTATCGGCTGCACTCTGTCCACAGCCGCGCTCAATGCCGTGACGTACCTGGTGGCGATTGGCATCGAGCGAGCCCGGTCGCTCGAAGAAGGCAGCAAGACAGAAGCGCTCCGCCAGAGCGAAGCTCTCAAAGCGGCCCTGCTGGATGCCTTGGCCCATGACCTGAAAACGCCGCTCACCTCGATTAAAGGCGCGGTCAGCCACCTGCTCGCCAAGCCGCGCGATGCCGAAGAAAAAGAACTGCTCACCATCGCCAACGAAGAGGCCGATCGTATGAACCAGTTGGTGGTCGAGGTCCTGGAGATGGCGCGGATCGAAGCGGCCAAGTTCCATCCGGAGCGGTCTCCCCACGCCGTCGGCGAGATCATCGCAGCCGCGGTTCAGGCGCACGAAGAAGCGCTCAAGGGCCGGCGCGTGGAATTGCACATTGCCGAGCCGCTGCCCCCGGCGGATGTGGATTTCGAGTTCATCCAGCAGGTGTTGAAGCAATTGTTGGATAACGCGGTGAAGTATTCGCCGCCAGGCTCACCACTCACCATCTCCGCCGCCGTTGCCGGCGAGCGAATCGTGATTAGCGTCACCGATCGCGGTGAAGGCATAACGGAAGACGAACAAACCCGCATCTTCGAGAAGTTCTATCGAGGACGGGCTTCGCGCGACCATGTGCTGGGAACCGGGCTGGGCCTTTCCATCGCCAAAGGAATCATTGAAGCGCACGGAGGCAAGATTTGGGTAACCAGCCAGCCTGGCAAGGGTTCAATCTTCAGTTTCGCTCTGCCCATTAGCAAGGAGGAACTGGTGCGATGAGCGGCGCAAAGATCCTGGTTGTGGACGACGAGCCACAGATTCGGCGCATGATGCGAGCCACGCTGACCAGCAGCGGCCACCAGGTGGACGAGGCCCGTACGGGAGAAGAAGCCATGCAGAAGTTTCGTGAGTTTCTGCCCGACCTGGTGCTTCTGGACTTGAACATGCCGGGGATGGGGGGGCTGGAAGCTTGCAGGGCGATGCGCAGCGGCTCCGACGTGCCCATCATCATTCTGACCGTACGCAATGCGGAGAAGGAGAAAGTCGAAGCGCTGGATGCCGGCGCCGACGATTATGTGTGCAAGCCCTTCAGCATGCAGGAGCTGCTGGCCCGCATCCGGGCGGCGTTGCGCCGGGCCCCGGCTTCCGCCGAGAGCGGGCCGCAGGGATTCAACTCGCAGGATCTGGACATCGATTTCAGCGGCCGCAGAGTGCGCGTGAAGGATAAGAACGTCCGGCTGACGCCCAAGGAATTTGAATTGTTGCGCCACCTGGTGATGCGCGGAGGCAAGCCGGTTCCGCACCGCGAGCTGTTGCAAGCGGTTTGGGGACCTGACTACGGCGACGAAACCGATTACCTTCGTGTCTTCATCAATCATCTTCGAAAGAAGATCGAGCCCAATCCAGCGCACCCCAAATACATCCTGACGGAGCCCTGGATCGGATACCGCTTCGCTATGTCAGAGAATTCGGAGAACGAATGAACTCGGCAGCGGCTGAAAAACTTCGAGCGAGCGTCGCCCAGGGGAAGTGGGACCAGGCGGTCGCTATGTTTCAGAGGTTGGATCCTGCAGCAGCAGCGGACTTGCTGATGCACTTGCCGTTTGAACAGCAGCAAATTCTGTTTCGTAAGATCACTGCCGAGTTCGCCGCGGCTCTCGTCGCCAGCCTCCCCTATTACCACGCGTACGTGCTACTGCACTCGCGGCCGGCAGAAGAGATGAGCGCCGTCGTCGATAAGATGAATCCGGGCGAACGGTTGCAGTTCTTCGACGAGCTGCCGGAAGAAGCCTGGCAGCGGCTAATGGATGAGCTGGCGCAGAAGCCGCTGCCCGCGGCGCCGCCGGCGGAGGGTGCCGCGGTTGAGGAACTCGTTGAGGCTGGCCGGGCGGCGCTGGCCGTTGAATCGATCATTGAAGCGCGGGGAATTGAGAAGAGTTTTGAGCGGCCGGACGGCGGGCAGATGTTGGTGATTGCGCCTACCGATCTCTCCGTGGTACCGGGGGAGATCATCGCACTTCTTGGGCCCTCCGGCTCCGGCAAATCAACTCTGTTACGCATTCTTTCGGGACTCGCCCAGCCCTCAGCAGGTGAGGTGCTGTGGCATGGCAAGCCATTGTCTGATTCGCTGCCGAACGTCGCTATTGTCTTCCAAAGTTTTGCACTGTTTCCGTGGCTCACCGTGCTGGAAAATGTAGAGGTTCCGCTTCTGGCGCGCGGCGTCGAACACGAGGAGCGTCACACTCGGGCGCTGCGGACTCTCGCCGCAGTGGGCTTGGAAGGATTTGAAACGGCCTACCCGAAAGATTTGTCGGGAGGCATGAAGCAGCGTGTAGGATTCGCGCGCGCCTTGGCGGTGGAACCCGAAATTCTTTTCATGGACGAACCGTTCTCGGCTCTCGACGTGCTTACCGCTGAAAACCTTCGCAGCGAGTTGCTGGAGCTTTGGACCGGGAAGAAAATGCCCACTCGGAGTATCTTCCTGGTGACGCACAACATCGAGGAGGCGGTCTTGCTCGGTGACCGCATCATCGTCCTGGGCAGAAATCCCGCTCGGATCCGCGCCGATTTCCGGGTTCCCCTGGCGCAGCCCAGGGAACGCCATTCCGCCGAGTTTCTGCTGTACGTCGATTACATTTATAAACTGATCACGCAGCCGGAGCTGCAGCCGGGACCGCCTTCGGAACGGCCGGCGAAAGCCGCGTACCAGATGCTGCCGCATGCCCGGCCCGGCGGCATAGCCGGACTGCTGGAACTGCTCTACGACCACGACGGCAGGGAAGACCTGTACCGCGTGGCGGAGGAACTCCGCATGGAAGTGGATGATCTGCTGCCGATCGTGGAAGCCACGGTGCTGCTCGGTTTTGCCAAATCGGATAAGGGCGATCTCGAGATCACGCCCAGCGGCAAGGTTTTCGCCGAGGCCGACATTACGACGCGGCGGACTTTGTTCCGCGACGCCGCGCTGGCCAACGTCACGCTCCTCGAGCAGATGCATGGCGCTCTGACGAGTAAGTCGGACCATGCCATGCCGCTGGATTTCTTCCGCGACATTCTGGACGAGCACTTTGCCGGGCCGGAAGTCCAGCGCCAAATTGAAACCGCTTTGAACTGGGGCCGGTATGGCGACCTCTTTACCTATGACCCCGGAAGTGACCGGGTGCTTCTGGAACAACCGGCAAGCTCCGTGGAGGCCCCAGGGCTACACTGATGGCTCCGCTGGCCGAACCCAAATCACTAGCGTGGAGCTCATCGTCCTCCCTCTCATCGCTGTTGAGAGATTTGCCCATTGTTTTCGCCGCCCTCGCCCTGTTTTTCACTTTATTGTCACTGGCTCACTACTGGGCGAGTCCCGTCAGTACCCAGGCGGCAATTCGCCTCGACCCGGACGCGTTGCCCAAATATGCCGTGTTTTCGTTGGCGCGCATCACCATCGCCTACTTTTTCAGCCTCATGCTCACCTTGGTCTATGCGTACGTGGCCGCACACAACGCCAGGGCCGAGCGATTTCTGATTCCGCTGCTGGACACGCTGCAATCCATCCCCGTTCTCAGCTTTCTTCCGCCCGTAATGGTCGCCATGGTCTCGCTTTTTCCGACCCGGCAACTGGGCGTGGAACTGGGTTCCATTCTGCTGATCATGACCGGCCAGGTTTGGAACATGACCTTCAGCGTTTACTCCTCGATGAAAAGCATTCCGCGCGAGATGACCGAGGCGGCCGAGACTTACCGACTAAGCTGGTGGCAACGATTCATCCAGCTTGAATTGCCCTATTCGGCCATCGGGCTCGTCTGGAATTCCATGATGTCCGTGGCCGGGGGATGGTTCTTTCTGATGGCATGCGAGATGTTCGTGCTGGGGAATCATGACCTCCGTCTGCCCGGCCTGGGTTCCTATCTGCAAACCGCGACCAACGCGGGTGACACGCGAGCGATCTTGTGGGGATTGACGGTCATGATTGCCGTGATTGTCCTGATCGACCAGTTGGTCTGGCGCCCCATGATCGCGTGGAGCGAAAAGTTCAAGTTCGAGCAGGTGGAAGCGTCCCAAACCCCGCAGTCACCCGTTCTGGACCTGCTGCGCCGCTCGCGGATCCTGGCGCGCACTGCGAGAGCCACGGTAGCGCCCGCACGCGAAGCCCTGACTCTGTACTTCGCGAGGGAACACGCAGCACGGCACAGCGGACCGCGCGGCCGGTTGTGGGGGAAATGGATAGCTCGCGTGCTGTCCGTGGCGGCATTGCTGGGCGTCTTGTATGCGATCGGAAAGATGACCGGCATGCTCGCCGCGCTTTCACGTCCGGAACTGCGCACCATCTTTGTCGGCGCAGGCGCGACTTTTCTCCGCGTTGAATTCACACTCCTGCTGGCTGGTCTCTGGACGATCCCGGCCGGAGTTTACATCGGTCTGCGGCCGAAGCTTGCCGCCATAGCCCAGCCGATCGCGCAAATTGCAGCTTCCGTGCCGGCGACCGCGCTGTTCCCGATTGTTTTGCTGTTCCTGATTCGCGCGGGCGGGGGTCTGGGGATTGGCTCGATTGTTTTGCTGCTGCTCGGCACGCAATGGTACGTGCTCTTCAACGTCATCGCCGGCGCCACCTCCATCCCCACCGATCTCAAGGAAGTCTGCGACGTGTTCGGGTTGAGCAGGTTCGAGCGCTGGCGCCGGCTCTTGCTGCCGGGGATCTTTCCGTACTTGATCACCGGCTTCGTCACCGCGTCGGGGGGAGCGTGGAATGCCAGCATCGTTGCCGAGTATTTCAGCTTTAAGAATCAGACCTTCTCGATCACGGGTTTAGGGGCGGTGATCAGCCATGCTACCGACACCGGCAACTTCCGTATGCTGCTCGGGTCCACGGTGGTCATGGCGGTGATCGTGGTTACGGTGAACCGCCTCCTCTGGCGGCCCTTGTACGCACTGGCGAACACACGATTTAAGCTGGAGAGTTGAGCTCCAAGTCATAAGGAAGTTTCAACCCTTTCTTAATGACTTCTTAATGGCCAACCACCTATGCTGACCGTGGATGGCTCAAATCCTGCAAACTGCCACGCGGCCGGATCGGCCGCTGGGTGTACGGGTATCGCCCAACTTCACCGAGTGGCACTCCGGCTCCGGCGAACTGAGGGTGTTTGTGCTGCACACTTCCGCCGAGTGGACGCGAGCGGCGCTCGCCGCGGTGGCCGCGCGGACGCGGGACCTCGGCGCGCGCGTGACGCTCGTGGCGGTGCAGACTGTGCCGTTTCCCCTGCCGCTTGACCGGCCCGACGTCGCGCCAGGTTTCTTGGAACAGGAACTAAAAGTGCTGGCGCACGGAATCGATGCGCCGGTGGACGTGTGCGTTTTGATCGCTCGGGACCGCGAGGTGAGCATCGAGCAGGCCATTCCGCCGAGGTCTATGGTTGTGTTTGCCGCAAAGAAGCGCTGGTGGCAAACCTCGCACCAGAGACTGGCGCGCCGGCTGGCGCGCACCGGGCACAGCGTGACATTGCTGGAGGTCTGAGATAATTCGATGATGCTGGACCTGATGTTCATTTCGATTGCTGTACTCTTTTTCGCCATAAGCTGGGCGTACGTTCGCGGATGTGATCGTCTCTAGGGGTTCACGATGGATTATTTGATTGCAGGCATCATTTCACTGGGGCTGGCGGTGTATCTCGTGTACGCGCTCCTGCGCCCCGAGCGTTTCTGATTAGGAGATTCTGTGACTCCGAATGGACTTCTTCAAATCGGTGTGTTTTTCCTGATTCTGCTGGCCCTGACCAAGCCGATGGGCGTTTTCATGACGCGTGTGTTCGAGGGCGAGCGGACTTGGCTGCACCCGGCGCTGCGGCCCGTGGAGCGGTGGATTTACAAGCTTTGTGGCATCCGTGAAGACCAGGAACAGCGCTGGACCGGGTACGCCGCGTCGCTGTTGATGTTCAGCCTGGCGAGCCTGCTGCTTACGTATCTGATGCAGCGGTTGCAGGGATTCCTGCCGTTCAATCCGCAGGGATTCGGAACAGCTCACGCGGCGCAGGGCGCCACGGCAATGACGCCGGATCTGGCGTTCAATACCGCTGCCAGCTTCACCACCAATACTAATTGGCAAGCCTACACGCCCGAAACGACCATGAGCTACCTGACTCAAATGGCCGGGCTTGCCACGCACAACTTCTTCTCGGCAGCCGCCGGCATGGCGGTCGCTGTAGCACTGATCCGTGGTTTCGCGCGCCACACGAGCGAAAAGATCGGGAACTTCTGGGTGGACATGACGCGCGCCACGGTTTATGTTTTATTGCCGATGTCGCTGGTCATCGCCCTCATGCTCGTCTCGCAGGGCGCGATCCAGAATTTCAGCGCTTACACGAAGGTCGCTACTGTTGAAGGCGGAACTCAGATCATCGCCCAAGGCCCCACCGCCTCGCAGGAAGCCATCAAGATGCTGGGGACCAATGGCGGCGGCTTCTTCAACGCGAACTCCGCGCATCCTTTTGAAAACCCGACGCCGCTCTCGAATCTCATCCAGATGCTTTCCATCTTTGTGATCCCCGCCGGCCTCACCTACACATTCGGAAAGATGGTGAAGGATACGCGGCAGGGCTGGGCCATATTCTCGGCTATGAGCGTGCTGTTTTTGGTGGGCGTGTTCGTGGCATATCCTTCGGAGCAATCCGGGAACCCGATTCTCGCGTCCCTCGGGATCGAGAACCAAGCTACTGCGACGCAACCCGGCGGGAACATGGAAGGCAAAGAGGTCCGCTTCGGCATCACCAATTCGGCCTTGTTCGCTACTGTGACCACCGATGCAAGCTGCGGCGCCGTGAACAGCATGCACGATAGCTTCACGCCGCTCGGCGGACTGGTGCCACTGGTCAACATCGAATTGGGCGAGGTGGTGTTCGGCGGCGTGGGCGCCGGGATTTATGGAATGCTGATGTTCGCCATTCTGACTGTTTTCATCGCCGGTTTGATGGTTGGGCGCACGCCCGAATATCTGGGCAAGAAGATCGAGCAGAAGGAAGTGAAGATGGTGATGCTCGCCGTGCTGGTTTTGGCTGCGAGCATTCTGCTGTTCTCCGGTACCGGCGCCGTGATCCAGTTCGCCAAGAATAGCTGGATAAACCCTCCCGGTCCGGCTACCGCGAATCTGGGGAATAGCGGCCCGCACGGTCTGTCTGAGATTCTGTACGCCTATACCAGCGCAACCGGGAACAACGGCAGCGCGTTTGGAGGCATCAGCCCCAACACCCCGTGGTACAACCTCACCATGGGGATGGCCATGCTGATCGGCCGGTTCCTGATGATCATTCCGCTGCTGGCTGTGGCGGGCAGCCTGGCACAGAAAAAAGTCGTGCCGGCCTCGGCCGGCACGCTGCCCACCACCGGCCCTCTGTTCGTTGGGCTGCTGGTTGGCGTGGTGGTCATCGTAGGTGCGCTGACCTTTTTCCCGGCGCT
>Ga0187819_10000968_pt1 | contig 14668 bp, 27 predicted proteins | sample NC_wetland_sal_i_15_FD_132411 | JGI IMG/M metagenome (GOLD analysis project Ga0187819, IMG submission 132411) | Wetland sediment microbial communities from Neuse River Estuary, North Carolina, USA - SO4_4 | ecosystem: Environmental > Aquatic > Freshwater > Wetlands > Sediment | place: USA... | reverse complement strand
CGGGGTCGTGGTGGCGGTGTGGAAGACGTCCGGATCGGCGTTGGTGTGACACGACACGGACGTGCCGCCATTGAGCTTGATTCCGGTCACCAACCCGGGTGCGGTGAACGTCGACTGAAAGTTGTTCCCGGTCGCATTGTCCAAGTGGCTTGAGCCCATCATGTTGATGGTATTCGTTCCGCTTCCGTAGAGAACGCTCGACCCACCCGCGATGATGACGGTACCACCAAACACCGTCATGTTTCCGTCGAGAAACACGTTGCTGTTGGTGGCGAAGCCATTGTCGAACGATCCGTTCCCCTTCCAAATGAAGTCAAATCCGAAGAGCGGCGGTCCGTTGAACACGCTTGCAGCAGGCGTTGCGCCGCCAAGCAACGTAGGGTCGCCCACGCTCGCCGGAATCGTCGCACCAAGAAATCCGCCGCCGAACGCCACCATGCCGCCTTCAAAAAAGCAGTTGGTGCAGAGACGACCTGGAATGTTGGCGAAACCGCCTAGCCCATTGAAAGACACCGCTCTTTGAAAGTCAACCTCTAGGCCAATAACGTTCTGTCCGATGTCGATAACGTCGCTGTCGGGCCCTTCTGGGTCAAAGACGCTTATATTATAGAGAAACAGATTGTTCGTAAATGCTCCGTTCGCATCCGTCAGAACCGCGCTGACACTAACAACGTTGATCGCGATCGGCGTGAGAACGTTGACGGTATCGAGCGAAGCCCACGAGTTGATCTCAGTCGGCGAAAGTGGAATGGATGGCGGCGTCACGGGCGCAAGGGGTTGTGTCAGATTCCAGTTTGCACCTCCCGCCGTGTCGTAGACCCAGGCATTGCTCGATTTCAGAGCCGTGGTGTTCTGGATCTTCTTGGCCACCGCGGGCGCGCCAGCAGAAAAGCTGCCGCTTAGAAGCGCGTTTGTCCCTACGCCCGTGTTCTTTGCGGTGTGGAGCGTAAAGATGGCCGCAGTCGAAGCGCCGAGGCCGCCTTGGATGACGAAGCTTGCGCCCTTCTCGAGACCTACGTGCGCATAGAGAGGGTCGGTGTTGTCCGTGTCCGATACGTCCTGTTCAAGCGTCGTGAGCTGCTGAAACCGGGGACATACGTCGGGCGTCCCTCCGCAGCCAAGACGGTGCACCCAGATCTCCTGCTTGGTCTTGCACGCCGTGAGCGCCGTGATGCAGTCGTTGCTGTCGCTGCCGGTCGTCTTGTTCACGAACCAGTTCGGTACGGTCCACGAGGCGAGGATGATCGGAGTTGAGCTTCCCGCCTTGAACGTAAGAGGCCGCTTCCCGGCGCAGCGCCATCCGTCTGGGTGGTCGGCATCAGGAACGCCGGAGCAGGCAGCGATGCGGATCTCATCGTGGTTGCGCGTGTCAGGTGAGGCGGGCGTGAAGTTCTGGGGGCGAGGCTTTCTCGAAGCAGGAAGGTCGTCTTGGCTCGGACCGGAAGCCTCTGGAATTGAAGCGACGTCTTGAGTTCCGGCGTCGGAGGGTGCGGAAGGTTGCCCGCACGCAAAGACCGAGAGGAGAACGAGCACGAGGAGCTTGAGGGGTTTCATCTTCATCTTTCCTTAGAAGGACCCGAAGGCGATCCACTTCTTATCCGAAGCCCTGAATTTGAAGCTCGTCGCACCGCCCGCGACGGCCTGGATGGTTCCGTTCGCGCCGAACGTTCCGCCGTTGGAGGGGTCCTCCACTGTCACGCCGACTCCATTGGCCTGGATCGTAATCGGCGTCGCCGACGCGGCCGTTGCTTTCACCGTGAACGTTTGCCCGTCGAACGGCAGCGTGGCTCCGGAGGAGCTTCCGAGAGGTGTCTTGACCGTCACGGCTCCAGTTGTGGTGTTCACCGCGACGTACTGTTGCGCAGCGGTCGGGGTGAACGGAGACTGTCCCGGGAGGATGTCCGCGGTCCACGGCACCGTGTTCTGGGGGCCTCCACCTCCAGACGCCCGCAGGAGCCAAACCATCTCCCAGAGGTCCTGGATCTCTTTCTGAACGTCTTCGGGGGAGTAATGTTGGGACATGGGGAGAGTTCCTTGGAGAGGAGAAGAGGGGTAGATCTCGAAAGAGGGCGCGGCAGCTAGATCGCGAAGATCCTCCTCCCCCTCCGGGGGGAGAAAGGAGAGCTTCCGGGAGAGATGGCTTCGGCGATGACTCCGGCGAGAACGAGAAGGGAGCCGGCGATGAGGATGGGACGAGCGGCGGGAAAGCTAGGAAGGCCACCACCTCCGTACCATCGCAAGTACGCCCCGGTTCGGTACGTCGTCCACGGGTTCCAGTTCGTCCCCTTGGACGAGATCGCAAACGCCGCTTGGGCGTTGTAGCTTCCCGCCAGGAGTTGAGTCGGGTCGTACTGCGGGTTGTAAGTTACGTTGACTTGCCAAAGTCCAAACGCCTTCGACGTCCCGTTCGGCCCAGAACAAAGATACCCTCCCGTTCCAATGTTCGGATCGCCTTGAGCGCAGGCGTTCCCTCCACTTTCAGCCATCGCTACAGCAGCCGCAAGCTGCGGGTTCGGAAACCCAGTTTGCGATGCGAGCGAGACGAGTTGGCTAAAAGAGTAGTTCATGAGATGGCCTTCGCGACGACTTGAGCCCAAGCTCCGTAACTAGTGGGGTGAAGTCCATCTGGGGCTAGAGGTAGAGTTTGCGCCGGGACTGTCTCTACGCTCAGAGTCGAAATGACATCGTGGGCGGACGTTGAAACATTAGCTGGGGGTTGAATCCAGATGACTTTGGCCCCCATCGAGGTCAACCACGAGATGATCTTGCGGTAGTTCTGAGTGTTAGGGGCCGGCCCGTCGTTGACACCGAGACTGACTAGAACTACCGAAGGTCGGTACCAAAAGAGCCAACCTCCGTAAGCACCGCTCGCCCATTGCGAGGTCGAACTCCCGACGTGCCCCTCGTACTGGAAGTTCGGGACCAGCTTCTTCAGCTCCGGTCCGAGCCCAACGGCGTACGAGTCGCCGATGAGCGCCGTGCGTCGCTGAGCCGCAAGGAAAATCAACCCCAGAGCAGCAGCTACGCCGGCCCCAAGTGCAATGGGTCTCCAGGAGATGGCGCGTCGAGCCATGTAGGGAGAAGGTACTCGACTTGCTTCCCCCGAGGTAGCTCGACTATCCTCTTCGGATGGTTGTCCTACATTTCATCCTAGCGCAAGCGGTCGGACTGGTAGGCGGTGGAGCCCTCGGGGACGCTCCGGCGATGGAGCCCTCGGAGATCCTTCGTTTTCTCCACGAGGTCCCGGTCTGCGAGGACCAGAGAAGGAAGATCTGTCAACGCCCGGGAGGATGGGATCGGATCGGAGCGGCGAGGGAGGTTGCGGAGGCTATCTCCGCCACGGCACGGTCGAGGGACGAAGCCGAAAGGATGAGTATTTACGCCTGCTTCGAGAGCGGTCTGGTTCGGAAGGCGATTGGGGATGGTGGCAAGTCCAGGGGCGTCTTCCAGCTCCAACGAGTCTCGGACGAGGTCGCGTTCACGCCCCTCCTGGCGGCGAAAGCGTGGCTTCAACTCGAAGACACCGTCTGGTGCTCTGGGAACCCTCAAGATGAGGAACTCGCCGCTCTCGCCTCGGGGAGCTGCCAGAAGGGCAGGACCCTCGTCAGAAGGAGAGAGCAGCTCCGGCGGGACCTTGACGCACGACTTCTTGCTCGGGACGCTCCCCTAGCGGTAGAGTAGAGGAACTCAAGATGAAGCCTCCGAAGTCGAGAGCGGGCGAGGCCGTAACAGCGGCGGGGATCTTGGCCCTCGGCGCCGGAGCTGGCGCGGCAGCGGGCTATGCCTACATGCCAGCCGGAAGCGTCGGTCAGGTCTCGGCCAAGGCCATCGGCGTCGCTACGGGAGCGCTCCTCGGTGGCATTGCGACGTCGGTCGGGGCCCTCGGGCTCTCCGAGTTCGTCGAGTCCGATTGGGTCGACGTCGAGCGGTGGATCTTCATGCTCGGCGGCGGAGGGGCGGCGCTGTTTCTCGGGTACGGGCTCTTGCAGGAACTCCAGCTCGCGAAGACGCTGGAGACTTCCGGCGGCGGAACGCCGACCCTCCCTGCGGGAGGGGGAGCCTCGACTTCAACGAACTACAACGCGGGGTTGAGCGACTCCGGTCGCACCCTCAACGTCTCCCCCGGTGACACCATCACGATCTCGCTCCCGTCGCCGACCTCCCCGCAGTGGAGCATCGCGGCGCCTCAGGGACTCGTTACACTCCAGGGCGCGCCTACTTTGTCGAACGACGTCCAGACCTTCGTCCTGGTAGCCGGAAGCGGATCGGGACAAGTCCAGGCCACCCCTGCCGGCGGTGGCGGGGCGTTCACGCTGAACCTCAACGTGGTTTGATCGAAGAGGGGCGGGAGCCCCGAAGGAAAGAGAGACTCCACCATGGCGTGCTGCGGAAATTGCGCTCAAGGTCACGGCCCCTGCGCGGGGACTGGAACCTCAACGGCTCTCGCCCTCGCCCCGCGGACCATCGCCCGACGGAACCCCACGCAGCTCGGGAAGCTCTCCGACCCCGTCGCCGCGGGCGTCTCGGTCTCTCAGGGCGTCGGCGTCGCTGCCGGCGGCTGGGGCGGCTGGGCCCTCGCTGGGATGGCGTTCGGGCGGAAGAACACGGCGGCGAAGGTCATCTCCATGCTAGCGGGCGCGTACTTGGGGTACGTGGTGGTGCCGGCGGCGACGGACGCGGCGGGGGTCTGAGAGAGCGGGCGCCCCGCGGCGCTAGAGCGCCAAGATGAACCTCCGCTGCCCCCAGCATCGCACCCTCCCGTGGCTCGGTCACGGCGAGTGCGTGAATTGCGGCACGCTCTTCAAGCACCTGCTCGACGTGGGTGAGTTCTGTCCGAACTGCAACGCCCGACTGGTATCGTTCAGTAAGCTGAGGGTGGAGTGGCTTTTCCGGGCTCTCGCGGGAGCGAGAGTTACGTTCTCAGGAAGGCCCCTCTGCGCGAAGTGCTACGGCGGGAGAGTGGCGGAAGGGGCCTCGTCGGCGGCGAGGGACGTACTCGACGTCGAGGGCTGAAGGTCGAAGTTACTCTTCCCTCACTTCCCCATGAGAATCCCGGCGCCCTTGGCGGGTTCGGGATGGCCTAGCGCTTCGAGGAAGTCGGCGAGTCGCCTCCGGGCGGCTTCGAGGAGCGTTAGAGCGGCGACGCCCTCGACCCCCGGATCCGACGGAACGAGGTTCGCAAGCCGATTGACCTCTTCTTGCAGACCGGCCCACTCAATGATCTTCGAGGGAAGGATCTCCTTGCCCTGGTAGTAGATCACGGGAAGGGTGGTGTAGTATTCGCTCCAGAACCAGACGACGACTCCGGCAGTGACTTTGAGGCTATGCTCTTTGGCCACTTCTTGTGGCACACCGAGGCTGAGAGACTGAGTGCGCCAGCCGGAGTTGAACTGGTAATCCCAACGGTCGACGTTGCCGATCTTGAGCTTGGAGGTCACTTCTTCCCCTTCTTCCCCTTTTCTTTCCCGCCCCGTCTCTCCGCCTCCGCCATCATCTCCTGGCAGAGCTGCTTCAGGGAGTCCTCTCCGGATTGGTATCCCTGGAGATCGAGCTTCAACTTGTCGTCTCCGATTTTACCAACGATTGCTTCTTGAAGAGCGAGCTTACGAATCAAAATTTCGAGGTGAATTTCCTGTGCAGTTCCCTTTACACACAAGAAGCGAATAAAGATGGGCTCCAGACTTTGGAAGTTGTATAGCCGTTCCTTGCTTTGAAGCAAGTCCACGATCTCCCACGGCAGCTCCACGTACGTCGCCGTCGAAGCATAAGAGAGGTCGATGCCCGTCGAGCAGGAGTCGATCGTCGCGACGAGGGTATGGGAAGTCTCAGCGTCCCTCGCTGCCTGGATCCGAGCTTCCCGCTTCCGGGTCGGCACCAAACCGTGGATCAGCTCCGACGGGATCTTCCTCTCTTGAAGCTCCTGATAGAGGAACTCCGCTACGCTCCTCCGGAAGGTGAACACCACCTGCTTCGTCCCCTCGATATGATCCTCCTCGAGCATCTTGACCACTTGAGGAAGAGCCCCGTCAGCGGCCAGCTCGAGAGCTTTCCTTGCCGCTGCGGGGGATTGGAGCGAGGGGAGGTTCGGCAGCGAGAACTTCCGCGGGACGGTCAGCTCGATTACTTGCCTCGTTTCTTTCGGGAGTTGCTCGGCGACCTCCGCTTTAGTCCGACGGAGCATGAAGAACGAGAGTCTCCGTTTCAGCTCGTCCTCATTGCTCGAACCGTCGAAGTCCCAGACGGTCTTCTGGCCTTCACCCTTACCGACGGTCTTTTCGTGAGCGTTCGCGTAGCGTTTGCAAAAACGGAAGAAGGAATCACCGAATCTTCCAGGGGAGAGAAGGTTGCCGACGGAGAAAAGATCTCTCGGTCGGTTGAGCATAGGCGTCCCTGAGAGAAAATATCGAGTCTTTGCGTGTTCGGTGAGCTTCAACCCTGCCTTCGAACGTCTAGATGCAGCGTCCATGAAGGCATGACACTCATCTATGATGAGAATCTTGAAGTCGAAGATGGAGATGAGAACGTCGACCCAGGCGTAGAGGATGTCGTAGTGGATGACGACGATCTGACCTCCCTCGGCGATCCACTGGCGGAGTTTCTCCAGATCGGGCTTCGTCCCCTCGGGTGTGAAGGGAGGGGGACGATGGGCTTCGGGCCACCAGCGTTCAACCTCGCACGGTCGCTTGGCTGCGGGATTGGACCTTGCCCACACCCCGACGACATGGCTTGGGCAGACAACGAGGGTCTTCTGCCGAAGCGCTCTCGCGGCAGTGAGTGACTGCATCGTTTTCCCGAGTCGCATCCCGTCGGCAAGGAGTGCTCCGAACTCTCCCTGAGAGATGAGGAAGTTGACGCCGAGGTTCTGGTAAGACCTTCGGCCGGCGCGGGCGACGGGGATCTGCGGCTCGGTCTCGGAAGCGACTCTCGCTAGAAGGGAATCGGGATCGAACCGCTCGGAGTTGACCTTGATCCCTCTCTCTTTCAGGAGCTTGAGTGTGACCTCCACCGCGTCGGGATAGCCGACGTGGCACTTGATGGGGGAGTAGATGAAGGACATCCCCGGAACCTCCCAGGCGGCCTCGCGGAGCGCGGTACTGAAGTACGTCGGCACTATCCTCCAACGAGAGTGGTCGTGAGGCTCGACATAGATACGTCCCGAGCCCATCTAACGCTCACCCCATCGAGCAGCCCATTGTTCGGTGCTGGCCCACCTGACGGCGCAATGCGCACACAGCGGAAATGTCGCTGTGGGGGAGGGATGAAAGCAAACCCCAATTGAGCAAGTGGCACATCGAGCCCAGCCCGCGAAGCTACCGAAGCCGATGAAGCAAAGAGTCTCCATTCTACGTCCCCGGCTCTTCGGGGTTTGCCTCGTCAAGTTCATCGAGGAAGCTATCAATAGACTTGATCGCCGCCTTTGCGGCTTCGATCTGCGCAGCACGCTCATCGAACAGCGCCTTGTGAAGCTCTTTGAGGGCACCTGCGGCTTCGATACGAATCTTGCGTCCGGTCTTTGCAATTGAGGTTAGCCCTGTCGACGGAACTTCGACGAAGAGCCCCCAAGTGTCTTGGTGCTTCTTCCAATGCAGCTTACCTCCCTCACGAAGAGTAATGAAAGCTGAGACCTTCAAGTCCAAACGCGCCAGCCGTTGTTCGGCTAAGGCCAGCGCAACGTTCAGATCATTGGTGAGTTCATCGAGTGAATTTGTCGAGTCTGTCATGACTCCTCCTTCGGAGATGCTTCCTCTAGTACGTCCACCGCGTCCGACTTCATCAGCGCTTCCGAGATGGCCCGCAGACCGAACACGCGCTTGACTCGCTCGAAGTCCTTGAGTTCCTTTTCAAGAGCGATACGAACGCTATTGGACTCGGTTGTAGTAGCCTCCAAGGACTTTAGCTTTTCTTCTAGTTGAGAGAGTGACGTCTCCCACTCTCGAAGCTTCGCTTTTGTTGCCTCGTGGGCCTTGGTCTCCTTTTCGAGCCCCCCGAGTGCAGTTTGAGCGTTCTTACCGCTGGCGTCGTTTGCTGCCTGGAGGGCAGATATTCGCTGGTTCAACGTCGCTAGAACAGCATCGGCCTTCTTCCGAACTCGAAACCCAACGAGACGCCCAACTTGGGTTCGATTGATGTACCGAGGCGGTTGATACCCCGAAGCCATTGGGTCTGGAGGTACTTGCTCGACGTACTCAATGACGCCGTCGTAGCTGAGAGACTCAACGACCTCCCAGCCCTCCATCGTTACGGCCTCGAGCTGGAGATGTTGGACGATCTTCTCGACGGGCGCGAGCGGCCCCTTCTCCATATCATCGACCACGGCTCTCCTCCTTCCCCAACATCTCCACCGCCATCGCCTTCTGCATGACTTCCATCCTCCTCTTGGCCTTCCGGCCGGTTTTCTTCTCGAAGAACCTCGTGGGTCTCTCCTCACCGTGCCGGAGGTGTTCCATCCCGAGGATCTCCCTCTTCGGGTCGGAACCAAGAAGAGCCTGGAAGACGAGCCGTTCGAGAGGAGCGAGGTCTCCGGGAATTTCACCGAGTAGCCCTTCGCGTAGGCGGTTCGGTAGGTCTCGGCTTCGGGACGAACGTCGGAGAAAGGAGGACGGCCGATGATGAGGGAATTGAGGTCGTCGGGCTCGGCGCCGGGGGCGGGCTTCGGCTTCGGCTTCGGTTTCGACGGCTTCGCTAGAACCTCTGCGAGTTCACGCCCTAGACGATGAACATCGCGCCCGCCTCGGAAGCGACCGAAGGGGGCGTCAGCCCGCGCCCCTGCCGGTTCCTCCATCTACTTCCCCGTGTACCTAGCGAAGATCTCGTTCCCCCTCGAGACCACCTCGAACCCCGTCTCGCCGCGCGCCTCGAGCTGCTTCTTGAGATACGAAGTGGCGCTCCCGGCAGGGCTGGTAGTGGTTTTCACCAGAGCCCACGTCCCTTTCTTCCCCTTGAGCTTCTCCGCCGGGAAGTTGAACGAAGAGGAGCGGGTCCGCGGAGGGGGCTCTTTCCACTCGAATGCTTCGAGGGGACCCCCGGAAGCGTCGGAAGAACGGGAAGCGGAACGGGTTTTCTTTGTCTTGACCATGGTTTCTTTTTCCTTTCGGAAGAGAGGGTAGACCCCTCCTTCCCTCTTGAAGAAGGCTTGAAGATAGTTGAAGGTGGAGAGGGAGTCAACGGGCGGTCGCCGTTGAGGGTTTCCTTCTTGAAGCCCTTCGGAGGTCCCACGAGAGAGCGACGGCCCACCACACGGGGTATGCTGCGAGAGCTACTCCGGCGAGCGTGTGGGCTAGGAGACTGAGCTGCCAGCGAAGAGAACCGACGGGGGCGGACATGGGCGGTTAGTTTTCCGTTGCGCGCACGCGGGTGCGGCGATCGTCCCTACGCTTTCGTACCTTTCGCGGTACGCAATTCCTCGTCCAGCTCGGAGATGCGTCGCCGGAGTTCCTCTGCCTCCTTGGCCGCCGCGGCACGCTTGGCGTCCACGGCGCCGAACAGTCGCTTCGCTGCGTAGTTCGCAAGGACGCCAGGAAGCACGAGCGGCCAGAAGACCCCGCCCAGGCTGTACTCAGGCTCACCACCACAGTTGTCTGGGTACACCCAATGCAGCCACGCACGTACGGCACCAGCTATGGCTGCATATCCGGCGAAGCACAGAAGTACGATGAAGGTCACCACGGTTTACGTCCTTTCGAGTGATTCCTGAGCCATTGCGCGCATCCAATCCTGCGGGTGTATCTCGTGCGCCGCCGCGGGGAAGCCATGCACCCAATAGTAATCTCGGGCACCCTGGACCCGGTCTCCTTCAGCGGCGGCGACCGACACAAGGCACCCGAGGCCGGCCGCACGCGACTGCCGGTATACGCGCTTGTCTGCTCTGTCGCATCGGCTGCCGTCGTCGAGCTTGATCACGTCGTCCTCCAGTCCCTCGCGCGCAGCGTCAGTACGAGCCGGATGGCGGGAGACCAGCCGCCGCGCGCTGGCGATTCACCCAAGAGCCGTCGCAGCACTCCTCGAAGCCGAGCGACACGTGGCACTCCCGGCAGTAGCCATCAGGGCACACGTCCGCGGGCCGGACCATCTTGCCGCACCTCGATGCCTGGCACTTCACCAAGTCGCTGCTCTCGCCCATCTCGTCCTCCCTCGCGCGCACGCGCGTACTGGGATCATCCCTACACTGCCGCACGGAATGCCGACTGTAGGCGAGCCTTGAACGTCTCAGCCGTCTTCTTGGCGATGGCAGTGCGCGCCTCACGGCTGTCTACAATCTCACCGGCTCCCTCACGAAGTACGTCGTCGGTCATCGCCGTGATGACGTCGCGCATACGCTCGATGCCCACGTCAGGCCCGAGCTTGTCGAGCACATGAGCCAAGCGAGTAGGCGTAACCCACTCGTCCGCAATCTCGGTCGCCTTGGTGAGTACGGCCTGGAGCGCTGGGTCCACAACCTTGCGAGGCGTTGTGGTCTCCCGCTCGTCATCGCGCTTGTGCTTCGCGATGACGCGCTCCCCGTTGTTCATCACGAACTCGATGAGCGGACGGAGCACGACGCCCTCGCGCGGCTTGTCGCCCTCGATGCCGTTGCGGCGGGCCTGCTCACTTGGCGCGTCCCGCTCGGCATCCAGAGCTTCAAGGTCCGTCGGCACCTTCACGTAGTGAACGAACTCGATCCCGAGCTTCGTGCAGACGTCGTGCGCTTGAGGAACTGCAAGCCACGTGTCTCCGATCTGAACCTCGAAGGCGACGAATCGGAGGCGTTCACCGTAGCGATGCTTCTGACCCTGCTGACTGCCGCCGTACGCCTCGCCGTAGACGACGACCGAAGCATGGCCCATCTCGGAGAATCCGGCGGTCAACGCGGCTTCATCGAAGAGAGCCACGAAGCGCTCCCGCTTCTCGCCGCCTGGTGACAGTTGAACACGCCCTTCGTGCCACTGGACGTGGGCGCTCGTGCCGTGGATCTTCTCCAGCGCGTAGCACTCACGGAACATGAGAATCCGCTGGTCCTTGTACAGGTTGTTGATGTGCATGTAGCCCACGTCCGCATCTCTCCTTTCTAAGCCGCCATCTTGAATCGTCCCGCGCGCATTATTTCGGCTCGGAGGACGAGGTTTCTCCCGACGTCGCCTCACGGTTCGTCATGCCGTGCGAGTGCATGCTGTCGGCGAAGTGAGCGTCGGCAAGAGAACGACACGACTCCACCGCGTTCGCCAAGTCGCCGATCGTGGTGTCGCGCGACCCGATGACGAGGTTGTGGGCAACCGCGAACAGGTTGCGGATCTCTTCCGGGCAGAACGGGCACGGCGCCGATCCGTCGAACGGAGGGCCGCTCATCTTCCACCTCGGCGCTGACGGTCGTAAGCCTCGTATGCGCGGCCCCAGTCTTCCGCGGCGTTCTCCAACGTTTCCCGGAGATCGCGGATACGAGAGACCTCCTCCTCTGCCGACCAGAATCGACGGAGGCAGACGCGAACGATGGTGTGAAGTCCGTCGTTGCTCGGGTTCCACGCCTGCACGCGCCACTTGAACCGAGTGCCGTTTTTCCTGTTCTTCACGGACGACAGGGGCACCGAGTGGTGAGGTGAGTACCCGAGCACCATAACCGTCTCGTCCGTGTCGAAGTACGGAAGGGGGCTCGCGCCGGGAAACCCTGGCGGTGTCTCGATGAGCAACGTGACGACGGTCGGAGACCACCCGTCCGGAAGACGCACACCTGGTACGCGAAGGGTAGCGGGCGCGTACTCGCTCTTCCCATTCCTCTTGAGAGTGGCATCCGGCCACTTCCTGAGCACCTGAGGCATCTGCTCCGTGTTCGTCTGCAACATCGTTACTTCTCCTTCGATTCCTGAACAATTGCGCGCACGCGGGTGCGGCGATCGTCCCTACAGGCTCTCACCGCCGGGCACGAGGTAGATGCCCTTGGCTTCGCACCGACCCACCTGCGACCCTCGTCCACCATCGTGTCCGCGCACGCCAGCGCTTCGATGATCTGCGGGTCGTTGAATGTGTTCTTTCCGATTCGCACACGCTCGTTCACCCACGCACGAATCGCCGCCGGGGCCGCGATATCTCGGCTCAGGAGGACAAAGACCATCTCCTGCGGGTGAGCGTGCGCCATGCAGGTATCCGTCCGTCCAAGTTCTTCCTTCTTCCTCATCGCTGTACCTCTCCTTCGATTACTGGTGCGCCGCGCGCATGGGGATTAGTTCAATTACGGCCAAATGACTTCGTCACTCCGCTTCGCAACCCCGCGAGACGATGCGGCGGCGAAGGAGCCAAAGGGGCGGAACGGGAGCCAGTCGGCGCCCTGATTCTCACAGACGATGATCTGACCGACGCGCTCTTTGCACCATGTCCCTAGCGCCGAGAAGTCGATGTCTTTCGATGACTTCCTGTAGTACACGCCCGCGTGCTGATAGGGCGGGTCGATGAACCAGGTGGCTGTTAGGTCCGGCGCCTTCCAGTAGTCGCCCTCGCGAACCGACCAGTGACGGATCCGCTCAACTTGGGAAGCGATGCGCTCGCGAAGCGGCACTCCCCACGTACCACCTTTGAAGCTCTTGGACTTGCTCAGGCTCTTTTTAGGTTGCGCGCTTCCTTGATTGAGCCAGAAGCCCACCAGCCACTTAGACTCTTGGCAGGTGGACATGTCATCGACGCATTCGACGTGCTCCGGCAGTGACCGGATGTCGGACGCTGGAACGTGGATGAGCCAATGCCACAACGCGGCAATAAGCGGGTCTTTTTCTACCAGGATTACATCCCGGTCGAAGTACCGCAGGGCATAGCCGGCACTACCAGCAAAGGGCTCGATGACAGTCGAGTGCTTGGGGGCTTCGTACCGCGGAGCCATGCGCCACTTGGAGCCGTAGAAACTGAAAAACGAACGCAGACCTTCGCTCACTGGAGCACCATGCAGGCGACGGCCAGCGCCGCGACCCGGTAGCGATGCGTCCGGTACTGGACCCCATCGGCCAACTCGCGCTGGACGGCATCACGCACCGCCTGGGCGGCCTCCTGGCGCGTCGCCACGGCCACGCCTGGCACCTTTACCCATCGCGTCACTCGGGCCGCCCCTGGCATCTCTTCGCATCGTTCGATCGTCCACATGGCTTCCTACCTTTCGGGTGTTTCCTGAATCCTTGCGCGCACGCGGGTACACTGATTCATGCAGGTCTTGTGAGGTACTCGGTTACAAGCGCGAGCACGTTCCGTCCGCGCTCCTCCCACGGCAGGTCTTGGACGAGTAGGGCCTGCACCTCCTCGAACGCCTTTCGCCGCCCCTCGGAGATCGAGGTTGACGCGCCGCGAGCGCACTTTGGACACGTGTGGGCACGACTGCAGTTCGGCACCTCGCACCCCACGTAAGCTCCGCACGTGTCACACCTCTGTTGAGAGCCCATCGCCTACCTCGTCTCCGGTTTCTTGCAGTGCATCGCGCGCAGGGTGGTCACGGGGTTGCTCCCGACACGCGCGCTCTCTTGAGCAGCTTCGTCTCCACGTACCGCGTACCTGCGGGCGTGAGGCTATAGCGGTTCTCTCCGTTCACAACGCTGACGCTCATGTGCCCCTTGGCTACAAGCGTGTTCAGCTCACGCGCCATGATGGCCGCCTCGATCAGCTTACCGCGACGCTTGACGTTGGCCCTGGTGACCGCGCGACCGTGCCTGTTGCAGAAGTTTGCCAGTGGCTTCTTCTCTGGTCCGATGAAAGACGTCCTGGGCTCGTCGCACTGGTCGCACTTCACGATCTTCATCTTCGGCTCCTTTGCGCGCACGCGGGGGCGGCGTTCGTCCTTACCGTTCAGCACTTCCGCCACTCGTGTCCTTCATCGAGGTAGCCGTGCCACCCGTCGCTTCCGGCCGGCCCGTGGTCATCACCAAGCGAGGCCCGGATCTCCAGGCTGCCATCGGGGCACTCGCGGAATGTGTGGGGTGGTGACACGACATGATGCACCGCCCGAGAGATGGGTGGCACTCCTAGGTCACGCGCGTTGGGCTTGAGGAAGAAGACGGCGGGGAGGTCGCCGGTGTACCCCATGATCGGGCCCATGTAGTCGCCCGGCTCCTTCGGCCACTCACCTAGCGGAAGTCTCTTGCCTTTCATCGCGTCTCCTTCGGTTACCAATGCGCCGCGCGCACGCGAGCGCGCGTTACTGAGCCGATGCTCCCGACAGTGGATGTGGAGATACCACGAAGTGCTCTGCCTCTCCGGTAATGGTGCTCTCTCCGTTCGTGAGGGCGACCATCTCCTGTCGCGTCACCAGTACGGTGACGAAACCTTCGACGCACCCGCGACCCTTGCAGACTACGAAGGAGCGGAACGCCCCCTTCACTATCCCGCTCCCGCGACACGTCGGACATTCTACGTAGGCTGCCAGCTTGAAGAACATCGCTTTACCCTTCCTTCGTCTCGTGGTCACTCGCGCGCATGGGGTTGAACTTACTTGCAGGTGTTTAGCGCGATGATGAAAAGCCAAAGGCTGCACCATCCAATGATGCCGGCAACGCGGTTGACGGCGCGTATCAAGGCGAGCGCTCTGTCGTCATTCATGGTCCCTCCGGTGAAGCGCGCAGATGGGTGAGTTTCACGGCGCCAGTTCTTCGTCGGTGAAGGCCTCGATCTTGACCCGCCCCTTGCCTCGACAAGTGTGGCACTTGGTGGCTGGGCGGATGCGAAT
>Ga0187819_10000967_pt1 | contig 14669 bp, 10 predicted proteins | sample NC_wetland_sal_i_15_FD_132411 | JGI IMG/M metagenome (GOLD analysis project Ga0187819, IMG submission 132411) | Wetland sediment microbial communities from Neuse River Estuary, North Carolina, USA - SO4_4 | ecosystem: Environmental > Aquatic > Freshwater > Wetlands > Sediment | place: USA... | reverse complement strand
TGGCCGCCGAACCAGGACAGCAGGACCGCCGCCACGTCCTGGGCCCAGGGCAGCAGGACCGGGGCACCCGAGTTCACCACCGCCACGGTCCGGGGGTTGGCCGCGATGACCCGGCGGACCAGTTCGTCCTGCCGGCCCGGCAGGGCCAGCGTGGTGCGGTCGAAGCCCTCGCTCTCCACCTGGGCCGTGGTGCCGACCACGACCACGGCCGCGTCGCTGGCGGCGGCCAGGGCAGCAGCCGCCGCGATCTCCTCGTCGTCGGTGCCGTGCGGCGGCACCAGGTCGAGCTGGATGAGCGTGCCGAACCCGGCGAACGGCGAGGAGTGCACGTCGTGCTCGGCCACCACGGCGACCGACTGGCCCGCGGCCAGCTGCACGGGGGCCAGCTGCTGCGGCGGCCGCATCAGGGCCTCGGCGACGTCCGCGCCCTCGGGCAGGGTCAAGGTGGCATCGAAGACCTCCGCGCCGTCCACCAGCAGGCGGTAACGGCCGAGGCCGGAGACACCCAGCTGGTACTCGCCGCCGGCGGTGGCCCGGATCACGCAGCGGACCTCGAGCGTGGCGACCGGCTCGGTGACCCGCGAGGCCGCGAACCCGCTCAGCCACATGAACGTGGCCCCGTCGCGCAGCTCCGACCCGGCTAGCTCACCGGCCTCGGAGAGGAACCGGATCTCGGCACCGGTCCCGGGGGCGAATGGCCGGTCCGGCCGCAACAGCCAGGGTGCCCGGGCTTCCCCGGCGCGCAGGTGGGAGGTCACCCCTGGCGCGTACGTCACGTGCAGCCCAGCCGCCCGCAGGCCGTCCAGCGGCGAGATCGTATAGGGCGGGAACACGGTGGCGCTGCCGCCGCCCATCGTCCGTGCGACCTCGGCGTTCGGCCCGATGACGGCCACCCGTAGGCGCCGGCCGGGCCCGGGCCGGTCCGCGGGCTCGGATCGCGGCAGCGGCAGGATGCCGTCGTTGCGGGCCAGCACGAAGCCGGCCGCCGCGGCGGCCCGCAGCTCCTGCGCGACGGCCACCGAATCCGGAGCCTCCAGGGGAGGCTGCGGCGGGGTGCTGGCAGGGTCCGCCAAGGGCGGCCCGGGCGGGCTGGGGGTATCGGCCAGCGCGCCTACCCGCGCGGCCAGGCGGAGGATCCTGACCACCTTGTCGTCGATGAGCACCTCGTCGACCGCGCCCTTCCCGACCGCCTCGAGGAGGGCGTCGCCCCAGGGGCCGTAAAGGCTCGCGGGCCCCGGCATGGCCAGGTCGAGAGCGGCCTGGGCGGCGGCCTCGGTGGCGTGGGCGGCGGTCCAGTCCGACATCACCAGGCCGTCGTAGCCCCACTCGCCGTGCAGGACGTCGCGCAGCAGCGGGCTCTGGGTCATCGGCGACCCGTTGACCCCGTTGTAGGCGGCCATCACCGCCCAGGCGCCCTCCTCACGGACGATCGCCTCGAACGGCGCCAGGTACAGCTCCCGCAGCGTCCGCTCGTCGATACGGACGTCGACGGTCATCCGCTGCGTCTCGGAGTCGTTGCCGACGAAGTGCTTGACCGTGGCGCCGACGCCGGAGCGCTGCAGGCCCCGTACGTAGGCGGCGCCAAGCCGCGCGGTCAGCAGCGGGTCCTCGGAGAAGCACTCGAAACACCGGCCCGCGTACGGCGTCCGATGCAGGTTCACGGTGGGGGCGAGCAGCACGTCGACGCCCTTGCGCCGCGCCTCGCGGGCGAGCAGCCTGCCGATGGCCTCGACCCGTCCGCTGTCCCAGGTGGCGGCCAGGGCCGTGGCCGACGGCACGTTCGCGGAGCTGTCCCGCTCGTCCCAGGATTCGCCGCGGACCCCCGCCGGACCGTCGGACAGCACGAGCCGGCGCAGCCCGACCACCGGCTCGGCGTACAGCGCCCAGAAGTCCGCCCCGGTCAGCAGCCGGATCTTCTGTTCCAGCGACAGACGGCCGACCCGGCGGCGCAGTTCGGCCTCGTCGGGAAGGGCCACACCGGTCACGGCGTCCACCGGCCCGGGCCTCTCATGAGGCGGGCAGGTTGACCAGGTCGGCGAGCGCGGCGCGGTGCGCGTCGGGGGTACCGAAGCCGACGGAGTCCGCCTTGGCCCGCTTAAGGTACAGGTGCGCGGGGTGTTCCCAGGTGAAGCCGATGCCACCGTGCAACTGCACGCACTCCTGCGCGGCGTGGACGGCGGCCTCCGAGCAGTACGCCTTGGCGACCGCCACCGCGACCTTGGCGTCCGGGTCATCGGAGGCCAGGCAGGCCGCAGCGTACCGGGACGCTGCGCGAGCCTGGCTGACCGCGACCCACACGTCGGCCAGCCGGTGCTTGAGCGCCTGGAACGACCCGACCGGCCGGGCGAACTGGCGGCGTTCCTTCACGTAGGCCAGCGTCATGTCCAGGCAGCGCTGCGCGAGCCCGACCTGCTCGGCGGCCAGGACGGCCGCGCCCGCAGTCAGCGCCGCCTCGAGCGCCTGCGAGGCCGCCGCGCCCGCCGCGATCAGCGTGCCGGGGGCGTCGTCGAAGGACAGGTCGCATAGCTGCCTGGTCATGTCCAGCGACACCACCGGCGCCTTGGCCACGCCGGGGGCCGACATGTCGACCAGGTACAGGGCGTGCGGCACACCGTCGGCCGGGACCAGCAGCACGCTGGCGGGCAGCGCGTCGGCGACCCCGCTGACCGTCCCGCGCAGCCGCGCGACCCCGGTCTGGGCGTCGCCGGGCCGGGGACCCGCGACCCGGACCGAGACCGGGAACGCGCCGCTCAGCGCGCTGGCGAACGGTACCGCCAGCGTAACGGTCACGCCGCCGTCCGCCATCCGGCGCAGCAGGTCGGCCGCGGCCCGCGCGGGGGTGAAGGGCGTACCCGAGGAGACCGAGGCGGCGCTGGGCGGAGCGCCCGCGGCCGCATCGGCCTGGATACCCGACGCCACGCTCAGCAGCGCGGCGGTGGCGACGACGGCGCTGCCGAGAAAGGGAACCGGGGCGACGCAACTGCCCAGCGCCTCAGCGGCTGAGCACACCTCGCGATAGGAGGCGCCAGCTCCGCCGTCGCGCTCCGGGATAAGGAGTCCGGCGCAGCCCAGGTCACCCGCGACAGCCTGCCACAGGCCATCGTCGTATGTTTCGGCGGACTCGGTGCGGGCCAGCACCTTGTCCAGGCTGCCCCGGTCAGCAAGCAACGAGCTGAGGCTGTCAGCCAGGGCCCGTTCGGTATCTGAGTAAAGGAGATCGGGGAGGTCCGCCTTCTCGCTCATCGCGGCAGGTCCTTCCAGGGGATGTCCTTGTCGACGCGGGGCTCGGGCGGCAGGCCCAGCACCCGCTCCGCGATGATGTTGCGCAGGATCTCCGAGGTACCACCCTCGATGGAGTTGCCACGGGCGCGCAGGTAGCGGTAGCCCGGCCCGCGGCTGTAGAAGGTGGCGTGCTCGGGGCGGCGCATGGTCCAGTCGTCGTAGCGCAGGCCGTCACCGGCGGACAGCTCAACGTCGAATCCGGAAATGTCCTGATTCAGCCGGGCGAAGACCAGCTTGGCGGCCGAACCCTCGGGGCCGGGCTTGCCCGCCGCCAGCTGCTGGCGCATCCGCTCCCCCGCCAGCCGGGCCACCTCGGCCTCCGTCCAGAGCCGGAGCAGCCGGTCGTGCAGGCCGGGGGTGCGCAGCTCGGGGCGGGCCCGCCAGGTGGCGGCGACCGGGCCGATCATGCCCGCCTCGCGGGCCACGGCCCGGGAGGAGCCGATGTTGACCCGCTCGCTCATCAGCGTGGCGTTGGCCACCTTCCAGCCCTCGCCGACCGGGCCGATCCGATCCTCGTCGGGGATCCGCACGTCGGTCAGGAACACCTCGTTGAACTCGGCCTCGCCGGTGATCTGCCGCAGCGGGCGGACCTCCACGCCGGGGGCCGTCATGTCCGCCGCGAAGTAGCTGAGACCCTGGTGCTTCGGCACGTCGGGATCGGTGCGCGCGACCAGCAGCGCACGCTTGGCCAGATGCGCCTGCGAGGTCCACACCTTCTGCCCGGAGACCACCCACCCGTCGCCGTCGCGGACGGCCCGGGTGGCCAGCGCGGCCAGGTCACTGCCCGCGCCTGGCTCGCTGAACAGCTGGCACCAGATCTCCCGGCCCGTCCAGAGCTCACGCAGCCAGCGCTGCTGTTGCTCGTCGGTGCCATAGGCGAGGATGGTCGGTGCGGCCATGCCCAGGCCGATCGCGTTGCGCTCCGCGTCGTTGCCGGGGGAGCCGGCCGCCGCGAACTCGGCGTCGACGAGCTGCTGCAGGGAACGCGACAGGCCGAGGCCGCCGAGTCCTTCCGGATAGTGCACCCAGGCCAGGCCCGCGTCGAACCGGGCGTTCAGGAAGTCTTGCCTGGGCATCTCGTGCGGGTCATGCTCGGCCAGGAACGCGCGGACCCGCTCGCGGAGCTCTTCGGGTGTACTTAGCACAGTGTCTTTTCTAGCACGGCACTCGCGTCAGTTGAGAGGTCCTCCCGCCACGTAGATGACCTGACCGGAGACGAAGCCGGCGCCCTCGCTGACTAGGAACGAGATGACGTTCGCTACGTCGGCCGGCTGGCCCACCCGGCGTACCGGTATCTGGTCCGCGGCGGCCTTCTGGAAGTCCTCGAACGGCATGCCGATACGAGCGGCCGTGGCCGCGGTCATGGCGGTGACGATGAACCCCGGCGCGACCGCGTTCGCGGTGATCCCCAACGGCCCGAGCTCGAGCGCCAGGGTCTTGGTGAAGCCCTGCATGCCGGCCTTCGCAGCTGAGTAGTTGACCTGCCCCCGGTTGCCGAGCGCCGACGACGAGGACAGGTTGACGATCCGCCCGTAACGGTGATGAACCATGTACTTCTGCGTCGCCCGGCTCATCAGGAACGCGCCGCGCAGGTGCACCCCGAGCACCAAGTCCCATTCGTCTTCGGTCATCTTGAACAGCAGGTTGTCGCGGATCACGCCAGCATTGTTCACCAGCACCGTGGGATCGCCGAGCTCAGTGGCCACCCGTTCGACCGCGGCCTCGACCTGATCGGATTCGCTGACGTCGGCGCCCACCGCGAGCGCGCGCCCGCCTGCCTCTTCGATCTCCTTGACCGTCCTCGCGCACGAGGCCTCGTCCAGGTCGAGGACCGCCACGGCCATCCCGTCGGAAGCCAACCTGATGGCTGTCGCGGCACCGATACCGCGGGCCGCGCCAGTCACGATCGCGATTCTCCCTGTCACTGTCTTCTCCTTTGTCCCGAACGGGCCGTGGTGCTCAGGTCTGGGTAAGGCTGCCTGAACTCGCGGTTGCGTTAGTACTTTTTGTCCTAAAGCCCGCGGCTCGGGGTCGTCTAGTGGCTTTGGTCCGGTCAGCTAGTGGCTTTCCTCAGTTCGCGCCGGGCGAGGGACCTCTTGTGGACCTCGTCCGGGCCGTCGGCGAACCGGAGCGAGCGGGCGCTCGCCCACATGTTGGCCAGCGGGAACGCCTGGCTGACCCCGCCTCCGCCGTGCACCTGGATCGCCTTGTCGATCACCCACTCGGCCATGGCCGGAGTTACGATCTTGATCGCCTGGATCTCGGTGTGCGCGCCCTTGTTGCCCACCGTGTCCATCAGCCACGCGGTCTTGAGCACGAGCAGCCTGGCCTGCTCGATCCTGACCCGGGACTCGGCGATCCAGTCCTGTACGACGCCCTGCTCGGCCAGGGTCTTGCCGAACGCGGTGCGGCTCGCCGCTCGCTTGCACATCAGGTCGAGGGCCCGCTCCGCGGCGCCGATCTGCCGCATGCAGTGGTGGATGCGCCCGGGGCCGAGCCGGGCCTGCGCGATCGCGAACCCCTCGCCCTCACCCGCGATGAGGTTTTCACTGGGCACCTTGACCTGGTCGAACACGACCTCCGCGTGGCCGCCGTGCGGCCCGTCGGTGTAGCCGAAAACGTTTAGCCCGCGCTGGATCTCGACCCCGGGCGTATCGCGCGGCACGAGGATCATGGAGTGCCTGCCGTGGCCGTCTGCGGTCTCGCCGGTCACTCCCATCACGATGAGGATCTTGCAGTCCGAGCTCATTGCCCCGGAGGACCACCATTTGCGGCCGTTGATCACGTAGCCGTCGCCGTCCGCCGTGATGGTGGTGGCGATGTTCGACGCGTCGCTGGAGGCAACGGCGGGCTCGGTCATGCAGAACGCTGACCTGATCGCCCCGTCGAGCAGCGGGCGGAGCCAGCGTTCTTGCTGTTCCGGCGAGCCGAACTCGGCCAGCACTTCCATGTTGCCGGTATCCGGCGCGGCGCAGTTAAGCGCCTCCGGCGCCACGGCGGGACTCCACCCGGTGATCTCGGCCAGCGGCGCGTACTGCAGGTTCGTCAGCGGCGGATCCGGCAGGCTGGAGGTTTCGGATCCGGTGGCCGCCTCCCACTTGCGGACCGCCTCGGCCGACTTGCCGGTCAGGAACAGGTTCCACAGCCCGCGGCTGCGCGCCTCGGCCTTGAGCTCTGCGGTGACGGGGAGCCGCTCCCATGGGCGACCCGCGGCCGCGGCGGCCTGCGCCTGTTCCGCGAACACGGCCTCGGCCGGGTAGACGTGCTCATCCATGAACGCAAGCACGCGCTCGCGGAGGTCTTGCGTTCTGCCGTCATATGCGAACTCCATGGATCACGCCCTCCTAAGGGTCGCCCATCAGCCTATCTACTGGCCGGTACGCCTACCATACGACCGGCTGCCTGACGAAGTCGCTGGCCAGGAAGGCCATCTTCCAGCTCGCCCGGGCGGGGCGCCCGGTCGGCGACGGCATCGGGCTCGCTGGCCTTCCTCGCCGCCGACGAGTCGTCCTACATCACGGGGCAGATCTGGGCTGTCAACGGCGGCCTCGACATGTAACAGAACGAACCTGTGCCGACCCCGGCACGGACGGGCATGGGCACGCGATGGCTGGAGCCCGGGAGCTGCCCGGGTTGGCTACTCGTGATCCCTGGCACCGCCCGCGCGCCAGCGACCTTCGGCAGGCCAACTCGGGACGTTTGTCGCTATACGCCAGCGCATGGCTGGTTCAGCCTCGGTGTATCCGGCAGTTGTGTGAGGGCATCCGGAAAGCGGCCACGGAAGAGAAAGAAGGCGAGATGGAACCTACGGAGCGTCAAGAAGATATCCAAGAAGATGTCCAAGAAGATATCGAGATATTGGCGCATGTTCATCTCAGGAAGGAACAAATCAACCTGGAACATGCGCTGCAAGCCATCAGCGACTGGGTCTGGTCCGGCACAGGCAAAGGAGCGAACTTCCTTGTCGCGCGGCTCACTGGCCCGATTAGCGAAGGCTCGCTCTTCGGCGGGGCGGACATCAGCCTATTCACGCCGACGGGTGCTCGGGGTTCACTCGATAGCCGGGGAGGTATCGCCTATTACCTGGACTTTGCTGGTGGCGAACATGTCAGCTTCCCGCTCAAGGCGCACATAGATCTTAACACGGGAGAGGTCACGCTCAACTGGGTGCCGCGGGATCAGTCAGTCCATTCGTCGACGTTCCGGCTCGCCTATGTCCAGAGGCTGACCTCCCACGGGCCGACCTATTTCTTCGACACCGAGCAGACCGCAGACGAAGCCGTCTATTCGTTCACAGTCGTGCTGCACTAAGCCCTGCCCGTGGGTGCGTTTGGCTGAGCGGCTCGGCTGCCCGCAGCCGCCGGTCACCAGGTCTTGACGCGGTCGATGGGATGCCGGTGTTCGATCCGCAGTCGCATGTCGAGCACGAGGCAGCCGCTTGTCATGCACCGGACGGGGTTGAGGTCAGCCTCGACGACCTCGGGGACCTGTGCGAGCAGGAGTGTGAGGCGCAGGATGAGTTCGCGCAGCGCCTCCCGGTCGAGCGGAGCGCTGCCGCGCAACCCGTTCAGCTCGGCGGCGACGCCCTTGGCGGAGTCGATCAGCTCCTCCGCTTCTGCGTCCGTCGCCGGCGGCAGCCGGAACGCGGCCGTTTCGGTCAGGCGGGCTTGGAGCCCGCCCAGGCCCACGGCGATCACCGGGCCTAGGTCGGGGTCGTTGACCGTGCCCACCAGCATGTCGGCGCCGGGCGGCACCAGAGGCTGGACGATCGCCCCTGCCCATTCCCGGCCAGAGGCCAGCACCCGTCGCTGGAGCTCGCGCCAGCCGGATCGCACCGCCGGCCCGCCCTCCAGCCCGAGCAGCACGGCCCCGATGTCGCTGGCGTGCGCGGGAGCGGCAAGGTCGGCCTTCAGGGCCACCGGGGCGCCGCTTTCCCCGGCGACGGCCACCGCGCGCTCCAGATCGCGGCAGCGAATATAGGCGGCCACCGGGATGCCGTGGGTGGCCAGCAGCGCTTCTGCCTGATCGAACGAAAGCCAGCCGCCTGCGGGCTCGCGCTCCAGCAGTGAATCGATCAGCGCGCGTGCCGCCGTCCCGTCCAGATCGGGGTACCGAGGGGGCTCGCCGAGCGGCCGTGACAGCCAGTCGCGGCGCTGGGCCGCGCGGGCGAGCACGGCCGCACACGACTCGGGGAACAAGAAGTTCGGCACCCCCGGGGCCTCCCGCGCGGGCAGCTGGCCATCGGACCGCACCACACAGGCCACCACCGGCTTGGGCTGCCCCGCCGAGACGGCACAGATCGCCTCCAGCACGGCCTCCGGGTCGCCACCTAGATGCTCGGAGTAGTAGACCGTCAGCGCGTCGATGCCGGCATCGCCGAGCAGCTCGCCGATGCTCGCGGCGTATTGGTCCGGCCCGGCGCTGATCCCCAGAACCAGCGGGTTGCCCGCCTGACTGGGCTGCCCGACCTGCAGCCCGCTCGCCGCGCACGCGTTCGCGCCAAGGGTCGCCAGGCGCGGTGAGTTGCTCACGATCCCGATCTCCCGGCCGCTGGGCAGCGGCTGGCTCTCGAAGAACACGGCGGCGTCGAACAGCTCCTCACCGCCGCGGAACCGCAACACCCCGGCCTGATGCAACAACGCGTCGGCCACCGCGTCGCCGCGCAGCGCCGCGGCCGTGTCCGAACCCGGTTCGCCGCGCGCCAGCCCCCCGCCGCCGCGGCGCCCCTTAAGAGCCAGGATCGGCTTCTTGCGGGATACGCGCCGCGCGATCCGGGTGAAATGCCCGGGATTGCCGAACGTCTCCACGTACAGCATCACCGCGGCCGTCCGCTCGTCCTGCTCGCACCACTCCAGCAGGTCGTTGGTCGAGACATCGGCGCGGTCGCCGACCGAGACGAACATCGACACCCCCAGCCGCCGGGCCGCCGCATGCCCGAGCAGCCCCAGCCCGCCCGACTGCGAACCGATCGCTAGCCCCCCGGCACGCACGACGGCGCCGGTGAACGTCGTGTTCAAGGCGACCTCCGCGGCGGTATTCAGAACCCCCCACGAGTCCGGCCCGACCATCCGCAAGCCCGCGCCCCGGACGATCTCCAGCAGCCGTTGTTCCCGCCCGGCCGAACCCGCGCCGTCCTCCTCGGCACCGGCCGGGACAACCAGCAGCGCCCGTGCCCCGTTCGCCGCCGCATCGGCGGCGAACTCGAGCAGCTCATCGCCCACGGCGGCGATGATCACCAGCTCCGGAGCGGCCTCCAGCTCACCCACGCTGCGAGCAGCCCGCATCGAGCACACCACGCCCCCCGCGTGGTTCACCGGCGTCACCACGCCCTGAAAGCCGCCGCCGATAATGTTCGCCAGCACCGCGCGGCCGACATTGCCCGGCACCGCCGCAGCCCCGGCCACCGCCACCGACACGGGCGCCAGGACCGGCCGCAAGGAGGCGACCGCGGCGAAATGATCGCGCTCATCGATCCGCTCCCGCACCGCCTCGGTTGGCGTGATATCCAGCGAGACGGTCACCTCACCAAACGAACTCCGGCGCCGCACGGCAAAGCCGGCGTGCTCGAACACTCCCAGCATCGGCTCGTTGTCCGGCATGACCTCCGCGTCGAACCGGTGGATCCCGCGCTCCGCCCCGACCGCCGCGAGCTGCTCCAGCATCCGGGTCCCGATCCCGTGGCGCTGAAGATCATCGGCCACCGCAAATGAGACCTCAGCAACCCCGGGCTCGCGCAGCCCGTCATAGCTCGCCACAGCCACCACCCGGCCGTCGTGCCGGCCCAGCAGCGCCAGGCGGTCGAGGCCACTAGCCTCCGCGGCCGCCCGCGCGGCCGCGTCCGTGCGCCCATAGCCGTGGAACCGGAAATAGCGGCTCTCCGGCGACAGGCCGTCATAGAACGCCTTGATGTCCCCGAAATCCGACGGCACCGGGGCCTGCAGGCGCAGCGTCGACCCATCGCGCAACAGCACGTCCCGGACCAGCAGCCGCGGCCCGCCCTCCGAAGCCGACGTCACAACTGCCGCCCGCCATCGACCGCACCCACCCGACCCATGATGCAACACAACGCGACCACACAAAAGTGCCACATATGCGTCACCTGCCCGGGCGAACCAGGGTGACAGCGGATCACCTTGTCGAGGCTGCTCCCTCCTGCGGCCGCATCCCGATGGTGTGCTCGGAGGCCGGCTATCGCCATCGGCTGGCCCGGGCGAGTGACGAAGTCATTGCTGAGCGTGGGACAGTGTGCTTGGGTGGGCAGATCATGGCTTGTACATTGCATGTTGCCTGGGACGACCGGCTGACGGGCTACGACTTCGGCGCCGGGCATCCGCTGGCGCCGGCGCGGCTGGAGCTGACGATCGAGCTGGCCCGCGCCTTCGGCCTGCTCGCGGCGACGGGGGTGTCGGTCAAGCGCCCGGCGCCCGCCACTGACGCGGAACTGGCGCTGGTGCACCTCCAGCCTTACATCGCTGCGGTGCGGCGGGCGGGCAGCCCGGAGCCGGACGCTTCGGCGCTGGAATTCGGCCTGGGAACCAAAGACAACCCGGTGTTCGCGGGCATGCATGACGCGTCGGCGCTGGTAGTGGGTGCGACCCTGGCAGCGGCCCGGGCAGTGTGGACCGGCACGGCCCAGCATGGCGCGAGCATCGCCGGCGGGCTGCATCACGCCATGCGTGCCAGAGCGAGCGGGTTCTGCGTGTACAACGACCCGGCAATCGCCATTTCCTGGCTGCTCACGGCTGGTGCCACGCGGGTAGCCTACGTCGATATCGACGTGCACCACGCTGATGGGGTGCAGGCCGCCTTCTATGACAGTCCGCGGGTACTGACGATCAGCCTGCACGAGCATCCGGCCACGGCGTTCCCCGGCACCGGGCTGCCGTCAGAAACGGGCGGGCCGGAGGCGAGGGGATCTGCGGTGAACGTGGCGCTCCCGGCCGGGACCGCCGACGCCGGGTGGCTGCGTGCCCTTGACGGCGTGGTGCCGCCGCTGCTGCGGGTGTTCCGGCCGCAGATCCTGGTCAGCCAGCATGGCTGTGATAGTCACTGGCTCGATCCGATGGCCGGCCTGCGGCTGTCCATCGACGCGCAGCGGGTCGCGCACGCCGCGATCCACCAGCTGGCCCACGAGGCGGCCGGCGGCCGCTGGCTGCTGACCGGCGGAGGCGGCTACGTGCTTCACGTCGTCGCCCGGACCTGGACGCATCTGCTGGCAGAGGCGGCCGGATGCCCGATCGACCCCCGCGCGCGCATCCCTGGCAGCTGGCGCCAGTACGCGTCCCGTCGTACCGGCCAGGAGGCACCCGAGCTGATGACCGAGGGCAACGATCCAGCATTCTCCCGGTTCGAGTCCGGGTACGACCCGGCCGATCCGGTCGACCGGGCCATCCTCGCAACCCGGAGAGCTGTCTTCCCCGAGCACGGGCTGATGCCCGAGCCGTAGCGCCGTACGCTTACAGTAACTCACATCATCAGCAGCCCTCCGGCCACAGGGAGGAGCACGCCGGTGAGGTAATGTGCCTCGTCGGACACCAGGTACCTGACCGCCTCCGCCACATCATCGGGCTTGCCCACGGCGTGCATCGGGATGGTGTTGATCACGGTCTGCATAATGTCGTCGGGAATCCCGGCCAGCATGTCGGTCTCGATCGCACCCGGCAGCACACAGTTGACGGTGATGCCCTTGGTGGCGGTCTCCAGGGCGAGCGTCTTGGTAAGGCCGAAGAGGCCGGCTTTGGCGGCGGCGTAATTGGCCTGGCCGAACCGGCCGGTCTGGCCGACGAACGAGCTGATGTTGACTATGCGCCCGAATCCTCGTTCCAGAAAGTGGCCAAGAACTGCCTTGGACATGAAGAACGGTCCGGAGAGATTTGTGCGGATTACCTCTTCCCAGTCCAGCATGCTCATCTTAATTGCCGTACGGTCGCGCACGATACCGGCGTTGTTGATGAGGTAGTCGATGTGCCCGTAGTGGCGCAGCACGTCGTTGACGACCCGCTGGCAGTCACCCGGGTTACCCACGTTGGCCTGATGGAGGGATACCGTCAGTGCCTCGTTACTGGCCGTTTTCGCGAAGGCATCAGCCGCCTGGGCGTTGGTGTTATAGACCGCAGCGATCTTGGCCCCGTGTCGGGCCAGGTGTGTCGAGATGGCCGCTCCGATGCCTCGTGTCCCGCCGGTGACCAGGGCGACCCGGTCGTGGTTGTCGTTCATGGCTCCTCCTGTTATCACTGAAGTACGTAGGTGCCCGGGACCGACTCTCTCTCGCCGGGATGCGGGTGCTGGGTCGTCATGACAGCCTCTCTATGAGCATGGCCATGCCCTGGCCGCCGCCGACGCACATCGTCTCCAGACCGATCGCCTGATCGCGGGTGCGCAGGTCATTCAGCAGCGTGGCCAGGATGCGCACCCCGGTCATGCCGAACGGGTGGCCCAGGGCGATGGCGCCCCCGTGCGGGTTGAGCTTGTCGCTGAACGGGTCGACGCCGATGCCCCGCGCCGCCGGGATGACCTGCGCGGCGAAGGCCTCGTTGATCTCCACCACGTCCACGTCATCGATGGTCATCTTGGCCCGCTCCAGCGCTTGGCGGGTGGACTCGATCGGGCCCAGGCCCATCAGCTCGGGTTCCAGCGAGCTGACGCCGGTGGAGATGATGCGCGCGATCGGCGTGATCCCGAGTTCGGCGGCGCGGGCCGCGGACATCACCACGGCGGCGGCGGCGCCGTCGTTGAGCGGGCAGGAGTTCCCGGCGGTGACCCGGCCGCCCTTGCGGAAGACCGGCTTGAGCGTGGCCAGCTTGTCCAGGCTGGTGTCCGGGCGGGGCCCGTCGTCGGCCGTCATGGTCGCCCCGGAGGCCAGCGGCACCGGGATGATCTCGGCGGCGAAGATCCCGTCATTCCCGGCCTGGACCGCGCGCAGCTGGCTCTGCAGCGCGTACTGGTCCATCTCCTCGCGGCTGACGTCGTACTTGTCGGCCACGTTCTCCGCCGTCACGCCCATGGCCATGTACGCGTCCGGGAAGCCCTCCCGGTTGCCCGGGAACAGCCGCGGGTTGTGCGTTTCGAGCTGGTCGCAGAACACGCCCAGCGGCGAGCTGGTAATCGACTCCACCCCGGCACACACGAACGCCGAGCCCTCCTCCGCCTTGATGGCGTGGAAGGCCATCCGCACCGCCTGCAGCGACGAGGCGCAGTACCGGTTGACCGTGGTGCCCGGGGCCCCGACCCCGGCCAGGAGGGAGATGATCCGGGCCAGGTTGTGCGACTGCTCCCCGCCTGGAAGGCCGCAGCCGCAGATCACGTCGTCGATCTGGCCGCGGTCCAGCTGCGGGACCCGCTTGAGCACCTCGCTGACGACGTAGGCGCCCAGGTCGTCGGGCCGCTGCTCGATCAGCGAGCCCCTGACCGCACGGCCGATCGGTGTCCGGCCGACGCTGACGATGACCGCTTCTGACATAACACCCTCCTCGGGTCTATTTGTTCGCCCAGGGCGGCGGCAAGATCATCCTCGGCCCCCCCGTCACCCAGGGGCACCTCGTCGGCCTCGTCGGCCGAGGCGATCAGGTCCTCGTAATCACCGGGCATGGACAGCACCCGCTCTACTCCCGAAGGCACCCGGGTAGCCGGCGTCGGCAAACACGACGCCAACCCCGGCGTCATCCAGGATGGCCTGCAAGGCGAACGTGCACATGGGCTCCGCCTCCAGCGCAGGATCAAAGAGCCTCTATCTCTGCCGTTCCGGCCTGGCGGGCAGTACCGGAGCCGCTGATGCGATGGAAGTTACGGGACCCTCGGCCAGAGATCAACAGGCCGAAGGTCCCTAGAAATAGGGCACTCGGGAACCAGCCTCGGCGACGTTCCGGTAGCAGGGGCTGTAGGAGAGGCCGCGCTGCTCGACCACTGCGGTGCTCGACCCCCTCTGAGCCCCGCCACCAGGCCCGGGCTAGTTCAGCCGGCGCGGCGGAACACGTAGACGTCGCCGGAGGAGAAGATCTGGGTGTAGGTGTGGGGCGGGTAGAGGCTGGCGATGAAGGCGGGGACGTTCTTGATCGCGGGGCTGTAGTCGCTGTCGACGCCGTCGAACACGATGTACTGGGTCTGCGGATTGCCGCTGTTGCCGATCCAGAAGGTGTCGGTCCGGGCGGCCAGCGGGGCCAGCAGGTCCAGCGTGGTCAGCACGGTGGCGCCGTCAGGCACCTTGGCCATGGCCGCCTCGGCCGCCGCGACGTGCGGGCTGATCCGGTAGGTCTGGGCGTTCCACAGCTGGTTGAGCGGGAACTGGAAGGCGAGCGGGACCGCGATCGCGACCATCATGGCGGCGCCGTAGCGCCGGGCTCCGGCCAGCGCCGCAGGCCAGAGTCCTTGCCGTCCGCTGGCCCAGCCCG
>Ga0187819_10000965_pt1 | contig 14674 bp, 15 predicted proteins | sample NC_wetland_sal_i_15_FD_132411 | JGI IMG/M metagenome (GOLD analysis project Ga0187819, IMG submission 132411) | Wetland sediment microbial communities from Neuse River Estuary, North Carolina, USA - SO4_4 | ecosystem: Environmental > Aquatic > Freshwater > Wetlands > Sediment | place: USA... | reverse complement strand
CGCATGCTGGCCGCCAGCGGGGAAGCGCGATTTACCGATGTCATCGAGCGCGCTCTGTATAACGGCATAAACTCCGGTATGTCCCTCGATGGAACGACCTATTGCTACCGCAATCCGCTGGCCTTCGATCCGGCTTCAGGCGAGACGATCCGCAATCCGTGGTACGACACTACCTGCTGCCCGCCGAATCTGGAACGCACGTTTGCTTCGCTTCCCGGATATTTTTACAGCACGAGCAAGGACGGCGTGTACGTGCATTTGTACGACAACTCCGAACTGGATTGGCGGTTGGAGAGTGGCACGCCGCTGAAGATTCGGCAGAAGACAAAGTATCCCTGGGACGGGGACGTGCAGCTCACCATGACACCGTCACAGCCGGCAGACTTCACGCTGTTCGTCAGAATCCCTGGCTGGGTGAAAAACGCCAGGGTCGCTGTGAATGGCAAGAGTTTGGAAGGCGCGCAAGCGGGACACTACCTGCCGATTCGGCGGCAGTGGTCGCCCGGCGACATGGTGAGTCTCAACTTCCCGATGGCTCCGGAAGTCTTGGCCTCGAATCCACGCGTTTCCGAGAATAGAGGGCGGGTCGCCGTGCAGCGTGGCCCTGTCGTCTACTGCATGGAGCAACTGGATCAAGCTAACGCACCTGCAATGGCCGACGTTGCTATCTTGGCCAATCAGCCTGCGGCCAAAGCCTTCCAGGCTGAATACAAGTCCGATCTGCTGGACGGCGTGACGGTGTTGCACCACAACGGCGCCGCATTCGAGGTTTCGTCAAGCAAAGAAGCTCTCTACATGCCGGCAAGCCCGGATGCCCCAAAGACTCGGCCGCAAAATCTCACTCTGATCCCGTACTACGTGTGGGCAAATCGCGAAGCTACACCCATGCAGGTCTGGGTTCCTTACACGCGAGCCTGATCCACGTCGCCGTGTGCCAGTTCGGCCCAGCGCTGTGCGCCCCGGGCCCAAGTTCTTCTTCCAGGTTACTTCTGGTCCAGAGCGAGAGCCACGCCATACGGCGCAAGCTCGAACGCTTCGGCCGGTTTGTCTTCCAGCAGTGATTTCATTGTGTGAGGTAGCGTAATCGTTTTTGGCTGCTGAGAAAAATTGATGAACACGAAAACCTGTTTGTTCGCACCGACTCGCCGGCTGACTTCCACTCCATCGGGAACGGCGCCGAATACGGGCTTCACGCCGCTTTGTCTCAACATGCGCTCCGCGAAACTTGCGACGAGTGTGTCGTCGAGTACCGCACCGACATACGTGATGGTGCCTTTTCCGAGGTCACGTGTGATCACTGCGGGTTGCCCGTCCAGCCACCCATTGCTCGTTCCGTAGCGCAGCAACACTTGCGTGCTCGCGTCGGTGGTCTTCAACTGCTCCGCCCACAGCGAGCCCGCGCCACTTCCGATCGTCCCATAGAGAGGTACGTTTTTCTCCAGGGCATAGAACTGTTCGACTCGGGCGCCCAGCGCATCCGCGAGAAAGCCGGGCTGCCGCTGCGGCAGCAACGCGTTGTATTCATCCTTCAGTCCGGCGCGAGGACCAAATACAAGATGACCGCCGCCCTTGACGTATTCCAGCAAGTGCTTCGCGAGCGGTTCCGGAATCAGGTTCAGGTTTGGCGCCACCACTAATTTGTAGCCATTGAGAGGTGCATAGGGGCTAACGACGTCCATCGATTGCGCGATTTTCCGCAGCGCTTTGTAGTATGCGAGCGAAACGGCATAGGTGTTGTACTGCCGGTTATGTTTTTGCCAATCGATAGCCCAGCGGCTGTCGTAGTCGTTGAGAATGGCGACTTCCGAGACGACGGTTGTCCCCCGGAGTGCACCCTGGGTCTGATCGAACTCCTTTGCAGTTCGCGCCACTTCTTCGAGCAGCGGCTCAGGCGTGCCGTCCGCTCCGACCAGTGTGCCGTGCATCTCTTCCTGTCCGTTCGGCGCACTGCGCCATTGCCAATAGCTGACGTCATCGGAGCCGTGCGCGATGGCATGCCAAGCCATGGCGCGAGTTTCGCCCTTGTTCAGGGAGTTGTTGAGGTCGCTCCAATTCACCGCGCCGGGCTGCGTTTCGATGACCCAGAAGTTCTCCCTCTTTAGGCCTCGCATCCCGTCATGACTCATGCCATTCACATCGGGATCGAGATGCCCGGTACCCACATAGTCGTCCCAAGAGGCGAAGGTCAGGGAATCGGCGGTCTTGTACTGATCCAGCCCGTCCCATCCGAGCCCCATGAAATTCCCGGTGATAAACTGCTGCGCGTTCGCGTATTTGCGAATCACGTCGATCTGATTTTGCTGGTAGGCATCCCAAGCGTGAGTTATGAAGTGCTTCCACTCCAGCATTAGAGCCGGATTGTGGGGCACGGTGGGAATCGGGATCTCGCTCCAGTCGTCGTACGTCTGACTCCAATAGGCCGTCGCCCAATGCTGATTGAGCGAATCCATATTCTTGTACTTGTCGCGAAGCCAATCCTGAAATTGCTTCTTCGTGCCCTCATCGTACGACATCAGCGCGTAGCCGTATTCGTTGTCGATCTGCCAGCCCACAACGTCCGGATCGTTGCCGAAACGCCTGGCCATTTCCTCCGCAATGCGGCGGCAAAACTCCTGATACTTCACGGACGTGGGCGAAGCGTGCGCGCGGTTGCCGTGCGCCACGCGCTGGCCGTCTGGCTCAACGCGGAGAGTCTCTGGATACGTATGCGTGAGCCAAGCGGGCGGGCCGGCAGTCGGCGTGCCGAGCACTACAACGATGTGATGTTTTTCCAGAAGGCGAATTGCGCGGTCAAGCCATGCGAAGTCAAAATGTCCCTCACTTGGCTCCATCACGCTCCAGGCGAATTCGGCGAGCCGCACGACGTTGAGGTGGGCGTCCTCCATCATCTGAACGTCGGTCTCCCATCGTGACTCGGGCCACTGCTCGGGGTACCAGTCCGTTCCCATTAGGATCGCGTTGCGCCCCGGAATCTGCGTGGGAATGTTCTTCTCATCGGCCGTGCGGCCTGCGTTTGCGAGCGGCAAAAGGACCAGAGTCAGCGCGAGCACAGCCGATGGCACAACTCGCCGCATTTGCGGAAATATCACGTTGCCCTCCAAGGGCCCGATTGTCGCAGAAACCAACGCCATTCCGGCGCTTTTTTCCGCAACTCGCGTGGTCAGTATCTTTGTCTGAGCGGCATTGTGGAGGAGGCGACTAAGAAGGGGTGCGGGGCGGTGAAAAAGGGAAAAAGTGCAGCCCGTATCTAGGAAATCGGCATCCTACCCACTGTTCGATAGAGCGCGCAGATCGGCGGCACCACATCTTAAGGAAATGCTGTGAGGTCAGCGCCTATTGTTGATTTGGGATACAGGGAGGAAACTCGTGCGGTGCAGCCTACTTCAAGGATTGTTCGCCTTGTCAGTTGTACTTTCGTTGAGCACTCTGCCCGTCTGGGCACAACAGAATGGAGACGCATCTCAGTCAAAGTCGAATGGGACGGGCGACAGCAACAGAGCCGACAAAGCTCCTGACGACAGGCCTCGAAGTATCGGCTCACCGTACGTCGAGCTCGACAGTTGGATTTACCCGGCGATCGAGCGGCTAGCAGCCCTCGGCTACATTCACGCCGAGTTCCTTGGGATGCGGCCTTGGACGCGAATTGAATGCGCCCGTTTAGTTCGAGAGGCGGGGGACGCAATCGATTCGGCAGGTTCCGCTCGCAGCCAAGCAAGCCAGCTCCAGATAGAACTCGAGAAAGAGTTCCAGGCCGAACTGGATGCGCTCGCTGGAGGCAAGGACCGGGTGATTCGCCTGGAATCTGTGTACGCGAACTTTACGGGAATCAGCGGTACGCCGTTGAACGACAGCTATCACTTCGGGCAAACCATCATTAACAACTACGGCCGCCCCTACGAAGGAGGCTTCAACAGCGTCGATGGTTTTTCGGGGTACGCTACGGCCAGCCGCTTCACGGTGTATCTCAGGGGAGAATACCAGCACGCTCCTTCGGCGCCCGCGTACTCGCTGCCCGTCCGGCAAGCGATCGCGACAATGGACGATAACCCCGTGCTGCCGCCAACACCGGTTCCGACCACAAATCAGTTCCGGCTTCTTGACACCTACGTGGCTGCCAACGTGGCCAATTGGAACGTCGCCATCGGCAAACAAAGTCTATGGTGGGGCCCCGGCGATGGTAGCGCGTTGCTCTTTAGCGACAACGCGGAACCGATCGACATGTTGCGTGTCAGCCGCGTTGCACCATTTACTCTTCCATGGATCTTCCGCTGGCTCGGGCCGATGAAGTTGGATCTTTTTTACGGCAAGCTCTCGGGCAATCAGTATCCTCCCCGTCCAATGATCCACGGAGAGAAAATCAGTTTCCAGCCCACGCGGAATTTGGAGTTAGGGTTCACTCGCACGGCTGAACTAGGAGGTGTCGGGCGTCCACTTACGACTGGCCGAATCTGGTTAAGCTACTTCAGCGTCACGAGTCCAACAAATGAAACCGCAACGAACGACCCGGGAAAACGAACGGGCGGATTCGAGTTTAGTTACCAAGTTCCCTTTGTCCGCAATTGGTTGACGCTCTACGCCGATTCGCTTTCCGACGACGACCCTTCTCCGATTGACGCCCCGCGGCGAGCCGGCATCAGTCCGGGCATTTACTTGGCGAGAATACCCGGCATATCGAAGTTGGATCTGCGAGTCGAAGCCGTGAACACCAATCCGCCGACATCGCGCAGCAATGGCGGGAAATACATCTATTGGGACAGCTTTTACCACGACCTCTACACGAACAAGAACAACATCATAGGAAGCTGGATTGGGAGGGAAGGCCAAGGTCTTCAGGCCCGGGGTACTTACTGGTTTAGTCCGCGGAACACCCTGCAACTCGGCTATCGGCATGCGAAGGTCGCAAGCGACTTCATTCCTGGCAGCGAGACCATCAATGACGGCTCCGCCAAGCTGGATTGGTGGATGCGTCGGGACCTCAGCGTGTCCGTTTTCGTGCAATACGAAAAGTGGGTTGCTCCGATCCTCGCACCCAACCCGCAGACCAATTGGACATCTTCTTTCGAAGTTGCGTTCTGGCCGTCCTCATGGAGCCGTTAGATCTGATGACGCCATCAAGATTTACCGAAAGGCCTACCACCCCTCATGTAGTTTCACCTCGCGCGTTTAAGTACAGACAGTTTTCTCGGCAACTTCAAATTGGTGGGCATGAGTGGCAGATGTGATTTTCCCCGAGTTCAGATCTTGGGCGGCAGGCAAAGGGGCTGAACCTGGAAAATGGCGGGGACAACGAGACTCGAACTCGCGACCTCTGCCGTGACAGTTCCAAACGCGATGTTGCAAGGGACGAGAAGGAATGACCCCACTGCAGTTTTGCGCTCACCACTAAAGCCGCGTTGTGACTAGTCCCTGTTAAACTATCCGCCCGTCACTTCTTAAGCAGGCTCACCGCAAATAGGAGCGCGGAAACAATAACGATAGTGGGCCCAACCGTCGACGTCTTGACAATCAGTGTGCTGATGAGAAACCCCGTTGCGACCGAGACCAAGCTCGTCGCACAAGCGACAGCCACAAATTGGGTCATTTGGGTCGTAAGCTGGCGCGCCGTGGCGGCCGGAATGATGATCAAAGCACTAGAAAGCAATGCGCCCATAAAACGCAGGCCGACCAGTACAGTGAGACTGAACACGAGCAGGAAACCGAGGTCCAGACGCGCGGCATTCACTCCGGTTGCCGCAGCCAGCTCGGGAGAGAAGAGGTTCAGGATCAGTTGATCCTTCATCCGAACAATGAAGAGGACGACCAGAATGACGGCTGCCGCCCCGAGAAGGAAACCAGCAAGTGACAGCTTCTGAAAATTACCAAAGAGCGCTTCAAGCAAATCCTCTTGCGGAGTAACGAGCGCGCCGATTCCGAGTGATGCGGCGAATACCACGCCGATCATAGCGTCTGTCGCCAGTCCCGTCTTCTTTTGAAGCTGCCAGACGAAGAGGGTTCCTAGGAATAAGGTTGCTCCACCGCCGATGAGGGGACTGAACTTGAGGAGAAAAGCTAGTCCAAGTCCAGGAAGCGCCAGGTGTGAGATAACGTCACTCGCGAGCAGCATTCGCTTCATTAGGGCGACAGATCCCACAAGTCCAGCCGCGATGGCAAAAAGCGCGGCGAGCAATACCGTGTAGCTATGGCTTGCGTCCACCTTGGAGGAGGCCTCTTCTTTCTGCGGATGAACTGCCTTCGCTTCGTTCAGTGTTCTTCGATGTGACGATAGTATTTGTGCGGAGCCCCGTACAGATCCTCAAGCATCTCAGGCGTCAGGATTTCCTTGGGTGGTCCCATGCAAGGCTTGCCCTTGCTCAAGCACAAAACTTGGCTCGCATAGCGATACACAACGCTCAGGTCGTGTGACACCAAGATAACGGTAATTCCACTCCGCTGTTGCAACCGATGGATCAATTCATAGATGCGTTCTTCACTGAGTTCGTCGAGACTAGCCGTCGGTTCGTCGAAGAGGAGCACGTTGGGGTGCCCGAGCAATGCAAAAGCAATCAGAGCTTTTTGAAACTGGCCCCCCGAGAGAGTTCCTATTCCCGCGTTTAAGAATTCGGGTGACAGATTCAATTCCAAAAAAACCTGCTCGATCTCCTGGTCCGCAAGACGTAGGAACCGAGCCTTCGCCGCCAGCAATTCTCTGACTCTTAGGGGAAGTTGCCGGTCCGCAGCGACACTCTGAGGAACATACCCAACGCGCGCCTCTTGGCTCCAATGGATTTCTCCCTCGTACGGGATCAGGTGCTGCAAGGCCTTGAGTAAGACGGTCTTCCCAGACCCGTTCGGTCCAATAATCGCGAGGCACTCCCCGGAATATACCTCGAAATTCAATTCTCGAAGAACGACGCGGCTCCCGAAAGCAACTCGGAGATCTCGAACCGAGAGTAAACGGTCTGTCATGGTCGTTTATTCCTCCAGTAGCAATCATGCCCTCTCGGTTAGACACTGTGGCGGTTCACTCGGCCCCGCTGGTCTTGCGCGGGTGCCTGCCCGGGACGGGGAATTCTTCAACTTGTTCGCCCCGCCGGCGTTCTTCACGTTGCACCTTGGGCCGGTACCATTTGAAGTAGACCAGGGCCCCGACGCCAGCCGTCACTGCCAGCGCGATCAGGATATACATCAACGGCCGGTAGTGCCGCGAGATGAAGCCGATCATTTGCTGGCCATAGATCCTGCCAAAATAGGCCACCGCAAAGAAACGCACGCCACGGCCCACCGTCAGCGCAGACAAAAACTTCTTGCGCGGATACTGCATGATCCCGGCGGCCATCAGGACTGAAGTGAAAGGGAACGGCGGCGGTAGGATAGAGCCTGTGAGCACCGTCCTGAATCCGCGTTTCTCGAAGTGCTTGTAGAGTTTCTCTGCGCGTGATTTCCCTACTTTCTTTTCCAACGTCTTCTGGCCGCCTTTTTCGGCCAGCCGGTAGGTCAAATAGCCGCCAAGCACCTCGCCCACTGTAGCCATGAAGGCGTAATAGCCCCACCATTCGTGGCGGTGAGCCGAAAGCAGAATAGCGAGGTCCAACGCGGTCTCGAAGTAGTGGCTCGAATAGAGCTGTTTTTCAGCGATGGCATATGCTACTTGGTCGGCAGGGCTCCCGCGCATGGTCACCATCTGCACAACACGCAGCGTCGGCTTCAATCCGAATTTCACCCTAGCCCAATAGAACGTGTCTTCGACGTTCGCGGGCTTGGCGTTGGGATAGGCGAGAAGGTAGGTGTAGAAATCCGGCAGGTGCGCTGGCAAGGCCTTAGCGTAGGTGAGCATGTAGGCGAACTGCCGGGGCACCTCGGTCGGGTTACGCTTATCGTTATAAACCCCCAGGGCCTGATTGCCCTCGCGCTGGTAGGCGAGCAGACGCTGCAGTGCTGTCTTCTGTAGGAATTGATTCACTTGCTGGTTCACGTCGGCATCCCAATTGATGGAGCGTTGAAGCTCTTCGATGGAGCTCGTGGGCATCTGAATCAGACAGTCGCCGGGCTTGCAATCCTTCAAGGCCTCGATGTCATCGCTTTCGAACGAAAAACCCTTGAAGTCGGAAAGCTGAGGAGGATTGCTGAACACCGTGAGGGCTAGGTAGTTGGGAAGCCTGCCAAGGCGGTCGAAATCGCGGGCAAACTTGAGGTAGCCTTCGGGAGCAGCGTGGATGTAGACGGCGCCGAACAAGAAGACCTCGGCCGGTGTGCGGGATGGCAGGGTCTTCGCCACCGGCTCTCCGTTCCGGATGGCGGCGATCTGATCGTTGCTCAGTCCGATGTCTTGTTGAAGGTAGGTTTGCAAGTCCGGGCTCGACTGGGAGTATCCGGGCATGGCAACCATGGCAATCAAGACGAGTACTGCAGCAGTCCGCACCACACTTCGGAATATGGCGGCTTTACCACACGCGTTTTTCGCACCAGGCCCACCGAACTTACCGATGTCCACTGCATTCATGTTTCTCATATCCGATAACTCCCCGGCTGAGCCTAAGCTGCGACCGCCACGGCATTTCCAAGCGCGGCCGCATTTCTGGCGGTGGCCCCACGGAGAAGGCGACGTTTGGCGGCTTCCACCAGCAGAGGTAGGCTCCCGTTGCGAGGGCAAGAAAGGCAAAGTATGCCCCGGGCAGGGCGGTGAAGCCGGGCACGCCTGTGAGAGGACTAAACGGTAAATAAACCCCGATTGCCACAACCGCAAGGCAGGTTGCCATCAAGGGACCACTCGGACGGCTGCGTAGTGGATTTTTCGATGTACGGATGACGAACAACACCAGCGTTTGGGTGGCCAGCGATTCGACAAACCACCCGGTATGAAACTGCGCTTCGCTCGTGCGAAAGAAGTGCAGCAATACATAGAAGGTCAGAAAGTCGAAGACGGAGCTGATCGGCTTGACGATGACCTTCTTATGCGCCATTGCGACGGCGCCTTTGGAAAGCGTCACCGATGTAATCATCGGCAGGAACTCCGGCGTCAAGCCGACAGCCAGCGCAACCGCAAAGAGGAGAGATTGAAGCACATCGCGGTGGCGTGTGATGCTTACGACAATCAGGAAGAGAACGAGGAAGAAAACCGTTCGCGCCAGAAGATGGCTAAAATTTCGCAAGCCCTTATCGAAGGCTGTCTCTTCCGGACGTGCGGCGAGGCGAGCGGCAATATCGCCAAAGGCGGTCCGCGTTCCGGTCGCAACGACCTCCGCTGTTGCCGTTCCGCTAACAATGGATGTGCCGAGAAAGACCATGTTGCGCGCATCCGCTTTGCTCGAGGCAGGCTCTCCAGTGGCTTCCTTTTCGGCGGGGAGCGATTCGCCCGTTAGCGCGGCCTGCTGGACATAGATGTCACGCGCAATCAGGAAACGCGCGTCTGCGGGAACCAGATCTCCGGCGGAAAGCCGGACAATGTCTCCTGGCACCACGTCGCACCGCCGGATTTCCTTCCACTCCGAGCCGCGTCAGACCGTCGCGGTGGGGGCAACTCGATCGCGCAGTTGTTCGATGGCCCGTTGAGAACGATAGGTCTGACCTAAGTCAATAACAATGCTCAGTAGAACGATGGTGCCAATGATTCCCCCATCCACCTTGTCGCCCAGAAATGCCGAGGCCACTACGGCAATCACCAGGACCAGCACCAGAGGATTTGCGAACGCACGCAAGAGATCGGAAAGAAAGGAATAGTGCTGTGTCGCGGCGGGCTCATTCGTCCCGAACTGGTCAAGCCGTGCCTGAGCTTCCTGTGCCGACATGCCGGCAATCGCGTTGCGACTTTCATCAGTGTTGGGCGCCATGGTAAGTACCCTAGTCAGCGAGTCGTTGCGGGTCTTCAAAGAGACGCGCGGTGACTGCTCCGAAGATGAACCCGCCAACGTGAGCTAGGTAGGCCACTCCGCCCGTCTGGACTGCCGCCACCGACCCTGCGTTAAGGAGTTGGGTGAGAAACCAGAACCCAATTAGAAGCGCGGCCGGGATCTGGGTGACACGCACGAAAACGAAGAAGACTAGAATTGCGCGAATCCGATCGCCAGGGTACGTCACCATAAATGCGCCCATGACAGCGGCAATTGCGCCGCTCGCACCCAGGTTGGGAACTGTGGAACTCGGGCTGGCCGCGATCTGGGCCAGCATAGCCACCAGCCCGCCGATCAGGTAGAACACCAGATACCGCAATGGGTTCATCGCGTCTTCAATCTCGGGGCCAAAGGCCCATAAGAACACCATGTTGCCAATGATGTGCGACCAACTGCCGTGCATGAACATGGCCGTCAGTATGGTGATCCAGTGATGGCCGGCAATGATGTTCGCAGGGATCGCCGACCACTGGAGCACGAATGCATCGCCACCGCTCAGTTCAAGTACAAAAACGAACACGTTTGTGAGAATGATGCAGATCGTAACGATGGGAAAATGAACCGGGCGTCGAGACGCGTCGGTTAATGGAATCAGGCCTCCCACTCTGTCTTCCTCCATTTCACGGTACGTAGATCAGCTTCAGCGGCAGGGTTGACCGAAGTTTTGACTATTTCGGTTATTCCCTCCGGGCTAAAGCCCAAGTGTGCGCGCACAAAACCCCACAAGGCGCACAAGCGCTGCGCAACCGTTGGTGCGGATATCCTTCGGGGCCTAGGCCAACTTACTGGTGAGGCTGCGCGCGGCCAGAGAAAGCATCAGGCGAGAAGTGCCACTAAAGAGCATGCTGATGCCCACCAGTGTGCCGATGATCCACGGAGCGCTAGTTGGCCACGTCCTCCAAATCATCACAGCGAGGACTAAAGTGACGATCCCGTCGAAGAGCAACCAGCCTGACCCTGGGAGCGGCCGGAGTATGAATCCCAAGATAAACTCCAAGACCGCCTCCAAGAATAGATAAATGGCCAGCGCAATCGTCAGGGACGCCAAACCCGCCAACGGATGCATGAGCAGATACACTCCAGTGAAAATATAGACAATTCCGACCAGCAACTCCCACAGGAGGCCTCCGCCGCTTCGCGCGTGCCAGGCAAACACCAGATGGACGCATCCGCTGAAAACGAGCAGCCAAGCGACCAACACATTGACGGCGATTCCGGCGGCTAGCGGTGAAGCTATCGCCAGAACCCCCGCCACAATCATAAGCACGCTGAGCCCAATGGACCACCCCACCGACTTCTTCACAAATGTAGCCGCTAATGTAGCGCTCATAGGTTTCTCCTCTTGTCCTTCGTTTGGCCTGGAGACTAGTGCCAGCGCTTCTACACCCGCTCGCGATTTGCCTGGTCAAACGCCTCCTCGAGTTCCACCTTGTAGTGCTTCGTGTCGACCGTGACTGGGTCTTGAACGCTGGGTTGTGGTTTCGGAGCAGTAGACATAAGTACCTCCTTCGACAGGAAACATTCGAGGTTTACCAGGGGAGCCGAAGCATACTCCCCGCATCCGCAAAGGGCAAGGATGGGTCGAGTACGGCAGATAGCTCCGCCCTGCGGTTGGGCCATTCTGGTGGTCATCGCCACGAGATGAATGTCCCAATTGGGACCTAACCTTTAAGCACGCTCGATGAACCGCAATGCATCGACAAAGGTGCGCGCAGATCAGTGAAATATGGTGCTTGTTGTGGACGAGCTGATCTCCCCGAGCCATGCACTCCACGATCCCATCGTGTCGTTTGGAGCGCGCGCTCTTCCGGCACGGTCTAGCAGTCAATCATGCTTTGGGGGCGAAGAAATCAAAGTGTTTCACAAGATGTCGATACTGCGACCTCGCCGCACCCCGGCTGCGTGCGTTTGAATGCCCTTTAGAACCACTGTAGGGGATCTGGATGTAACGCTTAACAAACTCAGCTTCTGATATGCCGCTATTTTGGACCGACTTCAAGAAGGCCGTCATTTGCGGCGAGTGATTGCATTGGGACCAATCGAATACCTTGGTCATGAGTGTGATTATCTCTCTTCAAATTCGCTTATTTCAACGGGCTCGACGTTTTGGCATTGTTCGACCCAGTCCAAAAGAAAATCCGCTCTCAGAATTTAATGGCTTTGCTGCCCGGCACTAACTCAGCCTGCTTGTATTGCCTTCGTTGACTTGCCTCTGACCGCAACCTAAGATGAGCGCCAGCAGGATCGTCCCTCCCATGGTTGGCCAGACCATTTTGCACTAGCACATCATCGAGAAGCTGGGCGGCGGCAGCATGGGTGTTGTTTATAAGGCTGTATATGTCTTTTCCACATTACGTGATTTAGCAGGAGGGCACCATGTGGCGAGAGCGGGCGCTAAGGGTTGTGTTGGTGTTGGTGGGATTGCTTTTTTCGGCTGGGATTTATCCCGTGACGGATTCTTTATGGCACGCGAATCAGTCGATGTATACCGATGATATGATGCTTAGCCTCTATGTCGCGCTGGGCATTTTCCTGCTGATAGCAGTGCGTAACCCTTCGGCAAATCGCAGCCTGATCGCCTTCACAGCATGGTCGAGTTTCGCTCACGCCGCTGTTATGGCGGTGATGGCATTCCAGAAGGCGGCCTATCGCGGAGACCCGTGGGGCGTGGCTGCGCTCGTCATCATCGGTGTAGCCCTGATCGTGCTGGCTCCGGCAAAGAAGTCAGGTGAGCGGGCATCGGCCGCCGGTGCGTAGGCTCGCACTCTGGGCAAACAGCCGACCCCGACATCCCGTCGTACAACAAGCCAAGGCCGAATACGCGAAGCTGTAATCCCGCATTTCCTTTTTGAACTCTGAGTAAGTGGTTGTATGATCGCGCCAACGCCAGTATTCATGCGACTTTGAGAGTAAAACGAACTCCCACGCCGTCATTGTCGAGGAGGCCACTTCACATGAGTTCAGAAGGTCGCCGGTCACCCCGCTTTGCCTTTTACGCCTCCGCCGAGATTACGGAGCTTCAAACACAAACGCGATTGACCACTCGCACGAGCGAATTGAGCCGTTATGGGTGCTACATGGATATGCTGAATCCATTGCCACTCGGCACGGCCGTGAAAATCCAGCTAATCCACCATGAGCAGACATTTGACGCCACCGGCCACATCATTTACTCCCAGCCGAATATGGGCATGGGCCTGGTCTTTGATGAAATTGAAGCGGGGTATGTTCTGGTCCTTGAGAAATGGCTCAGCGATTTGAGCGGGAGTTCGTAATGCGAACCGCCGGATCGAAACGCGGTGTCGTAACGTGAACTCCGGACATCTACTAACCCGCCATAACTCCAGGCTCACCACGCGATTCGACCCAGTAGACCCGGCCCAATCCTCGCCCTGTGGAAAGACGCCGACCCCGACATCCCTATCCTAAAACAGGCCAACGCCGAGTACGCGAAGCTGCGGTGATTGCATGCGAACTCCCGCACCCAAACTGTGCTTCCAAAGGGATTCCCCAGGAACCCAGGAGAGCTCGCCATCTCTGCTCGCAAGAGCGGAAACGCGACCGCCAAGGGAAACCAGAGGCGATCGCACACGGGTGGATGAGCAGTCTTACGACCCCGTAGTACTCGCGAAGGTGGGGAACCGCAGGGCTTCCGCAAGGAGCGGCCACGGGACCCACTGGAGGGAAGGGGGAAACAGGTGCACGTATCTGGCGAAAGGAAACATAGACGAGGCTCAGACCTCGACACGCTATGTCCACACAAATCGACAGAATAGCTGAACTGGCCAAGGAGTATCCGAAGCGACAATTCTTTTCGATTGCTCATCTGATCACGGCCGAGGCGTTGTATGCGGCTTTCCGGGGACTACAAAAGAAAGCCAGCGCAGGAGTGGACGGCGTCACGTACCAGATCTATGAAAAGGACGCCGCGAGGAATATCCAACAACTTCATGAACGGCTCAAAGAGGGCAAGTACCGAGCCCAACCGCTGCGCAGGATCTACATCCCCAAGGAAAACGGGAAGGAGCGACCCCATCTCCATACCCTCCTTGGAGGACAAGATCGTGCAGAAGGCGACGGGAGAAGTGCTAAACGCCATCTATGAGCAGGATTTCCTCGAATGCTCGTACGGGTTCCGACCTGGAAGAGGACCGCACCAGGCGCTGGACGAGGTGGGGCGAGTCATCTGTACAAAACCCACCAGCTGGATCCTGGAATTAGACATCACCGCCTACTTCGACACGATCGTGAGAGGGCAACTCATGGAGATGATCGAAAAGCGAGTCAGCGATGGCAGTGTACTCCAACTGATAAGGAAGTGGATCCAAGTCGGAGTCATCGACGAAGGTAGATTACTCGTGAGCGAAACTACCTGGCAAGGGCAGACGATCAGTCCGCTGCTGGCCAACATTTACCTGCATTACGTACTCGATGAATGGTTCGAGCACGAAGTGCAGCCCCGCTTGAAGGGGGTCGCACACGAGATACGTTTTGCCGATGATGCCGTGCTGTGCTTCCAGTATCGGGAGGATGCCGAGAAGGTGATGGAGGTCTTACCGAAACGATTTGCAAGATATGGTTTGACGCTCCACCCGGAGAAGACCCGGTTGGTGGACTTTGGGCGATACGCGGAGGAACATGCGAAGCGGCAGGGGAAGAAACCGGCCACGTTCGATTTCCTCGGGTTCAGTGTGCTGCAGAAGCACACGGTAAGGAGTTCAATCATGAACTAATTAACCGTGTGAATAAGTTAAGCTGCGCGAGAGATGAGGGAAGGCCCCTCGGGATCGGCTTTCAGGAGCAGGTCT
>Ga0187819_10000963_pt1 | contig 14684 bp, 12 predicted proteins | sample NC_wetland_sal_i_15_FD_132411 | JGI IMG/M metagenome (GOLD analysis project Ga0187819, IMG submission 132411) | Wetland sediment microbial communities from Neuse River Estuary, North Carolina, USA - SO4_4 | ecosystem: Environmental > Aquatic > Freshwater > Wetlands > Sediment | place: USA... | reverse complement strand
AGACCAACCGGTCACGGCGGACGCTGAAGCTGCCGGAGATCGCCGTGGAGGCGCTGCGGTGGCAGAAGCAACGGCAGGCTGCGGAGCGGGCCACTGCCGGGGAACTGTGGCAGGAGCACGGGCTAGTGTTCACCACGTCCGTGGGGTCTGGGTACGAGTCTCATAACTTGCGGCGGGACTTCCGCCGGGTCACCGCGGCGGCCGGGCTTGGTGCTCGGTGGGTGCCGAAAGAGCTGCGGACGTCGTTGGTAAGCATGATGAGTTACCAGGGCGTGCCGGTGGAGGAGATCGCTCGGCTGGCCGGGCATGCTAGCTCGCGGACGACCGAGGTCATCTACCGGCGTGAGCTGCGGCCAGTGATCACGACCGGGGCTGAGGTCATGGACCATATCTTCCGGTCCAAGCAGCGGCAAGGAACTGCTGCAAGTGCCGGATGATGAGCTGGCACTTGCTCCACCACGACCGGGAGCAGGAGTTCGTTCCGCGTCTCGTCTTCAGCCTGCGGGTTATGCTGGCACTGGTACGTCTCTCATCGTAAGGAGGCGGGATGACCACGAATAGCGCTGGCTATGCGGGAGAGTCGCCAGAAGCCCGCCCTGAGTCCATCGATGAGCAGGTTGCGCGCAAGGGCATCCGGCCAGTCGAGTCTGTTGAGGATATGGCGCAGGACGGGGTTTTCGAGTCGGACGAGGAAGTGGAACAGTTCCTCGCGCACGTCTACGCCGCCCGTCACGCTGACCTGGCCTGAACGGGCCGATGCGCTACGTCGTCCTTGACACGGATGTGGCGTCCCGGGCGATCAAGGGCACGCTCGGTGACCCGCTGGCCGCGAGGCTGACGGGCATGGCATGGTGTGTGACGTTCGTGACCGTGGGCGAGCTGTGGCAGTGGGCGACCACGCGAAGCTGGGGACCGCGGACGCGTGAGGACCTGGAGCTGTGGCTTGGCCGCGTGGTGGTACTGAACTCAGATGACGCAACCTCGAGGACATGAGGCAGGATCTCGGCGGAGGCGAGGCGCCGGGGACGTCCGCGGCCAGCTAACGACAGCTGGATCGCGGCATCCTGCCTGGCGCACCAGTTCCCGCTGGCCACCTTCAACGCCAAGGATTTCGAGGACTTCGCCGAACACGACGGCCTGCAGCTCGTCTCCACGTAGAGGCGTGCCGTCACCTCGTCGCCGGGGATATCGAGCGCGGCGCCGGTCTCATTGCGTCTGGCTCCCAGGCCCTGTGGAACCTGGACACCGGCTGGCTGGAACCGGGTCAGTTTGTCCTGGGGGTTCAAATCCCCTCAGCTCCACCGAGAAATTGCAGGTCAGAGGCTCACGAGTGATTGTTATGAGCGCCGCCCGCATGCGGTCGCTGACGCCGCACGTGGCCCTCTCGGTACGTGCTGGCCTGGGTGGATACCCTGCCCGGATGTCACGGTGTCACGCTCAATGACGCCTCAATCGAAAATGAGGGCCGCGCTGGCACGCTGACGGCAGCTGGAACGTGCCACGCACGCCCAGTCACACCACCACAGCCGACTCCCGCCAGCAGGCCAGCGAACGTTGACTGAGCACGGGAACACAATCACGGAGCCTCACCATGTTCACACCCATCCTCGACGGCGTCCTCCTGGCCCTGGCGTTGCTCGCCGGCGCAGCGATCGTGATCTCGCTCGCGATGCTGGCGGCAGCCTCCGTTGCCCGGCCCGGCCGGGTAACGGACGACGGGATCCGGCATGACCTGCCAGCGCACCTGCAGCCTGAGACCGACGACGCCCGTACGCTCGTGCCGCGCTGACCGCGAGATCCCCCCGCAACGCTGACAGCTGCCCGCGCGGCGTCCTGCCGGTTATCGCGTACCCGTGACCTGCCGCGCCAGCACGCCATGCGCTGGCACGGTGATCCATCTGCCTGACACTCAGGCGCCGGCCCGCGCAGCCTCGGAGTAGTTCCGCCTGGCGGACACAGCCGCCAGGCGGCAGCTTATGGCCGCAACGGCCATGGCCGTAAGACGGTCACGGACCGCAGCCTCAACCTGAGCGCGAACCGCCCGGGTAGTTGACAGGAGAAGACGATGTTCGCATACCTTTCCCGCCAGGGACCTCGCCCGTTGGCCGGCCCGGCGCTGGGACCTGGGTCATTCCGGCGGATCGTGGACGTCCCATTCGAGACGTGCGTGGCCGCACTTGACAGCTGGCAGCAATCAGAGCAGGACGGCGAAGTCCGGTTCGGCGAAAGCCTGCTGTGCGGGCCGGCGGAGCGTGATCCCGGCTCGGCCACACGCCGGATCCAGGTCCGCCTGGCCCGGGGTGCGTTGCGCCCGCTCCTGCACATGAGACTGGACATCGACCGCTGGTCCTCATCGTCCACTGCCGTTGAGCTCATCCCCTGCGGGCGCGTCCGGCCCACCGCGGCCTATTTCCGCGCTGGCCATCTTCTGCTCAATTCGCTGACCCGTCGTCTGCTACAGCCGCTGCCTCCAGCACAGGCCCGGGATGCTGCGAGCCAGCCACGCGCGCCTGTCGGTGCCGGGCGTCCTTAATCCCGCCGGGCGCCGCGGTCGTCGCCGACCCGGTAGCCGCCTTCCGGCGGCGGTCATGATGCCTCCATGCAGTGGGCCATCGCGGCCGCCGCGATAGCACATGACCGGATAATCTGACGCGACTCCCGAAGCGCCTCGCCCGCCTCTGCTGCCGTTCCGAGTAGGCGATAAGGTCGGTTGCTTTCCGGAAGAGCGGTTATGTATGGTGACAGCCGCTGGTCGCGACCGTCGCGCGAGATCCGCCTTAATGTACTCGAACAGGTCCCTTCGGTCCGTTTGTTGGAGGCACGCAGAACGGGATCTTCTGCGGCGCTGGCTATTTCTGGGCGAATACGCGGCGAAGTCCAGCAGTCCGGAACTGTAGCGCCTGGTCAGGGGAGGTATGAGAGCGGTCTGCGGGACCGCTCCCGTCGACTTCGAGCGGTCCGGGATGCTGACTTCCATCGCTACGTCGGCATCGCCTTTGGCGGCCAGTTGGCAGTTGGCCCTCTGCACGTACGGCTTCTGGCGGAAGCCTCCGTGCGTCGCTGCGCCATGAGCGGGCGGTGCTCTGTCTCGGCACTCCTGCGATGGCGAGCTCGGTCACGCGCCGGTCGAAAATCGATCGATTTCCGGACGGTCTCGCTGGATGTGGAGGGGCGGGGTCTTCGGCAGCGTGTCACCGGGGGCGAAGTAGCGGGGTTTCTGACAGGGTTCCCCTGCAGTGTGACGGCGTTACCGATAGCGTCCGGCCGAATGGTCGTCATCGCTGCCGGAAGGGACCCCACGGCGCGTCTGCTGGAGCTGGATGAGCTCGCCGAGCTGGTCTTCCTGGCCTTCCCGGCAGGCCTGGCCCCGCCTGTCTGACGACGTCCTCGCCGCTCGCAGCGCCCGGACTAAGGTGCCCGGCCCGGCGAGGCGCCGATCCATCCGCTAGAGACCCTGCATAGTGCATATGCCCGTTAAATCCCGAATGGGACGTATGCCATGCGATTTGGGGAATTTAGTCTCTGCAAATCGTGATCAACCGACTCTGAAGGTCATTTCAACATCCCGTGGAGGCACAGGCGGAGGGGGTCGCCATGTCCACTGTCACGGATCGCGTCACAGATCTTTTCACACTGAACCGCGCAGAGAAGAGGCTGGTCAGCGCAGCCCAACAAGACACCGTCGCGGACCTGCGCGCGCATGAGGACGGTGACCGGCCGGTGATCCGTGCCGAGTTGCTGCGCGAACTGTGCACTGGCGGCCGCCAGTGGAACGTCAAGGACCGTATCCGCATGATCGGCGGGCAGGTCCAGGGGCGCCTTGACCTATCGGGTGCCCACCTGGCCCACCCGCTTGAGTTCACGGACTGCATATTCGGGGAGATCGACCTGCGGAAAGCACGGGCAGAGAAATCACTCGCGTGGGTCGGCGAGCGGGGCGCCAGGATCGGCGCGCTGATCGCTGACGAATTCGAAAGTGACGCCGACCTGACAGTCGCCGGGGTGACGGTAGCAGGCGTCATCTCCCTGCACTGGGCGAACGTGCGGGGTGACCTGCGCCTGACCAACAGCCACCTGGTGCCCCCGGGCGGCCGGGCCATCGCCGGGCGGGATGTGCGGGTCGGCGGGACCTTGTTCATGGACGGACCGGACTTCCACGCTGAAGGCGAGGTGTGCCTGCGCTCGGCGCACGTCCAGGGCAACGTCAACTGCCGTCACGCGCGCTTTGACAACCCGTCGGGGCGCAGCATCGACGGCGACCACATAATCGTGGACGGCGAGATCCTCCTGCAGGGATATCACGATGACACCCCCGTGCCCGCCCATTACGGCAGGAAGGAGGACTTCCACTCCGACGGCGAGGTCAGCCTGCAGTGGGCACAGGTTCACCGGCTGCGGGCCACCGGCGGCAAGTTCGCCAACCCCTCCGGCTTCGCCCTGCGCGCGGACTTCATACACGCCGCGGACGGCATCTACCTGGACCGGGGGTTCGAGGCGACCGCGGAAGTACGCCTGGTCGGCGCGCGCATCACCGGCGAGCTGTGCTGCACCAAAGGCACCTTCAGCAACCCGAGCGGCATCGCGCTGACAGCGGAGGGGATCGAGGCCGACGATGTCTACCTCGACCGCGGCTTCACCGCCAAGGGCCAGGTCAGGTTCACCGACGCCCAGGTCAGGCGCCGGCTCAATGCCACCGGCGGTGACTTCCATAACGAGCGCGCGGGCGCGGGCGAGTACGCGCTTGACGCCGACGGCCTCGCCTGCGGTGAGGTCTTCCTGAACGCGGGCTTCCATGCCATCGGCACGGTGAGCCTGATCGGCGCCGAGATCCATAGCGAACTGAACTGCACGGCAGGTTCCTTCGACAACCAGGACGGGTTCGCGCTGTTCGCGGACGGGCTGACCACTTCCGGCATGGTCTACCTCGACAAGGGCTTCCGGGCGATGGGTGAAGTCCGCTTCGCCCGGGCCAGGGTGGGCCGCCAGTTCGTGTGCACCGACGGCACCTTCGACAACCAGCACGGCATCGCGCTCGACCTCACCGGCGTGGTCTGCCAGGGTGATGTGCTGCTGAACTCCTGCGGGAGCGAGGGCGGGTTCTTCCGCGCCACCGGGCAGGTCCTCATCCAGGACGCCCAGATCACCCGGGACCTGGACTTCACCAACGCCAGGCTGCACGGCGATGAGGGGGTGAACGCCCGCGGACTCAAGGTCGGCGGCCGCCTGACCTGGAAGCTCGACCCTCCACCAGAAGGCCAGACCGACCTGTCTCGTGCCCAGATCAGCATGCTAGACGACACCGCAAGAAGCTGGCCGGAGGGCCGCTACACGCTCGCCGGGATGAGCTATCAGACGCTGGGTGACCACGTGACGCTCGAGCAGCGGAAATACTGGCTCCGCCACACCGACGGGTATTCACCCGATGCCTACCAGCAACTCGCCAACGTCTACCGGCGGGCCGGACGGGAGCCGGACGCGCAGGAGATCCTCATCGCCAGCCAGCGAGATCTGCGCCAGAAGGACCGCGGCCACCTTCCCCGGCGATCGAGGGCGTGGAACCGGTTCATCGACTGGTTCGTCGGCTACGGCTACAAGCTGCACAGGCCATTCGTCATTCTCGTCATCGCCGGGCTGGCGGGAGGAGTGATTTTCACCATAGCTAATAGTGTTACGAAGCCCGACCTCATTGTTCCGACCGGACAAGGCACAGTCCCGCCCTTCTATCCCTTCCCATATTCCTTCCAGCTCCTGATCCCCGGTCTTGACCTGCGCGAGACAGCCAAATACCTGCCAAACGCGGGGGCATCAGGTTGGGGTCTGGTTCTGATGGTCCTCACCTGGCTGATGATCATATTCGGCTGGGTGCTGGCCACCGCCGTCGTAGCAGGCGTGACCCGGCTCTTCCGGCAGAGGTGACCTGAACGATAGCCCCGGCAGGCTATGGCTATGGCGCCGCTTGATGATCGTTCCTGTCGAAGCCGGGCAAGCTGTCATCGATTCTCCCGGCCCTGCAGCCGCACAGATACTGCACGCGCGCCGGCGTCGGCGATGCGGATACCAGCCGACGAATGTGGACTGCTGATTTCGTAAACAGGGCCGCAGCGAAGAAGCGGAGATTGCGCCGGTTCGGCTTGAACACGGACGGGTCAATTGCCTGTGCCTGCAGGCCACATCGTACCTCAACTCCTCAAGGGGAGGGAACGGCAGAGCGAACCGATGCAGCGTGGGTCCTCGCGGTGTCAGGAATCGAACGATTAACAACATGATCACCGGCGGCGGCCCGGGCGTTACGGGGGCCCGCCCAGCGATTGTCGAAAAGGGTGTTGCGAAGCCCACGTGTCCAGTAAGTAACCGGGTCGGTGTCGGGACCGTTTCTTCCACAATCCGGGGTTCACTGTGCCCCGCCGATATCCCTAAGCGCTGGCAGCCTCTTCGTCCCGGAACCGGCCGTACAGACTGGTGCCTGATGGGCTGCGCCTACGTCAGCACAGCGGCCAGCTGTTCGACCGCCACCAGCGCCCGGGCCAAGACAAGCTGCATCGGCGTCTTCGCCGACAAGCTCTCGGGCAAGGCCTCGCGAAATGGGCAAGCGCGGTGACACCAACGGGGCCGAAGGAGAACCCGGCGACTGACTGGGGTAGCGGTGATCTGCACGCCTTCACCAGGATCGACCTCGCATGGTGGCGGGTCGTCCGGATGCTGCGCACACGGCACCGTTAGCCGAAATCGGTTAGTCGGACGTCACCGAGAATCCCCTGAACTGAGTGGATGACCAGGTACCACGGAAGGCATCGGTCTCGATCCCGGGTATGCCGGTCGCGTAATTCGGGTCGTTATCGGTGACCATCGCCACCTGCTGGTTATTTACCCAGGCGGTGATCTTTGGCCCGTGGACGCCGATGGCCAGGGACGTCCATTTCCCGATTGCGGGTGCCGCTATGGTGCCGTGTGCGAGTACGGTGGTGCCGATGCTCACGCTGTTCTTGGTGAGCCACCAGCTGCCCGCCGGGCCAAGGTCGAGTATGTATCCCCTGAAATTGAAGATCTCACCGCCCTGGCTGCTGAACCGCGCCATGACGCCGCCGGATTGGCCGCTTGCGGTGAAGCAGAGGCTCACTCTGACCTTGTAGTTGCTGGCCATCCCGCTGCTGCCGATGACCGCGTACGGGAAGCGCTTGCGGTGTGAGCTCTTCGGATGCCAGAAGATGGGCTGCGTCGGGGTTGTCTGAGCCACGACGTAGGAACTCGAGCCGTCGGCTGCGCGGGCGAACTCGAAACTGCCGTCCTGCGGCGCCAGGTACGGCGGCATCGTCCCGGCCGCCGAGGCGTCCCTGGTCCAACCGTCGGAGTAGGGCAGCTGGAAGGGCCGGCTGGCGGGTATCGATGGCTTGATGATGCCCTGCCCGATGGTGGTGGTAAAGCTGTAGACATAGCCGGCCACGCAGCCGAACGTGAAGCTCCCAGCGGAGTCCAGCGTTGTATCGGTTCGGCGCAGGAGCCAGTCCGCCGGGTTGGCTGATGCCGGGCTGGTGCGCCACACATGGACGGTTCCTCCAGGCAGGGCGCCCTTGATGATTACGGTGATGGGCTGTTCCGCGGTGGCGGTGGTGGTTTCGACTATCAGGCTCCAGTCGCTGCCGTCGGCCGCTCGCAGTGCCAGGTAGGAGCCGTTGGCCCGGTTGCCGCCCAGGTAGCCGCAGGCGCTATCGATATGCACCCAGCCGGGCTCGGTGAACTGGGTGACCGCGGCGATGGCGCCGAGCATCGCCTTGGGAATGTAGTAGCCGGAGCGTGGCTGCGCCGCCCAGATCAGCCCGCGGTCCTGGTACAGAAGGCCGGGGGGCTGCGTGGTGATCAGCGGCCACTGGATATGGCCGGTCATCCGGGCGTCGATGTAGCCGCGGATCACCGACCGGATCATCGGAGAGCCGTCCGCGCCGGGCATCGCCCCGACCTCGCTGTGCCACAGCGGCTTGCCGGAGGCAACCGCGGCCGCGCCGGACCAGCACTGCATCCCGGTGGTCGGGTAGGAGCACACGTCATGGGCCCCGAGAACCCCGATCGCCGCCGCTAGGTCCGCGTCCGTTGTCATGTCATTGGCGATCGCCCAGGGAACCTCGGGCCGGTAGGTGCCGTCTATGGCCCAGTCGAAGGGATCCTTGTCGGAGGCGGCGATCTTCGTGCCAGTGTGCCCGGCAGCGTCCAGCGACTTCCGCAGCGTCTTGAACCAGGTAGCGTCGTGGCCCTCCTCATTCCAGCCACCGAGGTAGTGGATCGTCAAACCGTGGCTGGCGGCGCACTCCACCCAGGCCATCAGGTAGTCGATCATGTCCTGGGACCAGAAAGTCCCGCCGCCGATCCAGCCGGGCGCCGCCCACGCGAGCCCGTAGAACCTGATGGCCGGGTTACGGGCCTTCGCCTCCTGCATCAGCCACCACTCGTAGCCGCCGTTCGGGTTCAGGACGCCGCGGCTGTGCTCGTGGCTCGGTTCCGCCCCGCAGGACGAGAACGCGTCACCTCCGACCTCGACCTTGAGGATCTGCAAAGCCGCGCCGGCGCCGGGCTTGAACAGGTAATCGAGGATGTCGCCGCGCTGCGGTTCCGGGTAACTGATCAGCTGGACCGAGTTACCGCCGCCGCCGGAGATAGCGCCCACACCATCAAAGACCCGGCCGCCTTTCGTGCCATCGATTGTGATCGTTGTCATTTGGAGCACCTCTCGCGCGCGGTACCGGGCTGCACGCTGCCCGTAGCCAAGCTGCCTGGACGATCTGGGATGCCCGGATACGCCTGACAGAAGAACAAACATTGCCCAGCGTTCCCAACAGCACCTGTCGCGACACCGGACCGGAACAGCCTGCCCGGCCGGTGGTCTCGGCCGTCTGCGACCCGGTGATCGGCAGACTCGGGGCCTTCCGCGGCGAGCCCAAAGGCAGGTCTACCTCGGCATGGATATCGGCACGAGCAAGATCAAGCCGTCGCAGATGCGAGGGTTCGAGCACCGCTTGATCGTTAACTGGCGGCTGGGCCGTCAGCCCTCACCCGCTGAACGAGTTGCGGCCCTTTCCAGAGGCCCACGATAACGGCCGTACGGTGACTGATCGCTGGCACTTCGTACACGCTGACTTCAGCGCCCGCTCGGAACATCGGCCCGAGGTACTGCGAGATGTCACACAACGGAGCCGCTCTGTCTCGCCGCGAGCTCGCGAACACGAACCTGCAGCCATCGAGCCGCCCGAAATCTGGCCATTGAAGCTTAGCCCACGCTTCTTCCAGTCGTGGAAGTGACCACCCTCGTTCCACATGCCGCTGTCTCAGCGCAGGCATATTCCACACACCTCGTGCAATATTGCCACCGGTGTTAAATACCCCCCAGCGCAACTCAGGGACTTCGCGGCCGATACAATTGTAAAGGATAAAGGAGCCCAGGCTGCTGCCGAAGAACCCGAACTCGGTTACGCCTTCAGCAGTTAGCTTCGCTATCCGTGACGTGATGTCCGCTCGTACCTGAGAGATAAGCTCCGGAAGGATCATCGGGTCGGCCTCCGTAAAGACGGCCGCTGTCGTCTGATATGCCACAACGTGACAGCCCACCCCAAGGAGCCGCCGTATCGCGAAGCGAACCTTTTGAATCGGAGTGCTGTACGGGCAGACGAAGATCACCGTAGCGTTAGCCGGCGATGGAGTCCCAAATTCCTCAGACCGGAACAACCTGTCTTCCATACACACTCCACACGTGCCGGAGCACCCAAAGCAGGGCACAGCAATTATGGATGCCCGTGCCGCGTACCTCCACACGCTGGCCCCCGCCGGGTGTCCAGCTAAGACGTCGTCGTCAAGCTTGCCAGCTCGCGAACGCGTCAACGCCCATCACCAGCGCCGCGATGCCGCCGAACAGGTATCCAACCTCGACCGCCTCGGTGATCTCGGCTTCCGAGGCGCCCGCGGCGCGAGCGTCGTCGGCGAGGGCCCTGACACCGGCCGGTACGCGGCGAACGCTCCTACCCGCACCTCCGACGAGACGCGTGCCGGATCCGCCGCTCTGCGCGGCCCACAGATCAAGCTCGGGTAGGTCGACGGCAGTGCAGATCTGATCACTCGGGGCGTAGTGGCCGCCGCGATCAGGGTGACGCGGCCGGAATGACCCCGGCCGGATCTAGACATTTCCAGGTCGGGCAGCGCCGCGACCTAGTCCTGCGCTGCGGACTTTGCAGGCGTGATTTTCGCGGCCTGGTCCAGCAGCGGCTGGCAGCGCAGGTTAGCGGCGATGTCGCGGGCCTCGTCGATGGCGACTGCGGCGGCGTCGGCAGCGCCCAGGCGGGTGAGGTGGTCGGCGTGGTCGAGCAGGCCGTGGGCGAGGTGGTAGGGGGTGCTCAGCTCGCGCAGGCTGCTGATCGCGGCGGCGAAGGCTGCGTCGGCGGCCGGGTCGCCGTAGCCGGCGGCCAGGCGGGCGCGGGCCAGGTCGCGTTCGGCCCGCTGCATGGGCGCTAGGTGCCCGGGCTGGTGGGAGTCGAGCAGGGCGAGCAGTTCGTGGGTGGCGGCGGTGTCTCCCAGTTCGTGGACGGCGCGGGCGCCCAGTGGCCATGCCCACCGCAGAGCTCCGTAGCTTATGCCGAGGGTGTGAGCGTGAGCGAGCGCTTCGCGGGCGCAGCGGAGCGCGCCCTGCGGCTGGTGGCGGGCGGCGGCGGTGAATGCCTCCACCATGCTGATCATCGAAATGTCCTGGGAATCTTCGCTGTTCCGTATGTCCCCCAGTCCTGCCAGCAGGGTCGCGGCGGTGGCAGCGTCCCCGCGCAGCGCCGCCAGCCAAGCCTGGTGGTAGGTGAGTTGGTCGACTCCGGCCAGCCCGTCACGGTCCACGGCCTGGGTGAGCTCTTGTCCGGCGGCATCCCAGTCGCCGCGCATCAGCAGCGCCTGGACCAGGTTCCCGACCGCGTATGCGAGGGTTTCTCGGGCGCCGGCCCGGCGTGCGTGCCCGGCGGCTGTGCGGGCTGCTTCCGCCGCGGCCGCGGGGTCGGTGACCGCCAGGGTGTCGGCCAGGTTGACCAGCGCGCGTGCCGACGCTCTGTTGTCGCTGGCCTGGGTGGCCAGCCGGGCGGCTTCGCGGAAGTACGCGACCGCCTGGGAAAGCCGCTGCGTGTTTGCGAGATAGACTCCGCGGGTGTCCAGCAGCCCGGCGAGCTCGGCGGCTCCGACGCCGACGGCCTGGCCCAGGTCGAGTGCCTCGGTAGACAGCCTGTCCGCCTCGGGCGAGCCGGCGAACACCTCCACCCGGGCCAGGCCCGCCAGGGCGTGCACTGTGTCGGTATCGGGCTGGGCCCGCAGCACCTCCACCGCAGGCGTGAGCTGGTCGCGCGCTTCGGCCAGGTGACCCCAAAGGCGGAGGGCTGCTCCGGCACTGGCCTGGGCCCGGGCCGCCGCGCGGGTCTGGGTGCGTTGGAGGTGATAGTCGCGGGCACGGCCCGCGTGCTCGATGGCGGTAGCCCAGTCTCCGTTGGTGGTGGCGGCTTGGGCGGCGCGTTCCCACAGCGCGCCAGCATCCCGATGACTATCCGCGGCTTCTTTCCCGGCCGCGGTGTCTGGCACGTTCAGGTCGGCAGCGGCGGCGAAATTAGCGGCGGCCATGGCCGGGGCGCCGGTGCGCTCGGCGCGTTCGGCGGCGCGGATCAGCGCCGCGATGGCTTGGCCGCGGATCTGGCCGGCGTCGGGAGCGCCAGGGACGGCTTCCAGCGCATCGAGGTAGTGGCGGGCGATGACGTCGGTGACTTCTTCGCCGTCGCCGGGGAAGGCGGTGCGCAGGTGGGCGGCCACGGTCAGGTGCCGGGTCTTGCGGTCCCGGCGGGACAAGGTGTCGTAGGCGACCTGGCGCAGCATGTTCTGGGCGAAGCCGTAGCTGCCCCGCTCGGGCGAGAGCGGCTCGGCGGATATGGTGAGCACCTCGCGGCGCACGAGCTCGGCCAGGGCGGCCCGCACGGCCGCTTCGTGCTGCCCGGACACCGCGATCAGCGCCTCGGCGGGGAAGGTGGTGCCCAGCACCGCGGCGTCGGCGACTAGCCGCCGCACCTCCGGGTCCAGGGCGTCGAGCCGGGCGGCCAGCAGCGCGTGCAGGCTGTCCGGGACGGCCAGCTCGCCGATGTCGCCGGCCAGGCGGTAGACGCCCTCGAGGGGCTGGATGATGTCGCGGTCGATCAGCGCGCGGACGGTTTCCACCGCGAACAGCGGGATGCCCTGCGCCTGGCTGGTGATCTTGGCCCGGGCCGCGGCCAGCATGCCGGGCACGAGCGAGTCGACCAGCTGGTCCATCGATGCCGGATCCAGCGGGTCCAGGGTCAGCATGCTGCGGTTCCGCCCGGTGCCGAACCCCGGCCGGGCCTGGCCGAGTTCGGGCCGGGCGAACACCAGTACGTAGATAGGCAGGTCCCGGGCCAAATCGATGAGATGGTCCAGGAAGTCCAGCAGACCCACGTCGGCGTACTGGGCGTCCTCGATCAGCAGCACCAGGGGGCCCTCCGCGGCGAGCCGCTCGAAGAACAGCCGCCACCCGGCGAACAGCTCCTCCCGGGCCAGCGGCCCCCCGCCATCGCCCGTGAGCGTGACTCCCAGCAGCCGGCCCAGCCGCGCACCGATGTAGGCCCGCTCGGCCGGGTCGGGCACGAACCGGTCCAGCCCGGCGGCCAGCTTGGCTGCCGCCACCTCGGCCGGGTCCTCTTCCGCGATGGAAAGCCGCTGCCGGACGATCTCGGCCAGCGCCCAGAACGCCACCCCCTCCCCGTAGGACAGGCAGCGGCCCCGGTGCCACCATACCGGCTCCGCCAGCCCGCTGATGTACTTGTCGAACTCCCAGCCCAGCCGGGTCTTGCCGACCCCGGCCGGGCCGAAGACCAGCACCATGCGCGGCACCCGCCGCTCCGTGGCGGCGTGGAACAGCTCCCGGATCGTGCGCAGCTCGGCGTCCCGCCCGGTCAGCGGCGCCTCCAGTCCGTCCAGCCGCTTCAGGCCGCCCACCCCGGCCAGCACCCGGGTCGCCCGCCACAACCGAGCCGGCTCGGCCTTGCCCTTCAGCGCATGCTCCCCGGCGTCGGCGAACCCGACCCCGCCCCCGGCGAGCCGCTGCGTCGCCCCGTCGGCCAGAACCTGGCCGGGTTCGGCGGTCGCCTGCACCCTGGCCGCGGTATTCACCGCATCCCCTGCCACCATCCCCTCACCAGAGGCGCCCAGCGTCACCGCCACCTCACCGGTGACCACCCCTGCCCGCACGGCCAGCCCCGGCACCGCCGCCTCCGTCCCCAGCTGGCCCACCGCCGCCACAAGGTCCAGGGCCGCGCGCACCGCCCGTTCCGCGTCCTCCTCAGTCGCGGCCGGCGTCCCCCACACCGCCATCACCGCGTCCCCGATGAACTTCTCCACCACCCCGCCATAGCGGCCGATCACCGTCCGCGCGACCTCGAAATAGCGGGACAGCAGCTCCCGGACCGCCTCCGGATCCCGCGCTTCCGACAACGGAGTGAACCCGGCCACGTCGCAGAACAGCACCGAGCACACCCGGCGCTCCGCCACCGGCGCGGCAGTACCCGCCGATGCTGCCGGGACGGCCGCCGGTGACGCTGCCCCTGCCCCGGCCAGCGCACACCCGCACGCCGGGCAGAACCGGTGGCCCTGCGAAGTGGGCTCACCGCACGACGGGCACCGCCCCAGCGGGGCACCGCAATCAGCACAAAACCGATCGCCATCCCCCCGGGACGTGCCGCACCGCGGACACGTCACCACCAGACCTTTATACCCCGGCCAGGCCTTCGCAGCCAGGTTGCAGCCCTCGGACGCCGACCCGCCAGCCACCTGTTACGCGCCGAGAACCAGGCGATGCCATGCTCATCCCCGGCCCGGTGATCACCTCCGGGTAATCGGCTGCCCGGCAGGCTGCCCAGCCTGTTGCCCGGAGTCTGCGGCCCGGCCGGGTACCGCCGCGCAGCGGCCGGCATCGGGTGGCCGCGACGGCTGCGCCGCGCTAGCCGCGACGAGGGCGCCTGGCCACGAGCCACACGACGATGAAGACGGCCATCGCGATCAGCCCGATGATGACAAACGTCTTGAACGTGGCCACGATCCCGCCGGCAGCTGTGACGGCAAGCCAGATGGCGAGGATCGCGCCGAGGATTGTCCCGATGATCCGGCCCATGTCCCCAGTATGCCGCCCGGTCTAGCCAGCGGTGAGCCCGGCGCGATCATCGCCTTGCTTTTCCCGCGGCCGCGCTGGGCCGCGTCGTCGTTCACGGCACGATCGCCGCCCTCACCGCCCGCGTCGCGGGCTGCCGCCCGGTAACGCGCCGACTGAAACCAGCTCCGCCTGGCGATCAGGCGCCCGGCGAGTCGGCCACTGACCTGACCACTTCGTCGGGGTTACACATCGCGACCCCAAGATGAACGGGAACCGACTGATTGGACGCGGGCCCGGTGCCGGGCGGGCAGGAACTGTCCCGGCCGTGCGGGCAGCGCCGAGTCCTGTGGTCCCGCCGGGCGCCGCAGGACGGCACCGACAAGCTGACGGGCGTCCCAGCCAAACTAGGGAGTTTGCGTTACTGCCGGTTGAAGATCCCGATTCCGGTGCCGTCTGGGTACTCGGAGTTGTTGTAGTACTCCATGGTCAAGGTTGCGGCGCGGTCATTGTTCTGGTCGGGTGCGAATGT
>Ga0187819_10000961_pt1 | contig 14696 bp, 11 predicted proteins | sample NC_wetland_sal_i_15_FD_132411 | JGI IMG/M metagenome (GOLD analysis project Ga0187819, IMG submission 132411) | Wetland sediment microbial communities from Neuse River Estuary, North Carolina, USA - SO4_4 | ecosystem: Environmental > Aquatic > Freshwater > Wetlands > Sediment | place: USA... | reverse complement strand
CGCCCCGGCCATCGGCTCCTTGATCACATCGCCCGAGGAGGAAACGACCTGGACATCGAGGCCCTCTACGGGAATCTTGTCCCCGGGCTTTGCCGTGATCGCGTGCGCGTGTTCGCGAATCGGCAAATAGGACAGGATGGGAGCATCCCGCCCCGCTTGCATCTCGACCGTATACGGACCGTGATCCACGAAATGACGGATGGGAATGCGATGTGCGAGTTCGGCCGCGTTGCCGGCGTGGTCCGCATGAAAGTGCGTAATCACGACATAGTCCAGAACGCCCACATTCGCCAGCTTCAAGACGGCCATGATACGGTCCGCGTCGCGCGTAATTCCCGGGGCGTTCGCTTCGGCAGGCGGCGCGCCTTGATTACCTGGGAATCCGGTGTCTACCAACATCGATTGGCCGGAGGGAGAAACGAACAGCGTGGCCTGCCCGCCTTCCGTATCCAGGAAGTAGATATCCAATGGCTTTTTTTGCGCTTGTTGTTGCGCGTGGACGGTAGAGAACGCAACGAGCAGGGCCGTTGCCACGAGAAGCGGCATTTTCATTCGCATCGGAATCTCCCGGGAACTTTGAGATGCCGCCTATGGAAATCTATTCGCGCGCAAATGTCCAGCGGATTTGTCCGTTGGCGGGAAATCGAGGGCGCCGTTATTCCGCGGCGACGGTAGTTTCGCTTCCGCGTTTCCGCATCACCTGGTGCGCGATGGCAAGCAAGTCACGGTTGGTCACGTTCTTCGACGCATCGGCCAGCGTCACGACCCGCTTGTAGCATTCGTCGAGCTCTTCGCGCGTGGGCTGGTAGCCCAGATCGACGAGCGTGGCGCGCAGCGCATTCCGCCCGGAATGTTTGCCGAGGACCAGTTGCCGCTTGGGAACGCCGACCGCTTCGGGGGAAATGATTTCGTAAGTGAGGGGATTCTTGAGGATGCCGTCCTGGTGGATGCCTGCTTCGTGGGCAAAGGCGTTCGCGCCTACGATGGCCTTGTTTGGCGCCAGGGGCGCGCCGGTGATTTCTACCAGCATGCGGCTGCATGCGTACAGCTGGTCCAGATGAACGTTGGTTGTTACGCCCAGCTTAGCCTGCCGTACGCTCAGCAGTACTACTACCTCCTCCAGAGCCGCATTTCCGGCGCGCTCGCCGATGCCGTTGATGGTCAGCTCAAGTTGGCGCGCGCCCGCTTGCACCGCAGCCAGTGAATTGGCGACGCCCAATCCGAGGTCATCGTGGCAGTGCGCGCTCAGCGTGACGCCATTCGCGCCGTCCAGGTACTCGATCACGCGGCGGAACATGGCCGCGTACTCTTCGGGCACCGCGTAGCCGACGGTGTCCGGCAGATTGATGATCGTCGCGCCGGCGCGAACGGCCCGGCCGACCGCCTCGCAAAGGAAATCGATATCGGTGCGGCTGGCGTCTTCGGCGGAGAATTCGACTTCGGCGCAGCGCTCGCGCGCGTAGCGCACGTTATTGGATATGGCTTCGAGGCATTCTTCGCGCGTCAGGCGCAGCTTGTGATGCAGGTGCAAGTCCGACGTCGCAAGGAACGTATGCAGCCGGGGATGAGCCGCGCCGGAGAGGCCGTCGAGCGCCGCGTCAATGTCATCGCGCCGGGCGCGCGCCAAGGCCGCAACCGTGCAGCCGCGAATTTCGCGGCAAACCGCGCGCACGCCTTCCAGATCTCCCTTTGAGGCGATGGGGAAGCCGCTCTCAATGATGTCCACGCCGAGCGATTCGAGCTGGTGGGCCATGCGGACCTTCTCCGGTACCGACATGGAAAATCCCGGGGACTGTTCCCCGTCTCGCAGAGTCGTGTCAAAAATGCGTACGATGTCCATGGCACTCTCCCACAGCATCCATTTCACACGGGAAGTGCAAGCAGATCAAATTTATAATAGTTGTGAGTTCTATAAAGCAGGGTTATGCAAAAAGCTCGTCCTACTTGAACCGCTCGTCGATCTCGACCTGGTAGCCGGCGGAAAGCCGGTTGGTTTCATTGGCCATGCCCACGACGGCCATGAGTTCGTGAAACATTTCCGGCGTCATACCTTTGCTCTCGGCGGAAGTGGTGTGCGAAGCGATGCAATAGGGGCACTGGTTGCTAGCGCTGACAGCGATGTAGATCAGTTCCTTAGTCAGCGCGTCGAGCGCGCCGGGTGCCATAATCTGTTTGATCGATTCCCATGTACGCTTGAGGGTGGCGGGATCATTCGCCAGAGCTTTCCAGAAATTGTTGATGTAGTCGGTTTTGCGGTTGGCCCGGATGTCATCGAACACGGCGCGGACTTCGGGACTCGCCTCGTCATATTCAATCAGGCGCGGCACTGCCATAACGCCTCCTTATGAAACCCGGAAAAATGCGCAAGCAATCTCGCGACGAAAATTAACGGCGGAATTCCAGCGCTCAATTCAGATCGCGCGAAAGCATCAGTTTCAGAGTTATTTTGTCGGCTCCGTGAGTCACGCCGAATCCGATGCCAGTTTCGACGTTCAGCCACTTATTGTTGTGATCCATAACCGTCCACACTTCGTGAAATTGGTCATGTAAGGGGAGGAATTGTCGCAAGGGTCCGTCGTCGGAATACTCCTCCAGCGCAGCGGCCCATTTATCATTGAAATTATAGGCAACGCGCGTCGCCGGAACGTATTCGAGATTTCCAAATCCGCCGGTGTAGTCCGTGTCCACAATCGGATTGTAAATAAGGTCCACCTTATGTAGGTGAACACCGACGATGGGCCGAACCTCAGAAGTAATATGCCGGGACTCCCAATATAGGTAGTTGACGCTGAATTCAAAATTGACGCCATAAAAGAACGTATGGTCGTGGGCGTGCGGCCGCACAAACAGTTCGCGAATTTTAAAGCCGTTCAGCGAACCTCCGCGCCCCGTGGAGTAAGCGCTGTACACGGGGAAATATAGTCCCTGCTCGAACCAGTCGGCGACTCCGTAGGCCCACTCGACCGCGCCGTTGTCCGAGTGGTTGGGGATGATCCCGCCGGGGAAAACGGGGGTCGTCCGCCCAGCAGGGGTAAAATTGTTATGCACCATGACATTGAACTTGCCTTGTTCTTCGATCTCAGCATCGTAAACTTGGATCTCGTCGGTTTGCGCGAACGTCACAGCCGGGGCGGCAAACAAAGCGAAAGCGATCCATCCCAGCACAAAGTAAAAATTTCTTTGGGAAAATTTCATGGCGCCCATGTTCTCCCTGTCGGCTCGGTATCCGTTCTTCGGTACAATCCCAGGCCCGCCCGCAACGGATGAGCGAGGCCCGTCGTAAAACTCCGCCCGATTTTCGATTGACAGTCTTTCCGCCGCCATGGCAGCGAGGCGTCGCTACCCGCGTCTCACCCCTCGCGGAGCCTGCCGAGGATAACCCAGGCCACATTCGCACGGCAATTCCCCTTTTCGGAACGCCGCACCCTGAAGTATTATCGTGTTGCGATATATTGAGATTCATGGTCAAGACGCATGCAATTTCGCTTCGGACCGGCTCGCGCCAGTGCCCGCTGTGCGGGAGCGAGGATGTCGTGCGCTCACACCGGCATGGCGTGCTGGAATGGACCGTCCTGCCGCTCCTGCTCCTGCGGCCGTTCCGCTGCCGTGAATGCTGCGCCAGGCATTTGGGTTTCTTTTTTCGCCGCCGGCAATGGCGCCAAGCGACCCGCGCCGTCGCCGAAGCCCGCGAACAGTGATCGGAAATTCTCACACAAAATTCAGATTTTGTGCGACCTGCGCCCGAGTCGAAGAGAAAGGAGCGCGCGAAGTCGTGGCGGAGGTGTGCTGCTGGCGCTCAGGCAAAGATTGGAGATCAGAAAGACCGCCGGGCCCTCTTGGACCAGGGCGAGCGAAACACTGGTGCTACAAACGCGAATTCAAGCGCGCGGATGCGCCTTGTCGAAGACTTCCATGAGCTGGCGGATCGTGGCATGCGTGTAACGCTGCGTGGTGGACAGCGAAGAGTGCCCCAGCAGTTCCTGAATCGCGCGAAGGTCCGCGCCGTCGGCCAGCAAATGCGTGGCGAACGCGTGCCGCAGGGAATGCGGATGCAAATCCCAATTCACGTTGGCCAGGCGTGCATATTTTTTTACAATGCGCGCCACCGTGCGCTGCGTCAGCCTGGTGCCCAAATGATTGAGAAACACGGCCTGCCGGTCGCCGCGCCCTCCTGCCTTGCGCAGCATTTCCTGGCGCAATGGCTCATAAGCTTCCAGCGCCTGTTCGGCCTTGCCGCCATACGGCACGATGCGCTCCTTGTTGCCCTTGCCGCGCACGCGCAGCATTAGCTCCTTCCGGTCCACGTCGGCCAGATTTAGTCCGGTGAGTTCGCTGACCCGTAAGCCGGACGCGTACAGCAGCTCGAGAATCGCGCGGTCGCGCTTGACCATCAGGCGGCTGGTATCCTTCGCGGCTACCTTCCTCCGGCGCCCGGGAGCGCGCGGCGGCCCCGCCACGACGCTATCGAGAAACGCATTCAGCTCCTCGGCGCTCAGAACCGAGGGGATGCGCTTCGGCAGTTTGGGAGTCGCCACCATGCGCGCCGGGTTCCGCACGACCATGCCTTCCCGAAGGGCAAATTTGAAAAACGATCGAATCGCGGCGAGCTTCCGGGCGATCGAGGATTTTTCCAAATTGAGGTCGTGCAGGTGCGCCACGAATTCGCGGATCATGAGGTGCGTGACTTCCTGCGGAGACGGCATGGCCGTGCCGGGCGGAGTCAAGAACTTGAGGAACTGTTCGAGGTCATTCTCGTAACTGCGGATCGTGTTCGGCGAAGAATTGCGCACCGAACGCAAATAAATCAGGAATTGTTTTACTGCGGAATCCATTTCCCCCTGCCGGACCTCAAGTCTCTACGGCTTCGCGCTGGCACGCTGCGAAAGACCGCGATCATTCCCAAAATTGATATCCCGGCGATTGCGCGGAGGCGCTCAGGAGTGGGCCGTGCCCACGGGTTCGGGAACGGCGACGGCGGGGGCTTCCGGAAGAGCCGCTTCCCAATCGCAACCTTCTTTGATACAGGTCCTCACCGCACCCAGTTTGCCGCGCTTCTCGACAATGAATGCCGCGCCGCATTTTGGACAAGGCTCGGGGATCGGCTGATGCGGCGTCGTGAAATCGCATGCCGGATATGTGTTGCACCCGTAGAAGACGCGCCGGCGTCCCTTCTTGGCGACCCTCTCCACGAGCTCGCCCGTTTCGCACTTCGGGCACTTGATGCCCAGGGTCTTCGCGCGAATGAACTTGCATTTCGGATACGCCGTGCACCCGGTGAATTCGCCGTACTGGCCATGCTTTTTCACCAGTTGCGAACCGCACTCGGGGCATTTTTCGTCGAGCAATTCGTCGGGCTGCAGGGCGCGGCGCGTGCCGGCCTTCAGGCGGCGCGTCGTCTTGCAGTCGGGATAACCGGAGCAAGCCAAAAACATGCCCCAGCGGCCGCGCTTAATGACCATATCGCGCCCGCAATTGTCGCAGGTTTCGATTTTCGCGGCGCCGTCTTCGCCTTCAGGCGGCAATTCCGGGGAGAGGTCTCGAATGAAATCACAATCCGGATAGCGCGAGCAACCCAGGAAAAAGCCGTGCCGGCTGATCCGTTCGAGGAGCTCGCCCTGCCCGCACTTTTCGCACTTTTGTCCCGTGGGGATCCCCGCCTTGTAGGACTCCATCTCGTCCTTGGCTCTCTCGAGGTCCACGGCGAAGCGGCCGTAGAATTCCTTGACCGCCTTCTTCCACGGAAGTTTCCCCTCTTCGATTTCGTCGAGTTCCTCTTCCATAAGCGCCGTGAAGCCCACGTCGAAAATATCCTCGAAGCTTTTGACGAGGAGCACGCTCACCTTTTCACCCAGCATGGTCGGAGCAAACCGGCCCTGGTCCTTGGTGACGTATTCCCGCTCGACGATGGTCGAAATGATGGATGCATAAGTCGAAGGACGGCCAATGCCTTTTTCTTCCAGCTCCTTCACCAGCGTTGCTTCGGTATAGCGCGGAGGCGGCTCGGTAAAATGCTGGTCGGGACGCAACGATTCAAGGCGCAGGGTCTCGCCCTCGGAGACCGGCGGCAACATGGCTTTGGTTGCTTCGGGATCGGCGTCTTCATCATCATCGGCCGACACTTGATAAACGGCCAGGTAGCCGTCAAATTTCTGCACCGAACCCGAGGCGCGGAAGGTGTAATCGCCGGCCGACACATCGACCGTCGTCTGGTCGAACACTGCCGGGACCATCTGCGAGGCCACGAACCGCTGCCATATGAGTTGGTAGAGTCGGAACATGTCGTCGCTCAGAAATGGCCGTACTTCCTCGGGCGTCCGGGCGGCATCGGTCGGGCGAATGGCTTCGTGCGCGTCCTGCGCATCCTTCTTGGACTTGAAAAAATTGGGCTTCTCGGGCAGATACGGCTGGCCGTATCTGGACCCAATCAGGCCGCGCACCTGGTCCAGCGCGTCATTCGACACGCGCACCGAATCCGTGCGCATGTAAGTGATCAGCGCGACCGAACCTTCCTGGCCCAGTTCCACGCCCTCATACAGCCGCTGCGCGAGGCCCATGGTGCGCTTGGCCGTGTATCGCAGTCGGTTGTAGGCGGCTTGCTGCAGTTTTGAGGTCGTGAAGGGCGGCGGCGCGAAGCGGCGCTTTTCCTTCTGGGTGACGCCAGCCACCATCCATTGCGCTTTTCCCGCCGCGGCCACAATGGCGTCCGCCTCGGCCTGGTTGTGGATTTCGATGTCCTCGCCCTTGTATTTGGTGAGCTTGGCCTCAAAGGTGGGAGGCTCGCCGGCGGCCAGGACGGCATGGATCGTCCAATATTCCACCGGGACGAACGCACGAATTTCGATCTCGCGATCCACGATCAGGCGCAGCGCTACGGTCTGCACGCGTCCGGCGGAAAGGCCTCGGCGCACTTTGTCCCACAGCAAGGGAGAAATTTTGTAGCCGACCAGGCGGTCCAAAACGCGGCGCGCTTGCTGAGCATCCACCAGATTTTCGTTGATCTCGCCGGGATGCTCGAAGGCTGCCTTGATGGCCTTGGAGGTGATTTCATTGAACATCACGCGGTAGATGTTTTTTCGGGCGATGACGGGCTTGCCCTTGGCGACAACTTTCTTGACGGGCTTCTTGGCTTTCTTTTTGCCTTTTTTGCCGTTCCCGTTCGCTTCTTCGGCTGCCTTTTCTTCTTCCGTTGGGAATTCAAGCTTGGGCCCGCTCAGGACATCCGCCAGGTGCGCGCAAATCGCCTCGCCTTCGCGGTCCGGATCACCCGCCAGATAGACGGCATCGGCGGTGGAGGCGGCTTTCTGCAGCTGCATTACGACGCTTGTTTTGTCCGGGTTCACCTCGTACGTCGGTGCGAATCCATGGGCGATATCAATGCCCAGCACCTTTTTGGGCAGGTCCATGATGTGCCCGTAAGAGGCCTTGACCGAATAATTGCGTCCCAGATATTTGTTGATCGTCTTCGCTTTTGCGGGCGATTCGACGATTACCAGCGATTTTCCCATAACTCGTTTATAGACCCGAACGCCCGCCGCGGCGGGCGTTCTCACCTTTCCGTTCCCCTAGCGTGGCCCTCGTTCCCACTGTTTGTCAACGCTTGATAGATGCGCCTTGTGTCCTTGTCGATTCTATTGGCTGCGGCACATTTGTTTAGTGGGCTGTAATTTCAATAGATTAGCGGGAATTTACTGCATTTTGCGTTTTGGCACCGTCTCCCAAGAGGGGATGCCTCTACAGCAGGATCTTGATGAATTGCTTCCCCGGCATTTGCCTCACGATCCCCTTCATCTCCATTTCGCACAGCGCCGCCAAAACTTCCGAGGAGTTCAGTTCCGCTTTGTCCACCAGTTCATCGACGTGAATCGCCTCGTCCGTGTCCAGCAGGCCGAAGATTTTCTTCTCCGGGGGAGATAGCGCGCCCTCAAGGAGGGATGCGCGCTCCGCGCTGGAGGTCGCCTCGACGGGGAACAGCTCGGCGCGGATTTCCGTGGGCAATTCCTCGACCACGTCTTCCCAGGAGGTCACCAGCTTGGCGCCCTGCTTGATCATCTGGTTCGGGGCGAAGCTCACGTCCACAGTGATATTTCCGGGGACGCCGTACACTTCGCGGCCAAACTCCATTCCCAGGCGCGCGGTGATGAGCGAGCCGGAATACTGCGCGCCCTGCACCACCACCACGCCAAGCGATATTCCGGCGACCACGCGGTTGCGCACCGGAAAATTCTCGGGCGCCGGGTGCGTGCCCAATGGGAATTCGCTAATCAAAGCGCCGCGCTTCTCCACTTCGGCGAATAATTTTTTGTTTTCCTTCGGATAGATGACGTCCACTCCCGTGCCGAGCACGCCGACCGCTGCTCCATGAGAAGCGCGACAAGCGCCTTGATGCGCCGAGCTGTCAACGCCGCGTGCCATGCCACTGACGATGGCCAGGCCGCGCTCGGCCAGGTCATGCCCCAACCGCTCTGCCAATTGATTGCCGTAGGGCGTCGGGCGGCGCGTGCCTACCATTGAGATCGAATGGCGATTGAGGACGCTCGCGTCTCCGCGCACGTACAGAAGAGGCGGAGGATCGTAAATTTCGAGCAGCCGCCGCGGATAATCTGGCTCGTCCCAATTCAGCAGGCGGCAACCCAGGCTGCGCACCTGCGCGAGTTCCTTCTCCGCATCCTTGTGCGCGTGCTTGGATTGAATCGCCCGCGCAGGCGCGGCGGGCAAGTGGCACGCTTCGAGTTCCGTGAGGGACGCGCGAAATACATCCTGGGGCGAACCGAATTGGCGCAGCAATTTCCCGGTGAGACGCGAGCCGAGCCCAGGCGTCAGCGACAGAGACAGCCAATCGAGGGAAGCATCCAGTTCCACGCTGACCGCGACGCTACTACTTTGTCACTAATCGTGTCAAGCTGTTACTAGGGATACTCAATTGGTGTGGACCGGCTCGGGGAGTCTGGATCAGGCGAGCCCCTCAACGATCCGGATGTCCCGCTCGGCCGCGCCATCCAGCAGGCGGCAGGCTGCCTGGTACGCATCGCTCTCGAACGTCTTGGTTGCCTGCTGCACGCTATCGAATTCCGTGACCACGGTCCGCATGTTGATGCCCGCTTCGTACGTCTTCGTGGGCACGCCGCGGACCAGGAAGCGCCCGCCGCCGCTTTGAATTGCCGGCCCCGCCAATTTTGCGTACGCGGCAACCGCGTCCGGGTTCGAGACCGATCGGTAAAAGGTAATCCAGTATCCTTTGGCCATGGGTTTCTCCTAGTTAGAAAAATTCATCGCATTATAATTATAATTGATGGATCGAAGTGCAGCGCGAGCGATAAGAAACGAGCGCGTTGACGGGCCCGCTTCTTCAGACGCGAAAGTCTACCGTGTCTCTTCCGCAGCCGCAAGAAGGCTCATCCACGGCTTAGCCCACTTTACCGTTTCAGCGAGACGCCCAGGAAAATCTGGCTGGCGACAGGTTCGCCGTTGCTGAACGCGGGAATGAATTTCCAATTCGCAGTGGACCTCAGGAGGCCTGCGTCGACCGACTGGCCATTTCCCAGGGCTTCGACGGAGCGGACTTTGCCCGCGGAATCGATCACCAGTTTCAGGGTGGACTCCGATTGCGCCATCTCGATCTCAATTGCAGTCACAGGGGGCGGCCTCTCCATCAGAATGGCTTTAGGCGGCGTTATTTCCTGCTTGGGCTTTACACCTTTGGGCGTCAGGCCCGGCGTCGCGGACACCACGATCGTCCCGTCAAAGATCTTCGCGTGATTCTTGCTGCCCGGAGAAACCGGCGTTGAGATGCCGTCAACTTGAGAGCGGATCCCGCGGGAGCGCGCGTTCAATAGCGCGGTGCGGATGCGCTCGAGATCCGCGGCGGGCCACATCTCGGCGAGCGTGCGCCAGGCCTCGTCTCCACGGCCGCTGTAGAGATACGACCATACGATTTCCAGCACTCTCATCTTGACGCCGCGCATGCGGGGCAGCCAACCGGCCGACAGTGCAGCTGGTGACCCCATTTTGCCGTCGCTGGTCTTGAAGTCGCCCAGATCCTGCGGACTGAGTTTGGCCCGTTCGTCCGCGATTTTCTGGTCGTAAAAGGATTGGAACTCGGGACTGGCGTCCAGCAGCCGGCCGCGCACGAAGCGCAAGACGACCGGCGGCGCGAAGTCTAGTTCGCGCAAACGCAAATTTTCAAAGCCTTCCACCGTGGCGGCATCGTCGGTCCAGATCTCGACGCGGCCATCCAGGTCGGTGTCCGCGGCGCTGAAGAATTCTCCGCCCGTAAGGGTGCGCAGCAATACCGGCGGCGCCCGCAAGGAATAAATTTTGTATTCCATGCAGCACTCGGCCTTGGATTTTTTCAATTGAAGCGCGGCGACGGGCGCGCCGACGCCCAGGTCCACGCCGAAGGCATCGACATCCGTCTCGAAAGCCGAGTCCGTGATCAGCAGATTCTGATCGCTCCAACTGAGCGCCGCGGCGCAGACCCGCGACTCCAGGTCGCCAAACCTGGTTGGCCCCACACGCACCTTCACGCCCGTCAGAAACTCCGCTTCGAAATCGCCTACTCCTTCACGGCAGACTACATCGCGGCTTTGGGCATGACACGCGCTGGCAGTCAGGCAGGAAAGCAAAAATAGTCCAAGCGCCGCCGCCCAGCACCGAAATTGAAATAGCGCGCGTTGCTCGGGGTCGTACGGCTGGTTGGCTGAATTCTCCGAGGTTTTACACCGGGGATAGGTTTCGCAAATTTTCGCCATCGCTTCAAATCTCTGGTCTGCGTTCCAACTTGAGGAACGGACCTTCTTGTGGCGCCGGCGTCCCGCCGGCGCCACAAGCACCCGTCAGCGTTCGACTGTGGAGCCGATACGCAATACTTGATCGTCGCGCGCCCCTTCAAATCCGAAGTAATTTCACCAGCGTGCCGCCGAGAATCGCTTCCTTCTCGGCGTCGCTGAGGAACGGCGCGTTCAAAACCAGATCCACGTTCGAATGCCAATTGAACGGCATATCGGTACCGAATACGACCTGGCCTGTGCCCGCTTCCGCCGTGAGATGGCGCAGACCCTCTTCGGAAATTACGATCGTATCAACCAGAATCTGGCTCTTCAGGTACTCGCTCGGGTGCTTCTTGTTCGCGCAATCGGCATTGGGCCGCACCTCGCAGGCGATTTCCGTCCGCCCTAGATAGGACGGCAAGTAGCCGCCTCCGTGCGCCGCGCAGATTTTCAGGTTGGGAAAACGGTCGAACGCGCCGTTGAACATCATGCGCGTCAGGAAAATCGTGGTTTCCAGGGGATTGCCGATGACGTTTCCCAGATCGCCTCTCCCCTTGAGCGAATCCTTTATGATGACGTTCTCCGCGCCCTGCGGATGCATGAACACCACGACACCAAGCTCCTGTGCCTTGGCCCAGAACGGATCGTACTTGGGCAGTGATATATCTTCCCCCAGGACGTGTCCGCCGATAGCCGCGCCGCGCGCGCCCAGATTCTTGACCGCGTACTCAAGTTGGTCGGCAGCGAGGTCAGGAAACTGCAGTGCGACCGAAGACAGCGCCACGTAGCGGTCCGAATGAGCGTTGCACCATTCCGCCAGCTTTTCATCGTGAAGCCTAACGATCTTGCCCGCGAGGTCGCGGTCCGTGGCTGCGTAAAACCAATAGCCGTTTATGCTCAGCACTTGCACGTCGATTCCCAGCTGATCGATCGCGCGGATGCGGTCCGGCCCCATCACGTTTGGCCCGCGCGCCCGGCCTCCGGCGCTTGCGGCGAGGCTCGTATCCTTGACGATGTCCCACACTTCCGGAATGACGCAATGTGCGTGCACGTCCACGACTTTCACGCGCTTGCCGGCGATGGAAACTTCCCGGCGCTTTACGGCCTCGGCCGGCGCGGCCGCGCCGCCCTGAAGTGCGGATGCGGCGAACGCACGTCCCGTCAACAGCATTCCGGTCGTCGCACCCGCGACGGTCCTCAAGAAATCCCTGCGATCTCGCATGCTTCGCTCCATTCCATTTTCCCCGGAACACGGGCGGTTGATTGCGACGCCGCCTGCGGGGAGCATCGAAAATATTGGTCAGCCCAATTCTCTAGCTGATTGATTTGACGTAAGTAAACCCCGTAGCGAGTTGGAAGTCAAGGAGGCGTAGCTAGCGCCAATCGGCCACTTTCCAATAGGAGGACAGATTAGGATTTTGAGTCAGGTTTCTTGGCGGACTTCAAATATGCCACGCCGTGCCTATAGAACCCTTCGGACAATCCCTGATGATAGGCGATTCGAGCGGCCACGAATATGTTGATGCTATTTTTCACGAAGGGGACCGCTGCTTCGATCGGCATCCCTGCTGGATATATCTCCCTGCTCTTGAAGCGGAATCCGCCTCGCGATACGTCCTCACACTCGACGACTTCTTCCCTGCGGTTGTCCCGAATGCAGGCCGCGACCTTCATCGCTGCGCGCTTTTCTTTTCGTCTTCCCAGGCTGGCGCTTGAAGTAGGTTCCTCGATAGGGGAGATTTCGCGACGTCCATCGCTCACCTTGCGTTCCGTGACCCTTTGCACCGTCACGGTTCGATTCGTCCGTTTCCAGGTTGTCGAGGAATTGCAGGACTCGCAGTGCCGCATGAGCGCCTGCTTCATTTCAAAAATTTTCAATTCAATTTCACTGAGCAAGGCGGCGTCAACGGAGTGACAACGGCTGCACTCCATAACAATTGGCTTCCTGGCTTGAATTTCCGGAAATTCGACCTGCCAGAGGTTCGCTGAAGGATCGGCGAAAGCTATGCCATACACGTGAACGCAATTTTGATCATGAGCAAGGTCCAACACATGAGCGACCGCTTCTTGGTTGGTTGCTGGATTGCGAACAATCAATTCAGATTCAGGGGCCAATTTATTCGACAAGGGGATGGTCGCGCCGTCTCGAGTAATCGTCAGAGTTCTAGTCTGTTCGATGAATTGGCGGCCATCCAGGTCCGCACCGAACACTTCTATCTCTAGCTCGCAGGTGAGAGTTTTTGCTGAATGCTCGTCGGCCATAAGACGTCCTCCCCTTCTTGTTCACAAACTAAGGGCCGGAATTACCACGCAACTTGAAATCCGGGATGGGCCAAGCTCCGACTCTCCCCAATGTATCTGCAGGAGCGGCAAAACAGTGAATTCATAAATGCCCGGTGCGCTATTCGTTATCAATAATTTGCGGCGGCGCCTGGAGGCTCGATGTCAGACCAATCGGTCAGAAGGTATCAGGCCCGACATTGGTGGAAAGATTTTGCCGAACAGAATTTTAATCACCCAGCTGAATTCGGCGCGCCATCTTGCCACTCTCGATGGTGCGAGCTAACGCTTGGGCTATGCTATATTCAATTGTCTCTTTGTCTTAGCGAACATGGGCAAACTGCGCATCTCCATCGTAGAATTCCTGAACACCGCGCCGCTGGTCTGGGGTTTTACGGACGGACCGTTGGCGGGCAAATACGAACATTTGTTCGCGGTGCCGTCGCAGTGCGCGGAGGACTTGCGCGCCGGTCGCGCCGATGTGGGCATCATTCCGTCCATCGAGTACCAGCGTATGGACGACGTCGTGGCCCTGCCGGGGATGGCGATCGCCTCCAAACACGAAGTGCGCAGCCTCCTCGTCGTTTCCAAAGTGCCCATCGAAATGGCAAAAAGCTTCGCCCTGGACACGAATTCGCGCAGCACGGTGGGTCTCGCGCGAATTCTCAGCCGCCGCCACTGGAACATAGATCCCGAATTCATCGACATGCCGCCCGACCCGGACAAGATGCTGGCCCGCGCCGACGCGGCGCTCATTATCGGCGATCCCGCGCTGCGCTTGCGTCTCCAAGTCGACGCGATGCAAGCGAGAGTCCCCGGGACGGACGGCCGCTGTTGCTGCGGCGGAGATGACGAGCAGCCCATCAAGGGCGTCGAAACTTTGTTTGTGTATGACGTCGTGCAGCAATGGCGCGAAATGACCGGGCTTCCCTCGGTGCTGGCCATCTGGGTGGCGCGGCGCGGCGTGGTCACGCCAGAAATGGTTGCGGATTTTCAGGCCTCGCGCGAGTATGGCCTCGCGCGCATCGGCGAAATCGCCGAGGGCGCAGCGCTCAAGCTTGAACTTCCGCCGCGCGAACTCGAACGCTACCTGACCGAGAACATTCATTTTTCGCTCGATGAGGAGAATCTCGCGGGCCTCCAGAGGTATTATGAGGAGTGCGCGCTGGCCGGACTCATTCCGCGCGCGCGCGAATTGGAATTTGTGGGCGCCACGAGCGTCGCGCGTTAGTGGTCAGGAAGTAGCTCGTGAGTTTGACGCGGTTTTTTTCGTTTTGTCATTCCGAGCGAAGCGAGAAATCTCTCTTTATTTGCGCAGTGACGGAAACGGAGAGATTCCTCGCTTCGCTCGGAATGACAAAAATTATGCTTTTTCGCGGATGAGGCAATCATGGGACTGACACCACAAGAAGCGCTCGACCTGTTTCGCTCCGATGACCTCGTCGGCATCGGCATGGCGGCGATGGATGTGCGCCGCAAGAAAACCGATCCGCGCATCGTGACCTACCAGATCGACCGCAACATCAACTACACCAATTTCTGCACGGAGTACTGCTCGTTCTGCGCCTTCTACCGCCCGCTGGGTTCGAAGGAAGGGTACCTGCTCTCGTTCGAGTCGATCTACGAAAAGATCCAGGAAATGATCGAGCT
>Ga0187819_10000958_pt1 | contig 14721 bp, 15 predicted proteins | sample NC_wetland_sal_i_15_FD_132411 | JGI IMG/M metagenome (GOLD analysis project Ga0187819, IMG submission 132411) | Wetland sediment microbial communities from Neuse River Estuary, North Carolina, USA - SO4_4 | ecosystem: Environmental > Aquatic > Freshwater > Wetlands > Sediment | place: USA... | reverse complement strand
GGCGCGTATCCAGTTCGACCAGGACTTCTCCCTGCCGCACGTACTTGCCGGAATCGAAATTGATTCGTTCGACGATGCCCGGAAGGTAGGCGCTGACCGTCACCCCATGGACGGCTTCAACCGTGCCGATAATGTTCGTCGTCGCGGGCCACTGATCCTGTTGCGCCACCACGCTGGTGACGGCCTCCGGAGGCAGCTGGAAAGCGGCGGCGTGAACTGCCGACTCAACCTCCTTGAACTTTATGAAGCCCAGAGCTGTGAGCAAGACTGCCATCACGCGCAGCATGACAACCATTCTTTTCGCCATAACTTCCCCTTGGCAAGAGATAGAGACAGAAGTGTTGGAGCCCCCGCCGGGCCGTTGCGCCCCACAGCGCACGCCCCTGTTTTGAAATCCAGTTCCAGATTTGATTCACAAGCTGCGCGTACGGATTCGGGCTAATTTGTTTGGGGTGACTAACCCTGACAAAACAACGACGAAGTGTCCGGATCAGCCTCGATTATTTGCGTTACATCGGGCGCTCGTGAATAATTGTCCACAGCGTTCCAAACCGGTCACGAAGCTGGCCGAAACGAGAAGCGAAGAAGGTCTCTTCAATCGGCATGCCTATCTTGCCTCCCTCCGCAAGAACGGCCCAGATTCTGTCCGCATCTTTCGCGGAGTCCACGGCGAAATACAGATAAGAGCTTCGGACCGGTTGAAAGCGACCCTGCGGTACATCGTTTCCGATCAGCTCCACTCCTGCAATGCTCATGCGGGCGTGAACGACTGCGTTCTCCGCGCCGGGCTGCGCATCATATTGAGCGGGCAGCTGGCTTGCCTTCATTATCGTCGTGATCTTTCCGCCAAGGTGTTTTTCATAAAAGCGGAACGCCTCTTCGCAATTTCCGCCGAAGTTGAGGTGAGTGTAGAGATTCATTGCACGTCTTCTCCTTTCCGTCGTTACTCGAGCAGCGGAGTTATCCCCGGTCGTAGGCTTGCTGCAACCCTTCGATGTCGAGCTTGTTCATTTGCAGCATGGCCTGCATCACCCGCTTTGCTTTCTCGGCATTTTTGTCTCCCATCAGCTTTCCCAGAACCGAGGGGATGATTTGCCACGACAGTCCATACCGGTCTTTCAGCCAGCCGCATCGTTCTTTCTTCCCGCCCTCGGAAAGCTTCTCCCACAGTTCGTCCACTTCCGGTTGCGTCTCACAATTCACGAAGAACGAAATCGCCGGCGTGAAGCTGAATAGCGGACCGCCGTTGAGCGCGTAAAAGTCTTGTCCATCCAGTTGGAAGGTCACCGACATCACCGACCCTTTCGGGCCAGGTCCGCCTTCTCCACAGCGAGTCACGTTTCCAATCTTTGAATTCTTGAAGACGGAAACATAGAAATTCGCAGCCTCTTCGGCTTTGTCGTCGAACCACAAAAACGGGGTGATTTTTTGCATAGTCGTTCTCCTTTTTAGTTTGTAGTTTCTGCAAGCTGTTTTGCCCCTGATACCGGCTAATTCGTACTTGGATGCCTCGATCCGCAAATCGAACCGGGTTCCCCTGGAAGTCGGCGCAACCGTCCCGTGATTTGCTATCCTGATGGAAGTCCTTTTCAACCCGCAGCGGAGAGATGGCCGAGTGGCTGAAGGCGCGCGCCTCGAAAGCGTGTATACCTTTACGGGTATCGGGGGTTCGAATCCCTCTCTCTCCGCCATAATTCCTGTTTACGGAGGAACACGCCCATGGAAGCTCCCCTCCAAACCCCGTTTGACAGCGTCGAGAACGCCCACGGTTACGTGCGCCTTCTGGGTGAGGCCATCGCCGAAGCCAAAAGCGATATCGCATCCGACCTCGCCGTGGCCACCAAGGCTAAGTCAGAACGCCGCGTACAAGCTTTGCAGATTGTTCAATTTAAGTTAGATAAGCTGGAACAGCACTTGAAGACCAGCAGCCGCCTATTGAACGACCTGCGTACTTTACGCCGGCTTCTGCTGGAGGAACGGCTCGAACCCGCCGCCGTCGGTCCTAGAAACGATTCCGAGTAATAAATTGCGAGCGGCATCCGCGCGGATCAGGATGTTTCCGGTTCACGCCCGCAATTTTTCAGCAAACTTTTTTTCCAGCTTCGCCAGCTTCGGCGAAATCGTAAGCATGCAGTACGGCTGGCGCGAGTTTTCGTTGTAGTAATTTTGGTGGTAGTTTTCGGCCACGTGAAATTCCTCGGCCGGTTCGACCGCAGTCACGATCGGTTCCGAAAAGGCCTCGGCCGCCGTCAGTTCGGCAATCGTGTTCTCGGCAATCTTCTGCTGTTCGTCGCCGCTGTAGAAAATCACCGAACGATATTGCTCGCCCGCGTCATTTCCCTGCCGATTCAGCGTGGTCGGATCGTGCACAGCGAAGAATACGTCCAGCAGATCGCGATAGCCAATCTGGCCGGGATCGAATGTGACGCGCACCACTTCTACATGCCCGGTATCGCCACCGCACACCTGCTTGTAGGTGGGATTCTCCACGTGCCCGCCCATGTAGCCGGATTCCACGTGGGTGACGCCGGTCAGACGCTGAAACACGGCTTCCATACACCAGAAGCATCCCCCGCCAAAAACCGCTGTTTGCTCATTAGCCATGGGCATTAGATGCCTGCGCCTTCGGGAAGTTACGTTTCCTGCTTGACCGCTTTCGCAGCACCGCCTTTATTGAATTTCGAGCGACACCACGTCCCCGCCGCCATCCTGACGGTCGCGGTAATTGAGCGCTACGCTCTTATTTTTCCAGTCGCAGGAAAACTCGTCGGCCCCAATCAGAACCAAATGCTTGCGATCGCCAATGTGTAGCCTTAGGGAGCGGCCTCCCGAAACCACGCTCAGTACCGCTTGCGGCGCGACCGAGCAATCTATGCTGGCGAGTTTGCCCTTAAGGAAGCGAACCGGGCTTGACGGCGGCGCCACCTCCACATGGATCTCACCTTCAACGGTTTCGTCAGAAAGGCCTGCAGGAGCGTGGGCGGCTTCGCCATCTTCTGTGGCTCGGCTTTCGATTTGCGGCCGGAACGACCTCGACCGCTCCTTGAAGCTCTCAGCCTGCGCCAACATCGCCGCAGCTTGGTTGGCCACCTGGGAATTCCCGCTGCCGGCAAGCCCGCGAAAAAGCGCGATGGCCTCGTCGACTTTGCGATTCGCCATGTAGATATTGGCCAGATTGAGTTGATAGGCCTCGTTTCTCGGCGATAACTCCACCGCTTTCTTCATGGTCGTCAAACCTTTTTCGGGCTCGCCGGAAACCGTCTGCGCGAAGGCCAACAGAGAGTAAGCGTCGGCAAGTTTAGGATCGAGCGCGACGGCGATCTCCAGTTCCTTTTTCACCGCATCCGCCTTGGCACCCCTCACGAGGATGCCGGTGCGGTTCATCATCAAGGCATTGTAGTAATGCACTCGGGGATCTTTGCTGTCACGCTCGGCGGCCCGCCGGAAATATTCTCCGGCATGCTCGAAGTCCTGCCGTTGCAGATAGCAATACCCGGCTCCGCGGAGAGCAGAAGCGTTGTTGGGGTCCACCTTGAGCACTTCCTCAAATTCGCCGAGTGCGCGGCCCTGGTGGTCCGGGGAATGAGCATCGATGTCGGCCAGCACGGCGCGGGCATCCATCAAACTCACCGGCGCCTCGGAAAACTGTCCGGCGACGATGCCGGAAGGAGTTGCGATCGGGTAGTACTTGAATCGGCCACTGCTCAAGTAATTGCGGAGTACTTTATCAAACTGCTCCGGCGTCATCCCAAACGCTTGCTGCGTCGCCTGTTCAACCGTTTTCTTCTGGTTGCGCAGCGCGTCGAAATAGTCCGCGAGTTTCAGGATCAGTTGATTGTCATAGAGATAGTGGACTAACAGGCTGGACTCCGCATAAAACACGCTGCGATGGTCTCCACTCTCGTTATAAGTCTTCGAATACTGCTGCACCCGAAACAGATCCCCAATGTGCATCATTCCGTCCTGTTGCAGGATGCGGTAAGTATCTTCGGGAATCTTGCCGACACGGGCTTCCTTACTATCGACCTCGATACTTGAAAAATACTCGGCGAATCCCTCCTCGAACCAGGGGTCGGTGCGCACCGCTAAATTGCCATTCATCAACTGGTGCGCATATTCATGAAAGACCACGGACCAGGGGTTGTCGACCGACATATCCAGCATGATGAAGCTGCGATCCTCGCCGCCCTGGAACAGTCCAGTCATTTCAGTGGGCTTTCCGTTGAAAACTGGCGCCACTTGCCGCATCTCCTTGCTGCTTCGGAAGGCGACGATTTGCAGGGGGACCGACAGATTCACGTTGGCCTTGGTCATCAGCGTCCCAAACACGGAACGCATTTGTTCGAAGTGGAGGGCGACATCCCGGCCACGCTTGTCGCCCGCATCTGTAATTACGGAGAAGTTCGGCGAACGTACTTCCACCCACTGCGGTTCGCCGGCAAAGCTCCAGTGCGAGCAGCAAACCACGCACCCTAGCGCAAAGCAGATTTTGAGGAATCGCAAGACCGCCCCCGAGTAACGGAGAGCAACAGAGATAGTACCGCATAATGCGGCCCAAGCGAATCACTATTTTGTGCCGTGAACCACAGGAACTTTACTCGTTACAAGCGACTCAGTAACACCGGAGAGACGTGTTACACCGACACAGTGAAAGACGTTTCCGTCCGCGTAACCGTCCGGTAGAGCGTGTCGCGCTCGATCGGTTCGCGCCCCGCTTCCGTGATCAAGCGCACCAGGTCGTGCCGCCGCAGACCCTGCGGAGTCGTCGCTCCCGCATCGTGGTAAATCTTTTCCTCGACGACCGTGCCGTCAATATCGTCGGCTCCAAAGCGCAGCGAAATCTGCGCAATCTTCGGCGTCATCATCTGCCAGTAGGACTTGATGTGCGCGAAGTTATCGAGCACCAGGCGGCTGACGGCAATCTGTTTGATGTCCTCCATGCCGGTAGTCGTAAACAGATGTTGCAGCGGCGTGTTTGCCGGATGAAAGGCCAGCGGAATAAAAGTCTGGAAGCCGCCGGTTTCATCCTGCAAGGCGCGCAGCTTGAGCAGGTGATCGACTCGGTCTTCGTCGTCTTCGATGTGGCCGTAGAGCATGGTGGCGTTCGACTTCAGCCCGATCTGGTGGGCGAGGCGTGCGGTATCGAGCCATTGATCGCCGTCAATCTTGTGATCGCAGATGATGTGCCGCACGCGATCGGAAAAAATCTCAGCCCCGCCGCCGGGCAGCGAATCGACTCCCGCCTCTTTCATTTTTTCGAGAGTTTCACGGATGGTCAGCTTCGACCGCTTGGCCAGATAGGCAACTTCCACCATGGTGAAGGCCTTCATGTGAACTTGCGGAAAGCGCTCTTTCAATCCGGAAACCAGGTCGAGAAAATACTGGAACGGCAGATCGGGATGCAGCCCGCCGACAATGTGAAACTCGGTGATCGCCTCGGTGTAGCCGGAAGCGGCTGTGTGGAAAGCCTCTTCAAGCGCCATGGTGTAAGCGCCCGGAGTGTCTTTCTTGCGCCCAAAAGCGCACAACCGGCAGGCGGCGACGCAAACATTCGTCGGATTGATATGCCGGTTGACGTTGAAGTAAGCCTTGTCGCCATGCATCCGCTCCCGAACTAAGTTCGCCAGCCAACCTACGCCAAGGATGTCGCCGGTGCCGTAGAGGGCAAGCGCATCGGCCTCGATCAGGCGCTCGCTCGCGAGGACTTTCTCTTTAATCGGGAGGAGGCGCGGGTCGTCGGTCTGAAATGGGTGCGAAGCAGGCATTGCTTTTGATGATACCGCAGGAAGTGATGCAAGTCACAGCTGGTGCCCCCCAGGTTCGCGCCCCTTTTTTTGGGCGCTAACCTGAGCTGCAGAGAACGATTTTGCCAAAATTATTGCAATTTTTGACGCTTGTACATGACGTAGTCATAAATCGCACGCAGTATTTCGACAATTGCTGCTAGCTTTTCGATGCTCATTTGTCACCCCCCCCGCGAAATGTCGCCTTATAAGAGGGGGTGGTAGACGTGTTTCTATTAACAAACAAACTGGCGAAGCCTGGTGCTGGTGGCCCAGGTTCGCGTCCGTTCTTTGACGCCAACCTGGATGGACTTCTCGCTTTTCGAGAAGTAGCCTGCCCCACAGCCGACGCCGTTCGACTCCGCCTTACGACCCACGACCGGGCAGCTATTCCATTTGAAAATATTCTTATTGACTTTCACTCCCGTTATGCAAACATATAATTATCAGACAATCATCAGCGAGGGCTCCCATGCTCGATACTCGTGAAATCCACTCCTTGACAGACTTCCTGCGCAACCATAAGACGCATGTCAAGCGCCTCAAAAAAACACAGGCCCCGGAAGTGCTGACCGTGAACGGCAAGGCCGAGGTCGTCGTGCAGGACGCGGCCAGCTACCAGCTCATGCAAAACCGCTTGCGCTACATGGAAACCCTTGCGGCAATTCAGGAGGGAATGGCGAGCGCGGAACGCGGCGAACTGAAGCCCGCCGCCCAGGTCTTTGACGAGATGCGGACCAAGTATGGCCTATCGCGTTAGCCTCACCGCACCTGCCGAAGCGGATCTGTATGCGGCGTTTGAACGCATCCGCGCGGCGGCTCCCATGCACGCCTAGAAGTGGCTCACACGGCTATTTGAGGCCATTCTCAGCTCGCGCAAACTTCCCGCCCGCTGTCCCGTCATTCCCGAGGCAAAAGAACTTGGCTATCCCGTCCACCATTTGCTCTTCGGCAAAGGAAATGGAGTTTATCGAATTATTTTCCATATCCAGGAGGACGAGCTGCATGTGCGTGTCTTGCGCATCTGGCACGCATCCCGCGATGCCATCACCGCGGCCGACGTGGAGAAGTAGCGGCCGTTCTACGGCTCTTCCCGAATTGCTTTAGGAGAAAACAGGAACGGGTGGGTCACGGCTTCAGGCAGGACCGACCGCTAGAGTTCAACCGCGCCTCCGCAGCAGATCCCCCGCCACAAACAGAAAGAACACCACCGAAATCACTCCATTCATGGTGAAAAACGCGGCGTTCAGCTTGCTCAGGTCGTCGTGGCGGACCAGCGTGTGTTCATAGAGCAACAGCGCAGCCACGGCAATCACTCCGGCGACCGCCAGCTTACCTAAGCCGAAGCTGACGATCAGCGCGACCAGCAATCCAAGCATCACGATGTGAAATAAGCGGGCGATGACGAGCGCGGTCCGGATTCCGAGATGCCGCGGCACCGAGTGCAAATCATGCCTGCGGTCGTAGTCATGATCCTGGCAGGCGTAGATCACGTCGAAGCCGCCGACCCAGAACGTGACCGCGGCGGTGAGCAGCAGAATCCGCGGATCGAGCGACCCGCGAACCGCGATCCACGCGGCCGTTGGAGCAATCCCCAGGGCAAACCCGAGAAACAGATGCGACCAGCGTGTGAATCGCTTGGTGTACGAATAAAGCAGAATCACCGCCAGCGCCACCGGCGACAACAGCAGCGTCAGGTGGTTCAACTGGGAAGCGGCAAGAACAAAAATTCCGCACGCGCCCCAAACGAACGCACTCACAAACGACGGCGTCAATTCTCCGACCGGTAGAGCGCGAGTCGCAGTGCGAGGATTGGCGGCGTCAATCGAGGCGTCGGCGAGGCGGTTGAAGGCCATGGCGGCCGAGCGCGCCGAGACCATGGCGACGACGATCCATGCCAGTTGCCGCCACGCCGGCAGCCCGCCGGCGGCCAGCATGGCTCCGCAGAGCGCGAAAGGCAGCGCGAAGATCGAGTGCTCCCATTTGATCATCTCGAGCGTGATCTTCAGATTTCGGAGAAGGGCCACAGGATATTGTAAGGCAGCGGTCGATCGCGGGATTGCAGAAGTCAAAAGTCAAATTGCAGAAGTGACGGCTCCAGTTCAGGATCAAAATCGAAGGGTTCTACTTCTGCAATTTGACTTTTGACTTCTGCCTTCCTATTCGCTTCCCTCCACCAGCGGCACAAACCGGCAGCCTTCAAGAACATTGACCACGGGCCGCCCGCCGACCTTGCGGATCAACTGCAGCTCCTGACTGAAAGGCGGGCCGATCGGCACCACCATGCGCCCGCCTTCGCGCAACTGAGTGAACAGGGCAGGCGGCATTTCGCGCGCCGCCGCGGAAACGAGAATGGCGTCGAACGGCGCATACTCCGCCCAACCCTGGCTGCCGTCGCCGACTCTGATCTTCCAGTTGCGATACTCCAACCGCTGCAGCGTACTTTCCGCCAAGGCCGCCAGTTCCGCGTGGCGCTCCACCGAATACACCTCAATGCAGAGCAGCGACAGCAATGCCGTCACATAGCCGGAACCGGTGCCGATTTCGAGCACGCGGTCATTCCCGTAAAGCGCGAGGTGCTCGAGCATCGCGGCCACGATGTAAGGCTGCGAAATAGTCTGCCCTTCGCCGATGGGCAGCGGGTGGTCTCCGTAGGCGCCCTCCCGGAAACTCTCCGGAACAAACTCGTGCCGCGGCACGCGGCGCATGGCGTCGAGCACACGGAGGTCGCGAATGCCACGCTCGGCAAGTTGCGTGCGCACCATCTCTTCGCGCGGTTGCTGATGCGAATTGCGTTCGAAAGGAAACGTCACGATTTCTGTGCTGCGCACAATGGGCCCCGTCTCTCCACCGACGGAACTTCAAAACGGCCCGATGATTCCGCCAATCGTTCGTGCAGCCGGCGGCTCCGGCCGCGCCTTCTTCTCTTGCGTTTCGATCATGTCGAGATACTTGTAGGCCGATCCGGTACTGAACAGCACGACCGTATCTTCGGCGCGAAAGAAGCCGCTGGAGCGCAGCTTCTGATAGGCAACCAGCGACGCGGCTCCTTCAGGCGCGGCGAATACGCCTTCCGCGCTGGCCCAGTGCCGCATGGCTGCGAGAATTTCCTCGTCAGTCGCGGCGACGGCTGTGCCGTGGCTCTTCTTCAGAATGTCGAGAATCAGGTAGTCGCCATAGGCTTTAGGCACACGCAGGCCGGCGGCAAAGGTCGCGGCGCCCGCCCACATTTCGGACGCGCTCTTCCCTGCTTCCCAAGCCTTCACAATCGGCGCGCAGCCCGCCGCTTGCACAGTAATCATTTTTGGACGTCCGGAACCAATCCAGCCCAACTCCTCCATTTCATCGAAAGCCTTCCACATGCCGATCATGCCCACGCCGCCGCCGGTTGGATAGATGATGCCTTGCGGAAGTTTCCAGCCGAGCTGTTCGCCAACCTCGTAGCCCATCGTCTTCTTCCCTTCGACGCGGAAGGGCTCTTTGAGGGTCGAGACATCGAACCAGCCTTCCTTCGTTGCGCGTTCGGCAACCATGCGGCCACAGTCGCTGATCAGGCCGTCGACCAGAGCGACGTGCGCCCCGTAGTAATCGCATTCCATCCGATTCGCCACCGGCACATCTTTCGGCATAAAGATGTGGGCTTCGAGGCCCGCTGCCGCCGCGTATGCCGCGAGCGCCCCGCCGGCGTTTCCGGCGGAAGGAACGGCCAGCTTCTTCAGTCCATAATGTTTTGCCATGGTCACGGCGGCTGACATGCCGCGCGCCTTGAACGATCCTGTGGGATTCAAACCTTCATCCTTGATGAAGACGCTCGGATATTCGCGGCTGGCGAGCATCGGCGTGAACCCCTCGCCCAGCGTGACGGGCTTCTCACCTGCGTGCAGCTCGGGTAGAACGTCGGCGTAACGCCACATGCTGGCCACGCGGCCCGATAAATCTTCGGGCCGCAACTTCCCTTTCAGACTGGCAAGATCGTAGCGAACGAAAAGCACGCCGCCGTCCTTGGGGCAGATATTCTGCGGGCGGTCGCCGGGGAGATGCTCTCCGCAGCGGGTGCATTCGAGGTAGGAAATTCGCATCGGTGGAAGGATAGCACTCCAGCGGCAGCAGTCAGCATCTAGCGTTTCGTCGTGTAGTACCTTCACGCTGGCAGCCGTTTCAAGAAATCTTTCGCCCGCCGGAACCACGGCCGCTCGCGCCGCCGCAGGTAGCCGGGCATCGCCGGCTTCTTGTCGAGCACCTTCTGCGCCCACTCGCGGGCCTCGGCGTTGCGTCCCTCGGAGGCCAGCAGGCCGGCGAAATTCAAGTAAGTTTCCGACAACGTCGACGTAACGGTTACACGCCGGAAGAGAGCCTCAGCCTTTTCCTTCTGCCCGGTCTGTGCGTAGACGTGGGCGAGCAATCCGGCAGCGCGTAGGAAATCGTAGTCGGGCTCTTTCGCGACCACCCGCTCCAGGTCGGGTAGCGCGGCTGCGGCGTCGCCCAGGTGGATGGCGCAAACGGCGCGGCGGTAAAAAGGATCGGGAGTATCGGCTCGGGCGGCGATGGCTTTGTCGAAGGCGGCTCGCGCTTGCTGGAGCTTGCCGTCGTCCATATAAAGGTCGCCGAGTTCTTCGTAGTTTCCGGCGGACGGGTTGTCATGGATCGCGGCCTCCAGTTCGCCGATGCGCTTGCGGCGCGGGAAGACTTTGAAAGACTGGCCCAGCAGTCCGATGTCAGGGAGCGCCTCCACCGCGAGATAGATAATCGCGCCCAGCGGCCCCAGAAACAGGATGACAAAAATCCAGTAGTTATCGGGCCGCCGCCGGATGAAGTGGATGATGGCCAGTCCCTGGAGGATGATGCCCCACGGGTATAAAAGGTAGCTTAGAAATCCCATGTCAGTATTCGTCCTAGCGTGAGATTACACATTTGTGGAAGATGGAGAAAGTGACTGTCGGGTGGCAGATCCAAGGAGCAAGGATGGCGATCGGGAAAAAGAAGCACGAGGAGAAGCAAAACGACGAGCAGCAGATTCTGGCGCTGCACGAAGCTGGGGACAAGGCGCTGATGAGTGCCGATCTCGCCGTGCTGGCGCGGATCTTTGCCGACGACTACGTGCAGTATAACGAGGCAGGCAAGCCTTTCACCAAGCAGGATGTGCTGAACAATTTTCGGGCGGGGGCGATTCGTTATCCATCGATCGTTTCCACCGGGCGCAAGATTCGCATTTTCGGCGACACCGCGGTCGTGCATGGGTCAGAATCGGACGAAGTGGAAGCGAACGGAAGGCGGCTTGCCGTGCGCTACGTTTACCTTGACGTGCTGCGGAAACGCGATGGAGAGTGGAAGTTAGTGGCGTCGCAGTTGGCGCGGCCGTTGGAGTAAACATCGGCCGTATGAATCGGTCCTAAAACTGGCGCTTCAAATTTGGGTTGTCATCCTGAGCGCGCGAAGGACCTGCTTTCTTCAAAGTGCAAGAAACAGCAGGTCCTTCGCTGCGCTCAGGATGACAGAGTAATTTCATTCCGCGAATTTAGTGATCCATACTAACTTTCGTCGGCGCGCAACCGGTTCTGCCAGTGCGACCAGAGAAACCAGACGATCCCAGCCAGGAGAAACGCGCCGATCAGGGCATCGAACTTATGGAAGTACTTGCCCAGCGAGCGCCAGCTCTCGCCGAGCTTCATGCCGAAGTAGGCCAGCATGAAACACCAGGGCCACGATCCGAGGAACGTGTAGATGTGGAATTTGCCGCGCGGCATGCGGGCGATTCCGGCGGGCAGCGCGATAAACGTCCGGATGACGGGCAGCAGGCGCGCAATAAACACGGCCATATATCCCCAGCGCAGAAAGAAGCGGTCGGCCCAATCGAGTTCACGATGGCCCATTAGGATCCACCGCCCATAACGCACCACCAGCGGCCGTCCTCCGTAGCAGCCGATTTCGTAGGCGACCAGCGAGCCCAGATTGCATCCGATCGCGCCGGCGGTTGCCGCCCAGACGAGCTTCATCGCCCCGGTCGAGACAAGGTAGCCGGCGAACGGCATGATCAGTTCGGAGGGCAGCGGAATGCACGCGGACTCAATCGCCATAAGCAGCGCGATGCCGGCGTAGCCGGTCGTCGCCACGATGGAATTGATAAAGACGAAGAGGATGGTGAGGATTTTTTCGGTCATGCGATCAGCGCTGCGGGCATAGGAACAGCAGGTCCTTCGCTTCGCTCAGGATGACAATTTCAAAAGGAAGGAGTCCGTCCAGACGCGTCAGAACGCCCCCTCCTGCGTGAAGCTGAAGCCGGGCAAGGTTACGCCATCGGCGGATTTTGTTACCCTCACCTTCACCACCGGGGCGTCGGGCGCGGTGACCTCGGCGGGGCGCAGCACGGCGTACTGCGTGAAAACTTCGCTGTAGACCTTGGTGACGAGATGATCCTGGCCGGTTGCATCCTGGCGCCAGACTTGCCCGAGTTGAATGTTCTTTACGGCCACATTTTTCCTTGGTAGAGACTCGGCTTGCCGCGTCTCCGGCGGATGGAATTGTTGCTGCCCGCAAGGGAGACGGGGCAAGCCCCGTCTCTACAAAAGAGTACTCACCCCGCTGCCCCATCGTCAATTGCAGCCGAGTTACCTTAGTCGAGGTGCGGCTGCCACGAGCCAATCTGTTTGTTACCATGAACCACAACTCAGGAGGAACGCAATGCCTCGCGGAAACGTGCCGCGTCAGCCCAGCCGCAGCGGACGACAGGAAGGTGTCCGCCACCAGAAAGGCCCGATTCCCAAAAAGGCCCCCAACCGTGTTCCGTCAGGCCGCGCCAAACCGAAACGCGCCGAAACTCCACTGGCAAAGGCTCGCGCTCCTAAAATTACTTCCCCAAAAAGAACAGCCGCGGACGGCTACGATCCCGTGGCGCCAGAGCGCGTACGTCAGGTCATCGTCGGGCTTGACCAGCTTTATCCCGGAGTAACTTGTGCTCTCACTCACCGCAGCGCGTGGGAATTGCTGGTGGCGACGATCCTCTCCGCGCAGTGTACCGACGTGCGCGTGAACATGGTCACCCCCGTCCTGTTTGAGAAATATCCGACGGTCCAGGATTTCGCGGCGCTCGAGCCGGAACAGTTGGAACCCGACATCCGCTCGACCGGCTTCTACCGCAACAAGTCAAAGTCGGTGGTGGGCGCGGCGCGGAAGGTGGTCGCGGACTTTGGCGGCAACGTGCCGCAAACGATGGAAGAGTTGCTGAGTCTCCCGGGGGTGGCGCGCAAAACCGCCAACGTCGTACTCGGGACGTGGTTCAAGAAAAATGAAGGTGTGGTCGTGGATACGCACGTGACCCGGATTTCACGACGCCTGGAGCTGACAAAGCAGGAAGACGCGCGAAAAATTGAAGAAGACCTGATGCGGATCATTCCCCTCGAGCGCTGGACAGATTTTTCCCACGAAGTAATCTGGCACGGGCGAAAGCTGTGCGTGGCGCGCGGCCCCAAGTGCGCCGATTGCGGGCTGGAGAAGCTGTGTCACGCGGCCGATAAGACTTGGTCCACGGTCGAGATTCATGCCGGGGCAAAACCTTAGTCTAGAGCTAATGAGTTTGGTTTGTCATCCTGAGCGAAGCGAAGGACCTACTGTCTCCTGCACCGTGAAGAAAGCAGGTCCTTCGCTTCGCTCAGGATGACAAGTGGGAGTACCGGTTAGCTGCCGGTGTACGACAGTTCCACCACCGTGCAATCGTCGTTGAGCGGCGTTCCTCCGCAAAAATCGGCGACGGCCCGGAACACATCCTCCATCGACGTGCTCTTCCCTGCCACCTGTTCCAGTCGTTCGCTGTCAAACATATCTCCGCGAGCGTTCTCGGCCTCGGTGACCCCGTCGGTCACCAGAATCAGCCGATCCCCGGGCCGCATCTGGCAGCGGTCGCTTGAGTACGTCGCATCCGCCAACAAGCCTACGGGCAGGTTGCCGTGGGATGGACGCAGCACTTCGTTGCCGCAAATCCACACCGGCGGAACGTGTCCGCAGTTGACGTATTCGAGGTCCCCGTCGTTGCGCAGGCGCGTAATAATCATGGTCGCGTATTTCTCGCCGATGTGTTTGTAGGTGAAGAAGCGATTAACCGCATCCACAATCTCCACCAGCGGCATGCCGGAAATCAGTTGCGAGTAAACCATGCCCTGGAGAATGGAAGCCAGCAGCGCGGCCGAGACTCCTTTGCCGCTGACGTCGGCCAAGACAACGGCGAGGCCTTGCGGCGTGTTCACGGCTTCGAAGAAATCGCCGCCGATTTCCTTACAAGACATGTTGCGTCCGTTCACACGCGCAAAAGGCACTTCGGGCAAAGTCACGGCCAGCAGACGCTGCTGAATGGAGGCGGCGATCGAAAGTTCCTGCTGGTAGCGGCGTCCGGCCTCTTCGGCCTGCACCAGGCGCGCGTTCTCGATCAACTGCGCGGCTTCAGTCGCGATCGCCCGCAGAATATCGGTACTGACGCTGGTGATGTCGCGCGAGGCAAAACGCGAATCGACGTAGAGGGCGCCCATCACCTCCCCGCCCGCCGGTTGATCGGCACGGGTTGCCTGCACCAGCGGCTTGCGCAACGGGATGCAGATCACGGTTCGCAGGTCGAAGGCGACGATGCTTTTCCGTTGTTGCACGTCGAGGTTTTGGCTCGTATCGCTGAACATGTATTCGGAATTCGAGATCAACGCGCCTTCGAGCACCGAGCGGGAAATGGTCTTGTCGTCAAGCAGCGGCTCGCCCTTCGAATTGCGGCCTGCGGCGAGGGTCAGGCTCCCGTCCAGGTCGCGCAGGAAGATGTACCCGCGTTCGGCGCGCGTCAATTTCAGCGTGGCCTCGATCAGCGTGACCAGGATTTCATCGAGCACGCCGATGGTGTTCAGCTTGCGCGCCGCTTCCATGAACAGCGTGAGTTTCTCGAGGTCGCTGGCTTCGGGGGCAATCT
>Ga0187819_10000957_pt1 | contig 14748 bp, 14 predicted proteins | sample NC_wetland_sal_i_15_FD_132411 | JGI IMG/M metagenome (GOLD analysis project Ga0187819, IMG submission 132411) | Wetland sediment microbial communities from Neuse River Estuary, North Carolina, USA - SO4_4 | ecosystem: Environmental > Aquatic > Freshwater > Wetlands > Sediment | place: USA... | reverse complement strand
TCGAACTGGCCGGCGAAATCAACGTGGCCATGCCCTACAACGTGATCGCCGCCACCATCTCCGCTCTCAATCGGCAGAAAAAGCCCATCAACGGATCGAATATCCTGGTTCTGGGCATTGCCTACAAGAAGGATATTGACGACTTGCGCGAGTCGCCCGCGCTCACCATCATCGAACTGCTGCAAAAGGAGGGCGCCGTGGTCAGTTACAACGACCCGTACTTCCCTTTTGTCGGGCGCGGGCGAAAGTACGATCTGCAGATGAAGTGCTCAACGCTCGACAATCTCGGGCAGTACGACTGCGTGCTCATCGTGACCGATCACTCCGCCTACGACTACAAAAAGATCGTCAACGAAGCCAGGCTCGTGGTGGATTCGCGGAACGCCACTCGCGGAATCAAGAGCGATAAGATTGTGCACTGCTAACCCATTCATCAGTACCCAGTACTCAGAACCGGCGGCCGCAAGTGCTTTTGCCTGGGTACTGAGTACCGGGTGCTGATTACTGGCGTTGTGCTAGCATGACCAGAGCCGGGGGCGGTGTTGCAGGCAGTATCGATACGGTGTACCGATGAAAGATACGCTTGGAATCTTGCTTGCTGGAGGCGCCGGCGAACGGCTCTATCCGCTCACCCGCGACCGCGCCAAACCGGCCGTAACCTTCGGTGGTAATTACCGCATCATCGACGTTACGCTTTCCAACTGCGTGAACTCCGGCCTGCGCCGCATCTATATCCTCACGCAATACAAGGCACTCTCGTTGAATCGGCAGATCCGCGAAGGCTGGAACATCTTCGGCCGTGAAATTGGCGAGTTCATCGAAATTCTGCCGCCCATGAAGCGGGTCAGCGAGAACTGGTACATGGGGACGGCGGACGCGGTCTATCAGAACATCTATTCCATCGGAAGCGAGCAGCCGAAGTACGTGATCATCCTCTCGGGTGACCACATTTACAAAATGAATTACGGGCGCATGCTGCAACAGCACCTCGACGCCTCTGCCGACGTCACGGTCGCCACGCTGACCACCGATCCCAGTGAATGCCGCCACTTCGGCGTGGTCGATATCGGAGGCGACCATCGCATCATCGGCTTCCTGGAAAAACCGAAGCAGACCGACCTGCGATCGCCTTACGATCCAACGAAAATTTCGGCATCGATGGGCATCTATATCTTCAACACCGACGTGCTGATTCCGGTGCTGCTCAAGGACTCCGAGGATAAGAACTCCAGTCACGATTTCGCCAAGGATATTCTGCCTAAGATGCTGGCGGACTACCGCGTCTTCGCTTTCAATTTTGTCGATGAGAACAAGAAAGAAGCTCTTTACTGGCGGGACGTGGGCACGCTGGAAGCCTACTACGAGGCCAACATGGACCTGGTTTCGGTGTCACCGGTGTTCAATCTCTACGACGAACAATGGCCCATCCGCACCCACCAGCGCCAGTATCCTCCGGCTAAATTCGTGTTTGGCGAACCGGGACGAATGGGTCACGCGATCGATTCGCTGGTTTCCGCAGGCTGCATCATTTCGGGCGGCTCGGTGCAGAATTGCGTGCTTTCTCCCGACGTGCGCGTCAACTCCTATACCGAAATCGAGAACAGCATTCTGTTCTCGCACGTGAACGTGGGACGCAGTTGCCGCATCCGGAAAGCCATCATCGACCGCAACGTGCACATTCCCGAAGGAACCACCATCGGCTACGATGCCGAAGCCGACCGCGCCCAATACTTCGTCACCGACACCGGCATCACCGTCGTGACGCGCGATTACTCGTTGTTTGAGAACCCCGTCACGATCGACTATTTCACCAGCGAGTAAGAAAGGTGTCAGGTGTCAGGTGTCAGGTTTTAGGTCGCAGGAAAAGCTTAGAAATCCGACGCCGTAAGATTTTCCTGACACCTGACACCTAAGACCTGAGACCTTTTCCCATGTCCCTTCGCCGCCTTTTCAAAAAAGAAAAACAGGAGCGCCGCATTCTGCGACAGATCGAGCGCAGCGGCGACCAACTGCAACCGGAATATCATCGACCGACTTCCGAGTGTCCTCATCCGGAACGCTGGCACATGTTCGATTCCATGACCGCCGAGGCCGAGGTGCTGGAGTTCCTGCGCACCGTCGTCACCACCATTAAGCCGGAACTGGTGGTGGAGACGGGAACCTTTAGCGGCATCAGCACGCTTTGGATCGCCGAGGGATTGAAGGCCAACGGACGCGGACGCGTCATAACCTGCGAGTTCGATCGCGAGATCTACGAGAACGCCAAGGCACGAATCCAGGCGTCCGGGCTCGCCGAGTGGATCGAACTGCGCCAGGAATCAAGCCTCGAGATGAAGGTCGAGGGCACAATTGACCTCTTCTTCAGCGACAGCGATATGCCCATTCGCGAGCGGGAAATTCGCCGCTTTCTGCCGCAGATCAATCCCTATGGCCTGATCCTGATGCACGACGCCAGTTCGCATTTGAAGATCGTGCGCGAGGCCGCACTCCAACTCGAGCGGGATGGACTGATCTCGGTCGTGCTCATACCCACTCCGCGCGGGTTGGTCGTGGCGCAGAAGCGGGAAGGAAGAAAGTAGATCCCCAGCCAAAACGCGAGTCCCTAGTTCAGCTTGAGACGAACGGCGCGGGCAAGTTTCCGCTGCTGTTGGTCGAAGCTGTAGAAACAATCCACTCCCAGTTCGAGTGCTGCCGCGACGTGCAGCAGGTCTGCCGTACGGGTGCCCAGCTTAGCGGTCGTTTGTCGAGACAGTTGGCGCGCCCTTTGAAAAATCGGATCCGATAACTCCCGGAGTTGGAGAATTCCATCGCGCAAATCTTTTTCGAAGTCGAGTAATGACGATTGGGCTTGCACGACCGATACTTCTTTCCGAAACACCCGCAATCCGAAAGCATTGACGACTTCAAGTTCTCCAAGAGGAGTAATCAAGCATTCTCCCTTGGAAGCCGCCATCTTTCGAGAGGCGGCCGGCCAATTGATATCTGCGCTGTACAGTGACACCAGAAAACTGGAATCGGCGTAGATCTTCAATAGCGATCCCGGTCGGCGGATATCAAATCCGCTCCGCTAACCGCCAGCACTTTGTCGCCGTAAATCTTGCGCACCCGCGCGACGAAGTCGGGCATCTTTTTAGGGACTTCCGCGCTCTCCGGAACCAAGCGAGCAATCACGCGCCGGCGCTTGGTAATTTGGATCTCTTCACCTTGGCGCAGGAGACGTTCAATCTTCTTGAATTCGTAGCGCAGGTCTCGGACCGAGGCTTTGGTCATGTGATACATTGTAGCATCACAAATTACTGATTGCAATCGCTACGCATTCCGCCACGTTAGTGTTTCACCAAATCCTCAGCCAGCAGGTGCGCTTTCTGAGCCAGCGTGCTTGCTCTGCGCACGTCACCTTCCTGCAGCGCGGTGCGCGCACCCTCCATATAGTTCCGAATCTGTCCGACCGTATCCTCCTGCCGCGCGTCGAGCGTGCGTTCCGCCAACCGTTTTAGTTGATCGCCGGTTGAGGCCAGCCACTGTTCCGCGTTCTGGCGTTGACGGGTGGCTTCCACGGGAGTCATGCCGGGCATGATTTGCTCGGCCGGTTCGGTCGCTCCTCCCTCGCGCACCACGATTCTGCGCGGAGCGCCAACCGGCGTTGACGCCGTGTGCTTGCGGCGCCTTCTGGTTCCATTCGGTGATTTGCCAGCCGGCGAAGTTCCGGGGGGGGAAGCTTCGGTCGCCGAACCAGCCTCCATCTTCTCCTTTGGGTTCGCTTCACTGTCGGGCGCCTTCATCTCCGGAGCTGGGGGCGGATTGGCGGGCGCAGCCGGCGTGGTCTCGGCCGGAGCCTGCCCCGCCGGAGAGGTCGTTGTCTTTTCCGGTGCCGCTTCGGTCGGCGCCGTTTCTGCCGGCGGGTTCTGCGCGGGCGCGCGCTCTGCCGGAGCCGTCTCTTTAGGAGCAGGTGCGGCCGGAGATTGTGCAGGCGCCTTCGTGGAGCTCGCCGGGTTCTGCTGCTGGGAAGCGAATCCCGCCGCCGGGAAACTCAGCCAAAGCGCGATCGCGAATCTGAAGGCAAGTCGCATAATGCGGTGTCCAAAGGATTGTTTCTCAGCTAGGCAAAGTACGCAAGGGCCCGAGAGCGTTGCCGAGAGGCGAAAGAAAAAACGGAGGAAGCCGTTGCGCTTCCTCCGTTGGGTTTTTGCAGCGATCGCCCTGCGGCGATTACTGCTTTTTCGCTGGTTTCTTCGCTGGAGCCTTCTTGGCCGCTGGGGCCTTCTTGGCTGCTTCCCGGCCTCCAATCAGAGTAAGGGAATCGGCGGCATTGAACGGATAATGCCGTACCGAGGTTTCGGTTTGGCCGGCGGCGTTCAAGGTGATGTCCACCCGGCGATTGCTGGCCCAGATGATGGTCTTCATGTTGCGCAGGGTGCGGGCCCGCTCCTCTTTCGTCAGATCGGGGTTTTCCTCGACCGACGCCTTCACCTCGGCTGCGGTCAGGTTGTGGGTTTCACCCAGGGCCTTGGTTTCGATGTTGGCCTCGGGGACGCCATGCTCCACCAGGAAGCTCTTGACGCGCTCCACGCGACGCTCGGAGAGTGCCTGGTTGTACGCCACCGAGCCCCGCTGGTCGGCGTGACCTTCGAGGGTTAGGTGAGCATCCGGCTTGGCTTCACGATACTTCACGAAGTCGGTAGCCAGCGACTCGAGGGTTTGCTCCTGACTCTTGACCAGTCCGCCCGTGGGTTCTTTCACGGTCGGCTTAGCGGTCGCGAAATAGACGCTGTGCAGAGCGAGCCGGGCTTCCAGCACTTTGTCCACAACCGGCGCCGGTGGCGGTGGGTTGTTGACCGTGACCGAGGTCGTCGTCGAGGCGGTCAAGCCGCGGGAGTCGGTACAGGTTGCGTTTACGGTTGCCGGACCCGCAGTGGCGCCGGTGGTGGTAAGGGTTGCGGAGTTGCCGGTGCCGGCTACGCTGCCCGCGCTCGACGTCCAGCCGCCGACCGTAACCGTGGCGTTGTCAGGACTGGTGCAGGTGCAGGTGACGGTTGAGGGGGTTCCGATTTCGACCGTTCCCGGATTCGCGGAGCAGGAAATCTGCGGCGGATTCAGCGGCTTCACGGTGAAGTTCGAAGTGCAACTGGCTTCGCCGTTCTTCTTCTTCTTGGGGTCTACCACACGGGCCGTAGCGGTGTACGTGCCGGGAGCTGCACCCGTGGTGTCGATGGTCGCGGCCGTATCTTTGCCTTCGATCTTGCCGCCGCTGCTCGCCCAGGTATAGGTGAGCGGGTGCTTGGGGTCGAAATTGCTGGCGGCGACGGTGGTATGCAGCGGTTCGCCGACCAGGACTTCGTTGTGGTCGATGGAGCAGGCCGCGGCTACCGGAACCTCAGGAGCTCCGCCGAAGTTGAACACCAGACCGGAGCGCAGTCGCACGCCGTCGTAGGTTGGACGGCGGAGCGCGCTATTGTTAGCCGGTACCACGGAGGAGAAGTTTTGGCGGGCGTACTGGAAGTCAGCTTCAAAGAGGCGAAGCGTGATTGGCTTCCAGAGTTTGACGTCCATACCACCACCAAGAATGGCGGCGATGCCGTTGCTCGATGGGATCCCTCGGGTCGAGAGGCGTTCAAACCCGAACAGCGTGTGCACGAAAAAGTTGACATCGTCGCCACGCCAGGTGTACTTCGGTCCAATGCTGGCGGTACTGATGCTGGCGGCGCGGTTCCAGTCTCCGCCGTAATCGCCTTCGAGAGCCAGATTCTTGGTGAAGTTGTACGCCAGACTGGTACCGAAGCCCTGCGAAATGGAGGGCAACTTGAACGCGGTGACCGGCGAGGTTTGAGTATTGGGTATGTTGCCGCCGGGGTTCAGCCACTGATAGCCAATGAACAGTTCCGCCTTAGGGAAATCGTCCGAAGACGGTGCGGTTGACGCCTTAGGCGCAGTTTGTGCGTTCAGCAAGCACGGTAACGCAATCAGAACAAGGGCCAGGACGAGCGCGAAACTCGCGCATCTCCGGTAAGTATCGCGACAAGGTGACATTGAGCTCCTCCGAGTCAAATCCACTACAAGTTATTCCGTAGAAGTGTTTAAACCAAGCCTCACGGCGCGCACGGATAGGCCGCGTTGGAAACAGAGAATTTTACAGCAACCGGGCATGTTTGCAACAGAGAAAGAATGGTTGGCGGATTGATATGATAACTCTGGCGGGGTGCGAGCGAGTTTTTCGCGGCAGCGTACGCGAAGCGATCTCAAATTGATATTCCCGCATCCCGCCCGGGTTGCGGGGCGGCGCGCTTCCCTGAATAATGCAGACTGAGCCTATGACGCAGGAACGTGTGCTGATTGTTGAAGACGAAGAGAACGAACGAACCGGGCTGGCGGAACTGGTTTCGGGATGGGGCTATCGCACAGCCACGGCGGCCGACGGGGTAGAAGCTCTGGAAAAGATTCCCGCCTTTGCCCCCTCCATCGTGATCACGGACGTGAAGATGCCGCGCATGGGCGGCATGGAATTGGTGGAGCGGCTGGCGGACCTGGCGCAGTCGATCGCGGTGGTGATGGTGACGGCGCAGAAGGCGACCGACACCGCATTTCACGCGGGCCGGTTGGGCGTGCAGGACTATATCGAGAAGCCCATCGATTTCCGGCGGCTGCGCTCCATTCTCACCAACATCGGCGAGATTCTCAACGCACGCACGGAAAATGAATCGCTGCGCCGCCGCCTGCGTGACAAAGGAGCGCTCGGGTTGCTGGTCGGCGCGTCCGCGGAAATGCAGGAGATATTCCGGCTGATCGAACAAGTAGCTCCGAGCACGGCCTCGGTGTTGATCACCGGGGCGAGCGGAACCGGCAAGGAATTGGTGGCGCGTACCATCCACGATCTGAGCCCGCGGCGGAACAAACCTTTCGTCCCCATTAATTGCGCGGCTATTCCGGAGACGCTGATCGAGAGCGAAATTTTTGGCCACGAAAAAGGAGCCTTCACGGGCGCGCTGGAGCGCCGCACCGGCTGCTTTGAACTGGCTGAAGGCGGAACGCTGCTGCTCGACGAGATTGGCGAAATGCCGGTGGGCACCCAGGCAAAGCTGTTGCGCGTGCTGGAAGACCACAAGCTCCGGCGGCTCGGCAGCAAGGTCGAAACTGCGGTGGACGTGCGCGTGCTGGCCGCCACCAACAAGATTCCCGACGAAGCTGTAAGCAATGGACAACTGCGCCAGGATCTTTATTACCGTCTCAACGTGTTCAACATTCATATGCCGGCCCTCCGTGAGCATAAAGAGGATATTCCCGACTTAGTGAAAAGCCTGCTCGCCGACATGAACCAGAAACACGACCGCAAGGTGGCGGACGTAAGCGAGGCCGTGCTCAACATCTTCCAGACTTACTCGTGGCCGGGCAATGTGCGCGAGTTACGCAACGCGCTGGAACGCGCGGTGATTGTGTGCGAAGGCGGTCTGGTGGAAAGCAAGCACTTGCCGCCGGGCTTTGGCCAGAGCGTGCGTCCGGTGGTGAACGATCCTGATGCCGTGCACCTGGGAGTGGGTACGACGGTTGGAGAAGCGGAGAAACTGCTCATCCTGAAAACTCTGCAGGCGACCAATAACAACAAGACGCGGGCGGCGGAGATACTCGGCATCAGCCTGAAGACGCTGCATAACAAGCTGAAAGAGTACGGCCGGCCGCAGGACACGGTGATGGCCGCGGAGGAGTGAGAAGAGCAGGTCTTAGGTCCTAGGTCTCAGGTGTCAGGTCTCAGGTCTCAGGAAGAAAATGCAATCGATGCTCATGAGATTGTTCTGAGACCTGAGACCTAACACCTGACACCTGCTTTTCGATGACACGCAAATTCATCATCGTGTTCGCCATCACCACGCTGTTCACAGCGCTGGTGGTCGGCTTTTCCTGGATTTATTTGTCGCAACTGCTGCGCCAGCGTTTGCTGTGGGCGGATGAGACGGCTTCCCAGCTTACCAATCAACTGGAATACGCCGCGTCGAAAGCGGTGCCCGATCTGACCAGCACGCGGATTGACACCAACAATCCCAAGGCCATGCGCGCGGCCATCGCGAATTATCTGCAAACGGACACCAACCTGAACGACATGCTGGAATCGGTGGTCGGGAATTCTCGGATCATCTACGATGCCGCCATCATGGATCCGAATGGGGTGGCGATTCTCGATACGAATCCGGCGCTGAATGGCCGGCCGGTTCCGGAGCGCGCCCCCTTAAGCGTGCTGAGCGAGGCCGGCTTCCGGCGCCAGTTGCGCCTACTCTACGGCCCCGCCACCGTGTATGACGTAAGCATCGGGCTGGAACTGGATCGGCAGGCGTTTGGCAGCGTTCGGGTCGGCGTCTCGACGGTATTTCTGCGCAACGAACTGACACCGAAACTGCAACAGGCGGCATTCTTTTCGGTGGTCGCGATTTTCTGCTCCCTGATCCTGGGGGCGGTGGTTTCGAATGTGGCGCTGGGACCGTTGAAGGCCATTGCCCGGAACCTGGATAGTGCGAGCGCGGGGGACGAACTGCCGGACGCGGCGACCAGCGCCGGCGACGAGGTTGGCCTGGTGTCGCTGAAGATTGCGCACCTGGGCCGGCAGATTCGCGATACCAACCAGATTTTTTCCGCCTTGAAGGACAATGTCGAGCAGGTCATGACCAAGCTGCAGGACGGGCTCATGCTGTTCACGCGGGATACGCGGGTAGTGCTGGTAAGCGCCTCGGCGGAGAAATTTCTGGGACGTCCTCGGCGCGAGATTCTGGGACGCACCGCGGAAGAGATTTTTGCCGATGGATCGGTGTTGGGCGCGGTGGTTCTGCCCGCGTTCCAGAAGCAGCACCAGTTGGCGCAATACGAATTCGACGCCGCCGATGGCCGGCGAGTGCAGGTGTCGCTCGATTTCATTCAGGAAAAGGGAACGCCGATTGGGGCGCTGCTGACCATGCGCGATGCCGAATCGGTGCGGCGCATCGAGGACGAAATTGAAATTTCGCGGCGCCTTTCCGCCAGTGGGCGCATGACCCGGGGAGTGGCGCACGAGGTCAAGAATCCCATTAACGCGATTGTGCTGCACCTGCAGTTGCTGCAAAACAAACTGCAGCAGGACGATCCCGACACCCGCCGCCACATGGACGTGATCGGCAACGAAATTCACCGTCTGGACCGCGTCGTACAGATTCTGGTGGACTTCACCCGTCCCCGCGATTTGCGATTGGAAGACGTGGACTTCCGGAAGCTTCTAGAGAGCGTATCGGCACTGGCCGCGCCCGATGCCGCGCGTCACGGCGTGCGGGTGGTGCTGGAACTGCCCAACCACGATCTATCCAACCGCGATGAGGCGCTGATGGTACGAGTCGATTCCGACCTGATGAAGCAGGCGATTTTGAACCTGGTGCTGAACGGTGTGCAGTCCATGAATGAGGGAGGAACGCTCACTCTGAAGGCGCGGCGCGATGGTGAAATGATCGTCGCCGAAGTGCTGGACCAGGGCTGCGGCATTCCGCCCGCAGCGCAGGAGAAGATTTTCGAACTCTACTACACCACCAAGGGCGACAAGGGCGGCAGCGGAATCGGGCTGGCGCAAACCTACCAGATCATGCAGTGGCACTATGGCTCGGTGGAATTCGATTCCATAGTCGGAGCGGGCACGACGTTCCGCCTGCGGTTGCCAGCGGCGGTAGCGAAACCAGATCGTCGCGAGGAAATGATGGCTTGAACTGGCGGAAGTCGCGGTGGAGGAACGAGCCAGAATGAGAGCTTTACTAGTAAGTGCGGCGACCCTGGTATTCCTAGCTGTCAGTTCTCAGCCACTGCTAAGTTCTCGCGAACGCCCGGCAGCGTATGTTGGATACCTGGGGTTCGATCGCAACGACTATCCGGGCGACTCGAACTTGAAGGTTCTCCGCGAGACCTTCTCTTATTCTGGCTATTGGCTAAATAATCCGCCGGGAGCGAAAGCAAATTCCTGGAGGGGAAAGCGAAAGGCCCTGCAAGCGGCAGGATTCGGGTTCTTGGTTCTGTTCAACGGCCGCACCTACGCGGAGATCAAGTCGGCCGGGGACGCGGCTAAGGTGGGCAGGTCCGATGCTGCCGCGGCAGTCTCGGCGGCACGTGCGGAAGGATTTCCGTTGCAGACCATCATCTTCCTCGACCAGGAACAAGGCGGACGCCTTCTTCCGGAACAACGCGCCTACCTTCATGCGTGGGTCGATGGCGTCAATTCCGCGGGCTTTGGGGCCGGCGTATACTGCTCGGGCATTGCCGCCAGGGAAGGTCCCGGTGTCTCCATCGTGACCGCGGAGGACATCCGGGCAAATGCGGGCGGGCGAAAAATAAAATATTGGGTGGTTAACGATTCCTGTCCACCCTCCCCGGGATGCAGCGTTTCACGAAAGGATCTCTTGCCGGGGGCGAGCGGTATGTCCTTTGCGGAAGTCTGGCAATTTTCTCAGTCACCGAAGCGAACTGACTTCGCGCGCGGCTGCCCCGCTAACTACAATAAAGATGGAAATTGTTATCCGCCCGGCGTCGATCCTGCCGAGCGGCTGCACGTAGACCTCAATGTTGCAACTTCAAGTGATCCTTCTCACGGCCGAACCGGCGATTGATTAAAGGCAACCGGGCTAGAGCGGATTGCGGCCCTGAACGATTCTGATGAGCACTGCGATGATTGCGAGCACGAGCAGGATATGTACATACGCGCCCAGCGCGTGAAACGAGACCATCCCCAGTAGCCAAAGGATCAAGAGAATGATGGCGATCGTCCACAGCATGGATCGGTTCCCTTTTCGTGATCGTAAAGGCACCCACGGCTTGCGCCGTGGGCTGCATTCTTACGCCGCTTCGCGGCTGGGACTCAAAGGTTCCCGGCGCTGAAGCGCCGGGCCATTTTCCAGATGCCTCTTCGGGACAAATTCCTCCCTTCACACCATTTCGGAAACTGCCCTAAAGAAACGATCAGAGCTTTCCCGGCTAATGCCTGCCTGAAGGCTTAGACTGTCCCCGGCTCGGCGGCTGCTGTCTCTGCTGCATCCTCTGTTGCTGCTGTTCGTGTCTTTGCTGCAATTGCTGCGTCTGCTGCTGGTGCCGCTGCTCGACCTGCTGTCTTCTGGCTTCATTAGCGTTCTGTTGCGCCAGTCTCTGGTGCTCCTGCTCCTGCCTCTGCTGAAGCTTGTCTCGTTCCTGCTGCTGCTTTGCGAATTGCTTTTCCTGCTGCTGCTGATACTTCTGGTCCTGCTTCGCGTTGCCGGTATTCGGGGCAGGGGGCCGGGTCGCGGGCGGCAGGTCGCGAGGATGGACGGGAGCGCTCGGCCGAGCGGCGTTATTCTCTGGACGGTTCTCCGGACGCGGCGCCGGCGTATTTTCCCGCGCGCGATTTCCGCCCCGATTGGCGGGCGGTGTATACGCACCTCCGGCAGCCCTGGCCTGCACCACGTGATCCTTGAATTCTCCGGGCCTTGGTGTCGCGGCTACCGGCGGCCTGCCCATGTTCGCTGAGGCGCGTTGCTGGGGGTTGGCTCGGGCCTCCTGCACATGCCGAGTTTGATCCGCTACCGGCGCGATATGTCTTTCACGCGCCGCAGCCTCTTCTTCCGGCCTCGGGCGACGGTCGATTCCTCCGTTGCCGCCGTTGTAGCTGACGCGGTTCACGTTGTTGTTGATCACGGTGGTGTTATAAACGTTGTGGATGTTCGTGATGTTCACGTTGGTCACGGAGCGGTTATAGAAAAAGTGGTCGTGATCCCAACGCCCGCCTTCGTAACCGTCTCCAAAATAGCCGAAGCCATAATTGATTCCGCCGTAAAAACCTACGCGCGGTCCCCAGTAGCCCTGATAAAAACGGAACCCGCCGCCACCCCAACCCCAATAGCCCGGAGTCCACAGGAAACCGACCTCGGGCGCCATCACCCACGTGCCGGGCACCCAGTAGTAGTCGTCGATGTCGTCGTCGTAAGCCCAGTAACCGGGCGTCCAAATGTAACCGTCGCCCGGACAGAGAGGCTGCTCATAGACCGGGATTGGAGGCGGGGCGAAGTTCACGAAGACGCCCACGCCGATTTGCGCGGACGATGCCGTCGACATGGACAGCACGACGAACGCGAGCGTCAGCGCGAGCGTCGGCGCGAACAACAGTGTACGAATCGAACGGATATACATGCTGATTCCTCGGGCCTATCATCCCTCGTTTGCCCGGTGTTGCTCTGGTGCTCCGGGTTTCGTGGATTGAGAGGCGAGATTGCCGGGCCGGAAGCTGAGAGGTCAACTTGGACGTCTGTCCCGTACCGAGGTTGATCTCACGTCCAGGCGACGACTTCAGATTCTACTGCATGATTGGGGCGCGGCCGGTCGCCACCCAAGCCGCGCCCCACAAACCGATCTATCTTTGATCGTGATTCTCTGGCGCACGTTCCCGAGCTTCCTGCTCTCTGGCCTGACGACTGATGGCTGCCACCGCGCGCTGGAATGGCGCTGCCTGTTGCGGAGAGGCAACCTCGCCCATCAGAACTCTCTTGAAGGAAACGTTCTTGCCGTAAATCCCTACCGTGGCGTCCTCATCCTGGCTCACCACCGCTCCTTCCAAAGTCAGGCCGGCAAAGACGCCCCGCGAGCGAGAGTAGGTGAGCACTTCGGTGTTCAGCAACCAGTCGGTCCCGGCGGAAGCATGGCGCCCGACCGGGCCGGCTGCGGCGGATCCTTCGCCGGTAAGCTCAAACTTGCTGGAAAGCAAATGTTGCAGACCTTTTTGGTTCATCACCATCATCACCAGGTCCACGCCCTCCGCGCCGATCTGCAGTCCAAAGCTGCCTCCGCTCACGCTGACAAAAGCAGGGGCGCTCCATCCGGCGCTGGTGCGGCATTCTGCGACTCCGCGCCCGTATTTGGCGCCGAAGATGAAACCGCCTTTGACGAGATGCGGAATCACCACGATGCATTTGGAGTTCTTCACTACTTCTTCCGGGATGCCCTTATCGGGAGCGGCGACGATTTGGTTGAGGACGTCCGCCGAATTCTGCAACCGCTCGGTTGCGTCCCTACGGGTCGAGGCTGCCGCAAGATTTCCCAGCAGTGCCGCCAGAGTTAGTACCACCAGAACCAGGTGTCGTTTCATGCTTGCTCCTTTCGTGAAACAAGACTCTTGCTTTCTTTACGCGATCACGAGGTGGCGCGGTAAGGCCGTAGCTCCACTTCATCCGCATTCCGCGGCGCGCGAACTTTGCCTAGGAACTGGCCAATCCCCAGCAGTCCTCGCACGAAGCACAGCGCGAGAATCGTCATGACAACGGTCGCCGTGGCGACGAGCGAGAACGCGAAGATCATGGACAGCATAAATAGCGCCATAGTTTGCAATGGAATGGAGCAAGCAGTTTGCCAGAACGGAAAGGTCCCTTTCCTTACTGCAACATACCGTCTCACAAGGGGAGAGCTGGGGAGTGGGCACTACCCTGCGGAATGTAAATTCTATGTAGCGGGGAATTCCAGCCTATCAGGCGGTGGTCAAGCTTTAATTCTCGAATTAAGCCACTACTAATGCCGTCAAGCCCTTCCGCGCAGAGTCTGGGGGTTGACCCCTCCTAGTGCGGTCTTTGGGAATCAAAGACTTAGCGTTGATGTCTCGCCAGGTCTTTGAGGAATAAGGACTTATTCGTAAAGTATTTATAAATCAATAAGTTAGCTTGGATTCCCGGCCGGTTTTTGCGGCGGTTTCCCGCCAGGTCTTTGAGAAATAAATACTTTAGTGGAATGACATTGGAAAGAGTAAGAGAACCCGCGAGGTCTGCGCGGGCAAGAGTGTCCGCGCTACATCGTCTATTGCAGGTCGACGGGCTGGGCGAGACGGAAGTTGAGGCGGCGATCGATGCTGAACACAATATCTTTATCTCTACTTATATCTCCCCTGCCGGCGCCAGACGCCGCGGCGGCCGCTGGGGTTCGTTCCTCGCGAGAACCGCCTTTGACGAAGATGCTGGAGGTTTCGATCATGACCGTCCGGCCGCCAATGTTTAAACTCACCAGCACGATGCGCAGATAACCGGGTTCGAGCGTGTCTTCGCGTGAACTGGCGCGAGAACTGGCGGCGGGCTTGGCTTCGAGGACGCGGCCGGTGGCGGGCGTGCCGCGGGCGACGAGCGTCTGGCCGTCGATTACAACCGGCTCATCGATGGTGGCACCGAAAGTGTCTCCGGCATGCGACGACGCGCTCGAAAGCGCGCTCTGCAGGCGGATCGGGATGGGCGTTCCCTCGGGCAGTTTTGTGGTGGAGGGAATCAACGACTGGCTCGGCGAAATGCCGGTCGAGCGGGGCTCGCGATCGAAGGGGAGCTTTTGTGAATCGGCGGAGTTCGAAGCATGGTCCGCGGGAGGGCGACTGCAGGCCGAGAGGAGGCTGAGCATCAGCAGAACGACGATTACGCGGTGGGGATGGGACTGCATGTTTGTACCTATCAGAATATCAATAGCCGCGAAGCGGCGTCAGAATGTGACGCTGCCTAAGTTCCGAATTGGCGGGGGTGGGCTTGCCGTATTGGGATTCGGTCCTGGGTCCGACTTGCCGATTCCAGCCTCAACTCTTTCGCGATTGCTCTCGATTGATCGCCTGATTCATCACAAATTTGATGTGATGACGGGCACTTAGGCGCGATGGGTTTCGCACTACACTTCCCCAATTAGGTCAGCGCGGTTTCATTCGCGGAAAAGTTGGGTTTGCTGTTTTCCCAACTTGGAACCGGAAGGGCAGGTGTCAGGTGTCAGGTGTCAGGT
>Ga0187819_10000955_pt1 | contig 14754 bp, 12 predicted proteins | sample NC_wetland_sal_i_15_FD_132411 | JGI IMG/M metagenome (GOLD analysis project Ga0187819, IMG submission 132411) | Wetland sediment microbial communities from Neuse River Estuary, North Carolina, USA - SO4_4 | ecosystem: Environmental > Aquatic > Freshwater > Wetlands > Sediment | place: USA... | reverse complement strand
CGGCGGTATGCCGGGAGCCCCGGGAGCCGGCCCGCCCGTGTGCGTGGTCAAGGACCCTCGGCGGGCGAGTGATCGGCAACGCCGCCGTTGCGACTTCGGCTTTTACCTACCTCGCAACCAACACTACGGGCAGTTGAATTTTTTGCGAACCGGCATAGTTTCATGCAGAGATTGTTTCTCAACACGGAGCGGAAGTCGATTATTGTAAAAATTCCAATCCATGCGTGTGCGCCGCTGCTGCTCGCTGCGGGCGTGCTGGCGAGCGGCAATACATTCGCCGGCCCGCAGCGTTTGGAATGTACGTTGACCGATACGGATGCAGAGGCGGCGGTGGAACACCGCTCGATCGCCATCGTCTTCGACGAGGACGCAGCCACCATGAAATTGCAAGAGGGCGGCCACACTCGAAACCTGAGCAATGTCTCGATCAGCATGACGTCGATGAGCGGTGGCGAAGCGGAGATGACGGTTGGCGTATCCAGATCATCCTGGAGGGTGGTATTGCAAACGTATCAAAGGAATTCCGTGCGCACGGAATTTGGCGTTTGTGCACTCAGTGGTCAGCAGCCCTCTACAGCGCGTCCAACCCGGTGATCGGTGAGTTCCATGCTCGATGCCGCTGACCCGAAGCAAGCTACCGCCCTGCGCGCTCCCGCGTGGTCGCGAATCACGGCGGTGCCGGCCCGTTGGTGGCTTGCAGCAGCAATCGTCGCCTTGCTATTGGGCAGCGGCGTCTTCTACTGGCTCAAGGCTCGCCACGTGGAATTTAGCTACGTGACCGCCCCGGTTACGCGCGGAGTCGTCGCTCGCGCGGTGACCGCAACCGGTACGGTGAATCCGGTGTTGACCGTCACCGTCGGCAGTTATGTGTCGGGTGTCATTCGCGATGAGTATTGCGACTTCAATACCCGGGTTCGGGTCGGACAGCTGTGCGCCAAGATCGATCCACGTCCCTATCAGGCGATCGTCAATCAGGACCGGGCCAATCTCGCGAATGGCAAAGCGCAGCTACTCAAGGACCAGGCCAATCTAACCTACGGCAGGATTGCCTATCAGCGCGACCTGGGGCTGGTGAAGCGAGGCATCGTCTCCCAGGACACGGTCGACAGTGCCAAGAGCGCCCTCGATCAGGCGCTCGCTCAGATCGAAGTCGACAAGGCGGTCATTCGGCAGGATGAAGCGGCGCTCGAAGCGGCGCTGGTCAACCTAGGCTATACCAACATCATCTCGCCGGTAGACGGGACCGTCGTGTCCCGCAACATCACGATCGGCCAAACCGTGGCGGCGAGCTTCCAAACGCCGACGCTGTTCCTGATCGCGACCGACTTGACGCAGATGGAAGTCGATACCAATGTCAGCGAAAGCGATGTCGGCGGCCTGCGCGAGGGCGACAAGGCGACCTTCGTCGTCGAAGCCTATGCAAACCGCACCTTCTCCGGCAAAGTGCTGCAGTTCCGTCAGGCCCCTCAGACCGTGCAGAACGTCGTCACCTACGATGTCGTGATCGGCGTGGCCAACAAGGACCATCTGCTCGAGCCCGGCATGACGGCGACCGCGCGCATCGTCACCGATCAGCGTGTCGATGTTCTGCGCGTGCCGGATCAAGCACTGCGCTTCGCGCCGGCGGGCGTCGGCACCGCATCGCAGGCATCCGGCACGAGCCGATCAAGCGGCGCGACCACGGGTCGCGCCGAGGTCTGGCTGCTGCGCGACGGGCGTCCGTCGCGGGTGGCGATCAAAACCGGACTCGATGACGACAGTTTCACCGAGGTCCTCGAGGGCGACATCCACCCCGACGATCCAGTGATTGTGAGCGAGAAGCGCATTCGCGGAGGCGCGCCGGGGGCTTCCCAGCCGCGCCTGTTCGGTCTGTGACGGGCCAAAGCCTCGATGCCTCAGCCCGTGATCCAAGTCCAAGACGTCACCCGGATCTATCGCCTCGGCGATGTCGAAGTGCGCGCGCTCGACGGCGTGAGCCTGGTGATCGAGCGCGGCGAGTTCGTCGCCATCATGGGCTCATCCGGGTCCGGGAAGTCGACGCTCATGAACATCCTCGGCTGCTTGGACCGGCCCACGAGCGGCCGGTATGTCTTCGAAGGTCTCAATGTCGCGGAGGTCCCCGAACCTGCTCTTGCCCGGATTCGCAGCGAACGCATCGGCTTCGTGTTTCAAAGCTTCAATTTGCTCGCGCGTACGAGCGCCGTCGAGAACGTCGCCCTGCCGCTATACTACGGAGTGACCGGCCCGGCGCGACGCTCGGAGCGCTTCGCCCGCGCGCGCGACGCGCTGCGCTTCGTGGGCCTGGCGGACCGGGAGCGAAACACGCCCAGCCAGCTTTCCGGCGGCCAGCAGCAGCGCGTCGCTGTCGCGCGCGCACTGATTAACGGCCCCAGTGTGCTGTTGGCCGATGAGCCCACCGGCAATCTCGACAGCCGGACATCGCACGAAATCATGGACATGCTGCGCTCGCTCAATCGCGATCAGGCCGTCACCATCGTCGTGGTCACCCATGAGGCGGACATCGCCGCCTACACCGATCGGATCGTGACCATGCGCGACGGCCGCATCGTCAACGATCAGCGGCAGCACACGATACCCCCACAGGGGCCACCGCCTGCGGGGGCCGCCCTCGGGTTCGCTACCCATCACGCCACGGCATCATCGGCTGCGGCCAAAGGGGGACCGTTCTTGAGTTTCTTTGCGATGATTCTCGTGGCCGCGGCGCAGGCACTGGGGCGCAACAAGATGCGCGCGGCGCTGACCATGCTCGGGGTGTTCATAGGCGTTGCGGCGCTGATCGCGATGGTGGCCGTGGGACAAGGCGCCAACGAGGCGGTCAAAAGGCAGATCGAGAGTCTCGGCACCAACCTCTTGGTCGTGTTGCCGGGAGCCACGACGACGAGCGGAGTTCGCGCCGGCAGCGGCAGCGCCTCCACGCTGACGGTCAGCGATGCGCTGGCGCTGCACCGCGATGATCCTGCCGTGGGTGTCGTCAGCTATCTCATCCGCCAACTCGGCCAAGTCGTGTACGGCAGTCAGAACTGGACGACGAATATCCAAGGCGTCACGCCCAGCTACCTCGAGACGGCGGGTTGGCACATCGCAGCGGGACGCCCCATCACCGCGCAGGACGATGAGGACGCCGCAATGGTCGCGCTCATCGGCCAGACCGTTTATCAACAGCTGTTTCCGCCGAGCGAAGGCCCGACCGGCGCGATGATCCTGATCAAGGGGATGCCGGTGCGCGTGATCGGTCTGCTCGCCGCCAAGGGACAGAGCACCTACGGGCAGGACCAAGACGACGTCGTCATGATCCCGTTCACCGCCGCAGAACGCAAAGTGCTCGGCGTGGCCGTGCCCAGTCAAGCGCAGACCTCGACGGACCCTTATTTCCCACCGCCGGTGAATCCGTACGGGATCACGCCGCGCCTCACGGGGTACGTCAACCAGATCTACGTGCAGGCCGTCAGTCCCGAGCAAGTGCAGGCTGCGATCGCGCAAGTGACGGCGACGCTGCTGCGCCGGCATCGCATTCGAGCCGGCGACACCGCCGACTTCGCGATCCGCAACCTGAGCCAGATTGCCGAAGCCGCGGAAGGCAGTAGCCACATCATGGCGCTGTTGCTTGCCACGGTGGCCTCGATTTCCCTCATCGTCGGCGGCATCGGCATCATGAACATTCTCTTGGTCTCGGTCACCGAGCGCACTCGCGAAATCGGCTTGCGCATGGCCATCGGCGCCCGCCGGCTTCACGTGCTGCTGCAGTTCCTGGTTGAAGCGGTGTTTCTCAGCGTCACCGGCGGGATTGCCGGAATCATCTTCGGCATCATCGCCTCGGAGTTGATCACCGTCTTTGCGCACTGGCCCACGGTGCTCTCCCCAGTGGCGGTGGTGGGCGGCTTCCTGTTCTCGGCCGCGGTCGGAATTTTCTTCGGCTATTACCCCGCCCGAAAAGCCTCTCATCTCGACCCGATCGAAGCGCTTCATTACGAGTAGCCGCATGCTCAGCCACCGGCCAGTATGGGTGATGCAGGGCTGTATCTTCGCCCCCGTGCTCGGGATGCTGTTCGGCTGTGCCGTCGGCCCGGATTTCAAGCGGCCCGAGCCCTCACCAGCGGCAGGTTACGCGCGAGTGCCGATCAGCCTTCCTGCCGCCGGTCCCGCCGATGTCCAACAGTATCTGTTGCCGGGACGGGATGTCATCGGTCAATGGTGGGAGCTGTTTCACGCGCCGCAGCTCAACGACACGCTCGCGCTCGCCATCGCCGGAAGTCCCACGCTCGATACGGCGCGGGCGACGCTTGCGCAGGCGCAGCAGGCCATCGTTGCCGCGGCGGGTGCGCTCTACCCGCAGGCTGACCTTGGCGCGAGCGCAGCGCGAGCACGCGTGGCCAGCGAGGCCTCTGCCGGCCCGAGTCATGTCGTGGGCAACCTGTTCAGCATCGGACCGACCGTGAGCTTCGGCCCGGATATTTTTGGGGGCGTGCGGCGCCAGGTCGAGCAGCAGACCGCGCTCGCCGAGGTTCAGCGCTATGAGCTGGCCGCCGCCTATCTCTCGCTCACCGGCAACGCGGTCATTCAGGCGATCGCCATCGCGTCCGCGCGGGAGCAAATCAATGCCGTCAGCGACATCATTGCGGTGGATCAACAAAATCTCGAGCTGGTGCAGATCGAGCAAGAAGCGGGTAAGGCGGCAATGACCGATGTGCTGAGCGCGCAGAGCCAGCTTGCCGCCGATCGTGCCCTGCTGCCGCCGCTCACTCAGCAATTGAGCGCCGCCGGCGACGCCCTCACCATACTCGTGGGCAAGACACCGGCAGAGTGGACGCCGCCCGCGTTCGACTTGAGTATGCTGCGTTTGCCGACCGAGCTGCCGGTCAGCGTTCCATCGAATCTCGTCCGCGAGCGTCCGGACATCCTGGCCGGCGAGGCGCAGCTCCACGCCACGAGCGCGGCAATCGGCGTCGCAACCGCGCAGCTTTTTCCAAACGTCACGCTGACCGCCTCTTGGAGCCAGGCGGCAGCGTCCACCGGCGCCGTGTTCAAGAGCTCGAACAGCCTCTGGAGCGTAGGCGCAGGGCTCACGGCTCCGCTGTTTCACGGCGGTACCCTGACTGCACAACGCCGCGAAGCCGTCGACGCCTTCGCCGCGCAGCTCGGAGTTTACCGGCAAACGGTGCTGCAGGCCTTCGGCCAGGTCGCGGACACCTTACAGGCGCTCGAACACGACGCACAGGCACTTGACGCCCAGCGAGCGGCGCTCGATGCGGCGCAAGCATCGCTCGAGCTGTCTCAAGAGAGCTACAAAGAAGGACAGGCGAGTTTCGTCCAAGTGCTCCAGGCGCAACGGCTTTTCGGACAGGCGCGGCTCGGCTATGCGCAGGCGAAGAGCCAGCGCTATCTCGACACGGCGCAGCTGTTCGAGGCGATGGGCGGCGCTTGGCGAGACTGGAAGGACCCGGCGATGAGATAATCTCATCCAGAAAGTCTGGCGGGACCTCTTGCGTTGCTCGTGATTGAGAGGTGAAATCCGCGTTGCGCCCGCCCACCCTGTGTGAGGTGATCCGATGCACACGGTACCGCCGTACTCGACCATAGGCATCCCGCTCATCCCGTGTGTGAACCGCTTCGCCGGCACGGGCACAACGTGCGCCACGGTGCTGTTTGCCAATCTGCACGGGTACGACGCGCTGGTCGAGCAGCTGCCGCCGGTTGAAGCGGTAGCATTGCTGCGGGAATTCTTCGATATTCTCACCTGTGCCGTTCTGGAATGCGGCGGACAGATCTTTCAACTGGGCGAAGCCGATATGTTGGCGGGATTTGGCGTCGGAGATTCTCGCCATTCCCAAATCCACGAAGCGCTGGCGGCGGCACGGACGATTCAACGACGCTTTGCGCCGGTCGGGATAGCCTGGGGGAAAAAACACTCGATCGACGCCGGCGTCGGCATCGGGATCCATCGCGGAGAGGTGGCGATCGGAGTGTTCGGGCCGCCCGAACATTCGGCGCTCACCCTGGTGGGTGATGCGGCGCATGTCGCGGCTCAACTGTGCAGGCGAGCGCGCGCCGGCGAGGTGCTTTTTTCCGCCGCGGTGCATCTGCCTCACATCCCGAGGTCAGCCGCCATTGGAGCGGACGAATTCGTGCCGCTCCTGCATCTACCGAACTTGCAACTGCAGGGGCGCAGCGCGCCTTTGGATGTCTGGTGCGCACCGGCGGCCGCGCGCCAGCAGATGCCCCACGCCGCCGGCTTGGGCCGCGCAGCGCACCACTAATACTAAACAGCGCTGAGCGCTACCGGCAGTGAGCGCTACCGGCCGCTATCGGCGGGATGCGCGATGCGGGTTAGCGCTGCCAGAGAATATACGGAGCCTCCAGTGCCACGTTGATGCCCGGGTAGTTCGGGACAATGCGCGCGGTATATTCGCCGGCGGCCCGATTTGCCGGGACGCTCGCCACATAGAGGTTCGTTCCGGAGTCATCGGACTGGCCCTCGAGGCGCGTCATTTCCTGATGAAACACCGGATGCTCGCCCGATGAATCCGCGTACAATTCCACGTGCACCGCGTGCGCAGCCAAGGCGCCGAGCACGACCTCCACCATGAAGTGATGGCGGTCGCTCCCTGTATCCACCTTCACGCGGCCGAAGCGCAGCCCCGCCCAGCCGTGCTCCAAGGTGCGCCGCCAGACGCTGATCTGTACGCCGAGCGCGCCGTTGTTCTTCGCCCGCTGTCGGTAGAGCCCCGCGGCGGGCAAATAGGCGCGCTCCACATACTCGCGCACGCTGCGATTCGCCGAATAAATCGGCGTCAGGCTCGCCATGCTTTCGCGCACCCGCGCCACCCAAGCCCGCGGAATGTTGCTCTCGTCGCGGGAATAGAATTCCGGAATCACACGCTCTTCCAACAGGTCGTAGAGCTGAGCGGCTTCAACGGCGTCGTGCGCCGGATCGTTGCCGTGCTCGATGCCGTCACCCAATGCCCAGCCCACGTCGGGCGTATAGGCCTCGGCCCACCAACCATCGAGCTCCGATAAATTGAGTCCGCCGTTGACGAGCACTTTCATGCCGCTGGTCCCGCATGCTTCCCAGGGCCGTTGCGGGGTATTGATCCAGACATCCACGCCCTCGACCAATCGTTCGGTCATCAGCATGTCGTAGTCGCTCAAAAAGATCGCGTGAGGGCGCACGTCATAGCGCCGCGCAAAACGCACCCAGTCGCGGATCAACGCCTGACCCGGGAGATCCGCAGGATGAGCTTTGCCGGCAAGAATGAGCTGCACCGGCCGCTGTGCATTGCTCAGCAGGCGAGCTAATCGCTCCGGATCGTGCAACAGCAGATTCGGGCGCTTGTAGGTCGCGAACCTGCGTGCAAAGCCGAGCGTGAGGACGTCTGGGCTGAATAAATGCTTGGCACCTTCGATCTGCTCGGGGGTTGCCCCCGAGGCGGCGAGTTGTGCGGATAGCTGCTCTCGGGCGTACGCGATCAGAGATGCGCGCGCGACGCTGCGGCAGCGCCAGATCGCGGAGTCGGCCGCACTGCGCATGCGCTCTTTGACGGACTCGAGGGATCCCAGCCAGCGATCCTTACCGCAGCAGCCGGTCCACAGCTCATCGGCTTCCGGGCTGTCCCAGCTCGGCGTGTGCACTCCATTGGTCACATGCTGGATCGGCACTTCGGCGACGGGCCAGCGGGCGAATAGCGGCAGAAAGATGCGGCGGCTCACCTCGCCATGCAGTCGGCTGACGCCGTTGACGGCGGAGCAGCCGCGCACCGCCAGATATGCCATGTTGAAAGGCTCCGAGTCCTCGTTCGGGTTCTCGCGGCCCAGCGCGAGGAGATCGCGGAGCGAGATGTGCAGCGAGTTGCCCGCATAACTCGCCAGATATCGCGCCATCAAGTGCGGCGCAAACCGATCGAAACCGGCGGGCACTGCGGTGTGCGTGGTGAACACGTTGCCCGCACGCGTCGCCGTCAGGGCCGCGTCGAACGAAACGCCGGTCTGTTCCATGAACGTGCGCGCCCGGTCCAAAATCGCCAACGCCGCATGTCCTTCGTTCAAATGACATACATCGGGCTTGAGGTCCAAGGCATCGAGCAGCCGCCAGCCGCCGATGCCGAGCGCAATCTCCTGCTGCAGCCGAAGCTCGGGGCCGCCGCCGTAGAGCTCGCTCGTGATCCCGCGGCGAGCCGGATAGTTGGCGAGGTCATTGCTGTCGAGCAAGTACAGGTGCAAGCGGCCGACTTTGACCTGCCAGGCGCGCAACCAAAGACTGTAGCCGGGCATGCGAATTTCCAGCCGCAGCCATTCGCCTCCGGGTTCCCGCAAGGGCGTCACCGGCAGCTGGCCGGGATCATTGTAGGGGTACAGCGCCTGTTGCGCGCCATCTTGGTCGATTACCTGCCGGAAGTAGCCCTGTTGGTAAAGCAGACCCACCCCCACCACCGGCACGCCGAGATCGCTCGCGGACTTGAGCTGATCCCCTGCGACGTTGCCAAGTCCGCCGGCATAGATCGGCAGCGCTTCGCTCAACATGAATTCCATGCTGAAGTAGGCGATGCATTTCAGAGCGGAACCGGCATGGGTCTGCTGAAACCACGTTGAGGCCTGCGCCACCTCCCGCGCCGCTTGCGTGTGCCGCTCCAGCGCCCCGCGAAATTCCGGGTTCGCCAGCATCTGCGCCAATCGCTGGTATGAAGCGGTCCTCATGACCACCCAGGGATTATGCGTGCGTGCCCACAAGTCGGGTTCGATCTGCTTCCACAGCTCATCGGTCGCGTGGTTCCACGACCAGCGCAGATCCAGCGCCAGCTGGCGCAGCGTTTCGATGTCCGGGGCGATGTTCATTGCGGCGGCTTCAAGCCGCGATATTCAATGCCGGGCCCGAGCGCCCCAGCAACGCAAGCAGTGCGCTGCGCTCACTGTACTCCCCGCGCGTTGTACCCTGCATCTCCGGCAGGCTGTACGCGAGCAGCTGGCTGTGTGTCCCCATCAGCACGCTTTGGATCGCCATCATGATGAAAATGACGGCAACGATGTAGCAGAGCGAAAAATTCTGTTTGTTGTCCATGTTATGAAAATAACTCCGCCCCAGAATTTGCCGCTGAGATGCGCAGCATACGAGATTATTCGCCTCGATCCATAAGTACTAACCGCAACGGCGGCTCTATTGAACCAGCTTGGGATAGAGCCTGACCGCAATTGCGAGCAGTACCAAGAACACCAGAATCAGCACTCCGCAATCGAAGCCGAGTCCGTACACGGTTTGTTCATCGTGGACCATGAGACCGCGCAAGGCGTCGACGAGATAAGTCAGTGGATTCAGCGTCGCAACCACCCGCAGCCATGGCGGCATGATGCTGAGAGGATAGATTGCGCTGCTCGCAAAAAACAACGGCATCGTCAACACCTGACCGATGCCCATGAATCGCTCGCGCGTTTTCACGATGCAGGCGATGATGAGCGAGAACGTGGAAAAGATGCCTGATCCGAGCGCGACCACCCCCAGAACCTCGAGGATTGCCGGAAGCTGCCAGCGAATGCGCACGTGCAGGACATAGGCGATTGCATAGATCACGGCTGCCTGCACCAGTCCGCGGAAATCGGCGGCCACGGCCTTACCGCACACCAGCGACCAACGGCTGGCGGGGCTCACCAAGAGCTTGTGCACGATTCCAAGGTCGCGTTCCCAGATCACGGCTATGCCGTAGAAAATAGCGCTGAAGAGCACGCTTTACGCGAGGATACCGGGCGTCATGAAGGCCAGATACCCGGCTTTGCCCGTATCGATCCCGCGCACATGACTCAGCACTTGTCCGAATACCGCCAGCCAAAGCACCGGCTGAATGGCCCGAGAGAACAGCTCCGTCGGGTCGCGAATGAGTTTTCGCAGCTCCACATCGGCGATCGCGAAACATTCGCTCAAATACCGCACGGCTCGCTTCATCCCAACCGGCGCGCGACCCGCCGCGCGTCGGCGGTATCCTTCAATCGGCCGGCATCGTCCGCCGCGCCGCTGAATTGCGCAAACACGTCGTCGAGCGTGGCCGGTCCGCCGATCTTCGCCTTCAGTTCCGCCGGCCGTCCGTGGATCGCCATTTTTCCGGCGTGCAGTATCGCAACGTCCGCACACAGATGATCCGCTTCCTCCATGTCGTGAGTCGTCAACAGGATCGTGGTGCCAAACTCTTGGTTGAGATCCTTCAAGTGCTTCCACACCGCGTGGCGCGCAACCGGGTCGAGGCCTATCGTCGGCTCATCGAGGAAAAGCACCGCGGGCTCGTGCAGCATGGCTTGCGCGAGTTCGAGCCGACGGACCATTCCGCCGGAATAAGTTTTGACCAGCCGATGCGCGGATTCCGCGAGACCCATGAAATCCAGCGCGGCCTCGATGCGGGCCCGCCGCTCGAGTCTGGGGACCGCATACAATCTCGCCGATAGCAACAGATTCTCATAGCCCGTCAGCGCTCCATCGGCCGACAGCATCTGCGGAACGTATCCGATGCGCCTTCTCACCTCGTGAGGCGCAGCGGCGATGTCATAGCCCGCAACCCTCGCCGAGCCGCTGGTCGGTTCGAGCAAGGTCGTGAGCATCTTGATGGTCGAGGTTTTGCCGGCGCCGTTCGCTCCGAGCAATCCGAAAATGATGCCTCGAGGGACTTGCGCATCGATGTGGTCCACCGCCGTCAAGCGGCCGAATTTCAACGTGAGTCCCTGAACATCAATTGCTACGTTATCGGTCGCCATGATAAGGATGCGCGGTCGGGTGTGCTCTCGCTGGCGTGATAGGCTATCGCCGATCGCTGCACTTCATTCGATTCCGCGCTGCGCATAGCGATTGCGGTGTGTGAAGTCCTCGATTCCTCGCCGCACGCGCAAATGTCTTTCAGACGCCGTGACCCTATAACCCAGTCTAACAGCGAAGGCGACATTCATGTGTCCGGGGACATCCAGCAAGCGACGCACACGATTTGCAATTTCAATCTCGCTCACGGCACTGAGAACTTGCGTACTAATGCCCAAGCTCTCGGCCATCAGCCACACATTCTGCATGACGCAGCCGAGGCTCATGTTGCCGAGCGTATCTCCTTCCGCACAGCGCATTCTGCTGTCGTAGATGACGACCAGCAGCGCTGCACACATTGGAATCGTGCGGCCCAAGTAGGTACGGCGCGCCCCGGAACCGAGTTCTTGCCCCCCATCTTCCTCTTGCCAAGACGCGGGAAACATGCCGGCCAACAATCCGGTCTTGTGCCGCAACACCTCGGCCTCGGAGAAAGACAGTTCACGGAAATCATCGACGTCGAAGGTCTCAGAAGGCGGCAGTTGGATTGCGGAAATCTCCTTCAGCCGGCGCTTGTCATCGACCACGATGATTTCAAAGTTTTGCGCGTTGTGCACTGTTGGGGACCAGCGTGCCGCATCCAGTATGCGCTGCAGTTCGTGCTCGCGAATTTTTCGATCCGGATCGAACGGCGCGCGGCACGAGTGTCGCTGCCACATTATTTCCAGAAGATCGCGCATACGGGACCCGACTTCGAGCTGCTTCCCTGAAGGACTTGAACCGATCGCAGTGTAAATCCGCTCAGCGGCATGCGGCATTCGTAGAATTACACAGACCCTAGGTGATTGTCGCGGTGCCGCAACTGACCGATATTCGATAGCTTATTGACGACACCTTGACGGAGCGCCGCTTCGGAGATTCATCCTGGAACATCATGCGCAAGTGCTGATCGGCGGCGTCTGGCGGCAGCGGCTTCCGAACTGGCGAGACCTTGCCGCCATCATCCTGGTGATGGCGGTTTTGGGCTTCATTGCAACTGCCGGTCGTCAATCGGTCGCGCCTTGGGCCGCGGCTCAGCAACCGGCGATTTCGCTCTCGCCGGCGGCGCTCCCGCTCTATGCCTCGCGCACGACGGCGCGTATGCTCGCGGCGCTCATCGCCTCTTTGCTGTTCACGTTCGTTTACGCGACGCTGGCTGCGAAGAGCCGTCGCGCCGAGACCGTGCTGATTCCACTGCTCGACGTCTTGCAGTCGGTGCCGATCCTCGGTTATCTGTCCTTCACCGTCGTGTTCTTCGTCTCGCTGTTTCCCGGCAATGCGCTCGGCCTGGAACTCGCGGCGATCTTCGCCATCTTCACCAGCCAGGCTTGGAATATGGCGTTCAGCTTCTACCAGTCCCTGAAGACCATTCCCCATGACCTCGATGAGGCGAGCCGCAGCTTCCGTTCCTCCGGCTGGCAGAGATTCTGGCGTCTCGAAGTGCCCTTCGCCATGCCGGGACTCATCTGGAACATGATGATGTCGATGTCAGGCGGCTGGTTCTTCGTGGTGGCATCCGAAGCCATATCGGTGGGCGATATTCAATACACGCTGCCGGGCGTGGGCTCCTATGTGGCGCGCGCCATCCAGGAGCGGGACCTCGGGGCGGTGGGCTGGGCGATCGGCACGATGACGATCACGATCATCATCTACGACCAGCTCCTCTTTCGCCCCGTGGTCGCCTGGGCCGACAAATTCCGCTTCGAGCAGACGGCGGCCGCCAGCGTGCCGAGAAGTTGGGTCCTCAATCTGTTCCGTCGCAGCAATCTGCTGCGGCTCGTGGGACGGCCGCTCGGCACCGGATTACACGTCGCCGCGAACGCACGATTGCAGCTGCCGTCGCTCCCGGTTCATCTAAGGCGCGGGCCGCTCTTGCGCCGCCTGGCAGATGTCGCATGGTACGGCCTCGTGCTCGCCCTCATCGGTTATTGTCTTTTGAGCCTCGTGCGGTTCGTAGGGTCAGCGCTCTCCTGGCGCGACGTCGCCGAGGCGTTCTCCAATGGTGCGCTCACCCTCGTTCGCGTCGCCATTCTGATCATCATTGCGACGCTGATCTGGGTTCCCATCGGCGTAAGTGTGGGGCTGCGGCCGAAGCTCGCAGAGAAGGTCCAGCCCATCGCGCAGTTTCTCGCAGCCTTTCCGGCGAATGTGCTGTTTCCGCTCGCCGTGTTTCTCATCGTGCGCTTCAACCTCGCACCCAGGATCTGGCTGAGCCCCCTGATGATCATGGGCACCCAATGGTACATTCTATTCAATGTCATCGCCGGCGCCACCGCGTATCCCAGCGACTTTCGCGAAGCCGCCGCGAGCTTCCGCATCCGCCCGTTACGCTGGTGGCGCTATGTCATGCTGCCCGGCGTTTTCCCCTACTACGTCACCGGCGCCATCACGGCATCCGGCGGAGCGTGGAATGCCAGCATCGTCTCGGAGGCTGTCAGTTGGGGACCGACGAAGCTCGACGGCTCGGGACTTGGGGCATACATTGCGCGCATGACGCAAGCCGGCGATTACTCCCGAATCGCGCTGGGAATCGCGGTGATGTCCTTCCTCGTCATCACTATGAACCGACTGTTGTGGCGGCCGCTCTATAGATACGCCGAGCGTAGGACGCGACTCGATTAGAAGGCGAGAATGGACGCACCGCGAAATCCCATCATCGAGTTCCGCCGGATCTGCCACAGCTACGCAAAGCCTTCCGGAGAGCCGCTGGTGGTGCTCGAGGACATCAACTCGGCTCTACGCGAAGGTGAGATTTTAGGCCTCCTGGGACGCTCCGGCTCCGGCAAGTCGACTTTCCTGCGTATCGCGGCAGGTCTGATCAAACCCACGTCAGGCGAACTCCTGTACCGGGGAGCGCCGCTCTCCGGGCCGTCGGAAGGAATTACGGTCGCATTCCAAACCTTCGCCCTGTACCCGTGGCTGAGCGTCCTCGAGAACGTCGAGGCGGGCCTCGATGCTCTGCGGCTGCCGCGCGCCGAGATGCGGCGCCGGGCCGAGTCTGCCATCGATCTCATCGGTCTCGATGGATTTCAGTCCGCCTATCCGCGCGAGCTCTCCGGCGGGATGCGCCAGCGCGTGGGGTTTGCGCGCGCCATCGTGGCAGATCCGATTGCGCTCCTCATGGACGAACCATTCTCCGCGCTCGACGTCCTCACGGCCGAGACACTGCGCACCGATTTTCTCGATTTGTGGATCGGGCATACGCTGCCGCTGAAAACGGTGCTGCTCGTCACCCACAACATCGAAGAGGCTGTGCTGTTGTGCGACCGCATTCTGATTATCTCCTCCAACCCCGGGCGTATCTGCGCCGAGATTCCGATCTCTCTTGCACACCCGCGCGATCGGCTCGGCGACGAATTTCGCGGCATCGTCGATGAGATCTATTCGACATTGACGTTGCGCTCGCTCGAAACCATCCGCGGGCACGGCCAGTCGCCGGGCGGCCTGGCGCTGCCCCTGCCGCGCGCCTCCGTCAACAAGATCTCGGGCCTCCTCGAAACCATGGCCGCTCCTCCTTATGCCGGGCACGCCGAGCTGTCGCAACTCGCACGCACCCTGGCGTTGGAGATCGATGATCTCTTCCCGATTGCCGATGCCCTGCATATCCTCGGCTTCGCCGAACTCACCGGCGGCGCGCTCAAGCTGACCGCGGCGGGCCGGGTATTCGCGCAGAGCGCAACTGACGAGCGCAAGCGGCTGTTGAAAGAGCATTTGCTGCGCTACGTACCGCTTGCATCGCACATTCATCGCGTGCTCGAGGAGCGTGAGGAGCACTGGGCGCCTCACTTGCGTTTCAAAACCGAACTCGAGGACCATCTGACGCGTCAGGAAGCGGAGCGAACGCTGGGCGTGGTGATCGGATGGGCACGCTATGCGGAGCTGTTCGGCTACGACGCCAGGCTGCGGCGCTTCATGTCGACGATCGGGTAGCG
>Ga0187819_10000954_pt1 | contig 14763 bp, 12 predicted proteins | sample NC_wetland_sal_i_15_FD_132411 | JGI IMG/M metagenome (GOLD analysis project Ga0187819, IMG submission 132411) | Wetland sediment microbial communities from Neuse River Estuary, North Carolina, USA - SO4_4 | ecosystem: Environmental > Aquatic > Freshwater > Wetlands > Sediment | place: USA... | reverse complement strand
CCAAGAATGTGCTGACTCGCCTTGGCCTGACCGCCGCCTCTGCGCCGCAACGACTCATTGGTGGCCGCAGTGCGGTAGCCGCAGATGAGTTCGACCGGTTCATTCGATCCGAGCTCCTTGTGCAGGGTCCAGATCAGGTCGATCAGCTCCGGGTCCATCTGGCGGGACTCATCCTTGCGCCAGTCGCGCATGAAGTGGTTGAGCTGCTTCAAGGCGTCGGGGTCGTATTTGCCGTCGCGCTTGAAGGTGACGGTGATCGCTTCCTTTGTGTGAATGTTGAACATGGAAATCGAGCGCGTCTCGCCGGACGCGCTCGCGCGCTGCGCGGTGGTTGGCCAGAAGCAAGCCCCGGCAAGCGTCACTGCTAGCCCCGCGCCAAGCATGGCGCGACGCGCAAGAGTCCCCCGGACCGACATCCCCGAGCTTCGCAGCCTTTCCCTCTAACCGACCTTTGGCGGCCGATTTTGGCTCAAACCCCCGTCAGGTTTGAGCCCCCAAGAGCCGGCAGTTTTGGACGCTGCCAGACATCCAACAGTATTTGCTTAAATGGGGGAAAAAAAGGCAAAAACACCCTTCCTGCCCGAAATCAACAAGCAGCGTTAACGTTACCCTAATGCGGAATTTGGCGGTTCCTAGAGCCTTAAGGCCGCCGCCATGCGGGCGTCATGCCCGTAAATATCGCCAAATGTCGAGATCGAGGCGTCATCGTTCACCCAAAGGGTGAAATAGGTGATGTACACCGGGATCTTCTGCCGCAGTGCAATATGCTGGTCGGGGCCACCCTGAATGGCCGCGGCGACCCGCCCGGCCGTCCAGCCCTGGTCCTCCTTAAGGAGGGTTAGCGCCAGCTGATCCGGATTCTGCACCCGCATGCAGCCATGGCTCTCGGCGCGCACCGTCTTCGCGAAGAGGTTCTTCTGCGTCGTGTCGTGCATGTAAACATCGTGCTTGTTGGGGAACACGAATTTCAGATTCCCCAGCACATTGTCCGGTCCCGGCGGCTGATAGATGTTGAGGCTGCGAATGTCGACATTGTTCCAATCGATGCGTGCGGGGTCGACCTCCCGGCCGCCGATATTGATGCGCAAATTATGGCGCTCGAGCACTGCAGTGTTCCAGCCGCCACCGCCACCGAACCATCCGCCCTCCTCGACGAGGAATGGCCTGATCTCCTCCGTCTTGATCGAGTTCGGCACGTTCCAATAGGGATTGAACACGATCTCCTGCATCTCGTTGGAGAGGACCGGCGTCTGTTTGTCCGGCTTGCCCACCACCACACGGGCAGTGTGCACAGGTTTGCCGTCGCCAATCACCCGCACCACGAATTCGGGAATGTTGACGTTCACATAGAACGAGCCGAGGTCGTGGGGCAGCCAACGCCAACGCTCCATGTTGAGCAGGATCAGCCTGACCCTTGCAGGATTCGCCGCCTGCTGGTGCTGCTGGTTGAGCAACCGCCGCGTGCTGGCTCCGACCGACCCGTCCGGCAGCACACCGTGGGCCTCCTGAAAGCGCTGCACGGCCTCGTAGACGGAGGCGTCGAACACGGTGCCCTTGCCGTCACTTGCTGGCACGTGAAGCCGCTGGCGAAGCAGCGCAACCTGTTCATCGTTGACGCCAAGTTTGAGCGGCGGTCCGTCCGGGATCTTGACGATGTCCTTGTCGACCCCACCTCGTGCCGCGATCAGAGCTTGGCGGAGAGCCTCGAACTGGGGCTGGTCGGGTTGGAAGCTTCGCAGATAGGCCGCGGGGTCGGAGCGAAAGGCGATCGATTCGATCACCTCCATCGGATCCGGCAACGCGAGCGTCGGGTCGAGATTGGGGCTCAGCCGCTCCGGATCGATGCGGCCGCCGCGCGCGTCGCGGGCATAGCCGAGCACCGCGAAGCTGATCTTGATCTCGGCGTCGGCGAGCCATTTGGGGTCGGTGCTCTCCTCGGAGCTGCCAACCTTGGGCAGCGGGTAGTCGGACGGACGCAGACCGTATTCGTCGGCCTTGCCGATCTCCTCGATCACCGATTTGGCGCGATCGTTGAGACCATGCTCGTCGACCCAAAGGAGCCGGTTGTCGGCGACGGAGTAATATTCGACCAGCACCCCTTGCTCGCTTTTCCGCGCTTCGCTTGCCGTGGTGAATTTGGCCGAGAGGCGTTCCTGGATGGCGGCGCGGATGGCGTCGCTTTGGCCAATCAGGGCGTCCGGGGATTCGGGTTCGGCGGCATAGGCCGTGAGCGCCGACGACGCGCCCAAAAACAAGGCGAACGCGATACAGGAAATAGGCCTCATTTATGCTCCCTCCAGCCGATCGGTCCCGTGATTCGGAGAAATTCGAACCTAGCGTGGGGACCCAGCCCTTGACCACACCGCGGCGCCATATTGGCGCGCTCGGCTCCGCTTTTTCCGCGAGTGTGGCTTTCGTGCCAAATTCGTTCTCGGTGAGCTAGTTAGGTCTCGCCTCCAGTCCAATCTCGCGCATCTTCCGGTAAAGCGTCGAACGGCCGATGCCGAGCCTCTTGGCAATCTCCGTCATGCGACCGCGGTAGCGGCCAAAGGCGAGCCTGATCATGTCCGCCTCGACCGCTTCGAGCGACCGGATGTCGCCTTCCTCGCTCAAGGCGGGGATGCCGACCGCATCGCGACCGGTTGCCGAGGGCACATGGATCGTGGCCGGAGCCATGGACGACTCTCCCAGCATCACTGGCCCCTCGATGCGGGGTGCCATGGCCTTCGGTGCAGGCGCTGGGGGTACGGTCACGCGATAGCCCTCGACATGGGCTGCGATTTGCGGGAACTCGTTCCCGCCGAGCAGCGGCTGGTCGGCAAGGACCACCCCGCGGAACACTGCGTTCTCGAGCTGGCGGATATTGCCAGGCCAGCTATAGCGCTTGAGCATGGCAAGAGCATCCGGCTCGATGCCGTCGACGCGCTTTCCCTCCTCGGCGGCGAAGCGGGCAATGAAATGGTGGACGAGCTCCGGCACGTCATCCAGGCGATCGCGCAAAGGCGGAACCCAGATGGGGAAAACGTTGAGGCGGTAGTAGAGATCCTCGCGGAAGCGCCCCTCCCGCACGAGATTGATCAGATTCCGGTTGGTCGCGGCGATCAAGCGGACATCGACCTTGATAGGGTGCTTGGCGCCGATCGCGCCGTCTTGCAACGCGCGGAGCAGCTTAATTTGCGCTTCTGGCGGCAGCTCGCTGATCTCGTCGAGAAACAGCGTTCCTTGATCGGCCTCGAAAAACTTTCCCGGTTCCCTGTCGGAGGCGCCTGAGAACGAGCCGAACAGGACGGTCTCCACCAAATTTTCCGGGATGGCGCTGCAATTGACGGCGATGAAAGGTTTGCCGGCGCGAGCGCTCTCGCCTTGAATCGCGCGCGCGATCAGCTCCTTGCCGACACCGCTTTCGCCTTCGATCAGCACCGGTATCGATGATTTCGTCGCCCGGCGCCCGAGGTCGACCACGCGCGCCATGGCCTCGCTCCCAGCGATCAGATCCGAAAATCCGAGCTCGCCGCGGGCGGCGGCTTTCATCCGGCTGATCTCGCCCTCCAGCGCGTCGATCTTGAGCGCGTTCTTGATGGAAACTTCGAGCCGCTCCGGGCTCACCGGCTTAACGACGAAGTCGACGGCGCCTGCCCGCATGGCGGCGATCGCCGCATCGATGCTGCCGCTCGTCGTCTGCACGATGGTTGGGTATTTCCGGGGCAGGGACCTCATGGCAGAGAGCACCGCCATTCCATCAACCCCCCGCATGATGAGGTCGAGCAAAACGAGAGAGATATCACTGGAGGCGTCTGCTTTAAGCGCCGCAAGGGCCTTATCGCCGCTTTCGGCCGCGGCGACGGCATAGCCGAAGCGCTTGATTGTCTCTTCGAGAATACGGCGCTGAACAGGGTCGTCGTCGGCGACCAGGACACGTTTGGGCATGACGCAGGACTCGCTACAGTTGCGCTAAAAACCCCTCAGAAGCGGCTTCTCTTTGGCGCCTCCGACACGACGTCTCCAAGCGGCGCTTCTGTGCCAAAATTGTGCAGGGAAAGGGTAAACAAGCTCTTTATCGCGGTTCTATTTTGGTGAGGTGGCTCTTGGCCCTCTCGTAAAATCGCCGTAAGAGCACGGTAAGTGAGGAGCGTGCGGGCGCTCGGAAGGGATCGACGAAAACTCCAATGCGGCAGAGATCACTCCAATGGATGGCTGTTCACGCCACGGCAAGTTCGGCTCGCGGCGAATCCAAGCCCTCAGGTGAACACGTACATGTCAAGCGGCCGCTCGGGACGCTGCCTGAGTGGAACCTCGCGGATCTTTACAGCGGTCCGGATGCGCCCGCGCTGAAGACCGACCTTCAGACCTCCGAGCACACCGCCGAGGCCATGCAGCAAAACTATGCCGGCAAGCTCGCGGCACTCGCGGAGGGAGGGAAGGGGGGCAAGGCGCTGGCCAAGGCCGTGCGCGAATATGAGGGCTTGAGCGACCTCATGGGGCGCATCGTGTCCTATGCGAGCTTGCTCTACGCCGCCGATACCTCTGATCCTGCGCGGCAGAAATTCTTCGGCGACATCCAGGAGAAAATCACCACGATCTCCTCCAAGCTTCTGTTCTTCCCGCTGGAGCTGAACCGGCTCGACGACACGGTGTTGGAAGCCGCCATGGCTGATCCTGAGCTCGGGCAATATCGGCCATGGCTCGAGGATCTACGGAAAGAGAAGCCCTACCAACTCGAGGACAAACTCGAGCAGCTGTTCCATGAGAAGGCGGTCACCGGCCGCGGCGCCTGGAACAGGCTGTTCAACGAGACCATGACCGCGCTCCGCTTCGACGTCGGCGGCGAGAAGCTCAGTCTTGAGCCCACCCTCAATCGCCTGTTGGATCAGGACGATGCGACCCGTCGAACTGCCGCGGAGGCTCTGGCGCGCGTCTTCAAGGACAATGTGCGGCTGTTCACGCTGATCACGAACACGCTCGCCAAGGACAAGGAAATCTCCGACCGATGGCGCGGCTTTGCGGACGTCGCCGACTCTCGGCATCTGGCCAACCGGGTGGAGAGAGAGGTGGTCGACGCCTTGGTGAGCGCGGTGCGCGATGCTTACCCTCATCTCTCCCACTGCTATTACGCGCTCAAGGCGAAATGGTTTGGCAAGACACGCCTCGCCTATTGGGCCCGCAACGCGCCGCTTCCCGAAGAGCCCACGCAGAGCATCGGCTGGGACGACGCGCAAAAGACGGTGCTCAAGGCCTATGGCGATTTCTCGCCGCGCATGGCGGCCGTGGCTGGAGACTTCTTCGCCAAGCGCTGGATCGATGCGCCGGTGCGAGAGGGCAAGTCTCCAGGTGCCTTCTCTCATCCCACGGTGCCGAGCGCGCACCCCTACATTCTGCTCAACTACCAGGGCAAGCCAAGGGATGTGATGACGCTTGCGCACGAGCTCGGTCACGGCGTGCATCAGGTGCTCGCCAACGCCCAAGGTCCGCTGATGGCGCCGACGCCGCTCACGCTCGCTGAAACCGCAAGCGTGTTCGGAGAGATGCTGACCTTTCGGGCGCTGCTCGACAAGGCGCCGAGCAAGCGCGAACGCAAAGCCCTTCTCGCCTCCAAGGTCGAGGACATGATCAACACGGTCGTACGGCAGATCGCCTTCTACAGCTTCGAGCGAAAGGTGCACACGGAGCGACGCGAGGGCGAGCTCACGGCGGAGCGGTTAGGCGAGATTTGGCTCGAGGTACAGGGCGAGAGCCTCGGACCTGCCATCGATCTGAAGACCGGCTATGAAAATTTCTGGGTCTACATCCCACACTTTATCCATTCGCCGTTCTACGTCTACGCCTATGCCTTCGGCGATTGTCTGGTGAACTCGCTCTATGCGGTCTACGAGAAGGCCGACAAGGGCTTCGCCGACCGCTATCTCGACATGCTCGCGGCGGGCGGTACCAAGCACCACAAGGAGCTGCTCAAGCCCTTCGGCCTCGACGCCTCCGATCCCCAATTCTGGTCCATGGGCCTCAAGGTCATCGAAGGCATGATCGACGAGCTCGAGGCGATGGATGCCCGACGCTGAAGACTCGAGCGCGTCCGCGGGAGGCGCCATAGTTTCTCTCGTGGCAGTGGCCCTGTGGGTCATTGCGCTTCTGTGCGCCGCCATTGCGGTCCTGTTGCGATCGTGAGCTTCTTAGGCCTCACAATGGAGTCGACTTCACGGTGCCGGAGCCTGAGGCCGTGGTGCAGGGGGCTTGCGGCCGAGGAGGTCGAGGAAGAGGGGCTCGCGATTTGGATTACCGACAAGCTGCGACCAGCGTGATGCCGTTTAGTGCTGGCGAACACTTCCGTGGTGCCGTCCTTCTTGAGTCATGAGGTTCGGTCTCAACACCTTGCTCCATGCCCGGAGAGCCAACCGGCATTCCTGGAACGGCGAGGCCAATCGCCTCCGGCCCGCTCGGCCATCAAGTGCTTGATGTCCGTTCCCGGCACGTGACCTTCGATGACGCAGCCGTCGATTTTGGCGGTGTGGCAGAAGGCGAGCTTGTCGCCGATGCCCGCCTGCTGGTTCAGCGCGGCGAGCGCGCTCGCGTCTGCCGCGTTCACCTTCACGGCGAAGCCGTTTGCCTCGAGCTGCTTGACCCAGGCACCGTAGCAGCTGCAAGTCGGGGACTTCCAAACTTCGATGGAGGAGGCGTCGGCGGCGCGCCGGTGTCATCCCAAGGAGATTAGGGAGAGCACGAACAGGGTCCGTATCATCATGCCGCCAGCATGAGCGTCGTAAGGCGCTTCAGTGATTGACAATTTCGTTAATGTCAAGGTGACGCTTCCACACTGGCAATTTCCTCTTGCCGCCTTACCTTTGGGGTAACACAACAACGGATTTCTCATGACGTTGGACAAGGAACGCAACCGCCTTACAGCCCGCGCGGTGCGCTACGGACGCGTGGGCGCCAATGTCGGCGGCGTGGCGGCGCGCATCGCCAGCGCGAGGCTGCTCGGGCTCGATCCCGACCGCGACCGGGAGGCGGCGGCTCTTGCCGCGGCACTTGGCGGGCTCAAAGGCCCGATCATGAAGGTGGCGCAGCTGCTCGCCACCATCCCGGAGGCGCTACCGGCCGAATATGCCGCTGAGCTCGGTCAGCTGCAGAGCCAGGCGCCACCAATGGGATGGCCGTTCGTGCGCCGGCGCATGGCGGCGGAACTTGGGCCGGACTGGGAGAACCGCTTCGCGAGCTTCGAGCGCGAAGCTGCGGCCTCGGCCTCGCTCGGGCAAGTGCACCGGGCGCGCGCCCATGACGGGCGATCATTGGCCGCGAAGCTGCAATATCCGGACATGCAGTCCGCGGTGGAAGCCGATCTCAGACAGCTCAGTGTGCTGTTCTCGATCCATCGGCGCCTCAAGCCAGCGATCGAGACCTCGGAGATGAGAGAGGAGATCGCGGCGCGGCTGCGCGAAGAGCTCGACTACGATCTGGAGGCTCGCCACATGCGCCTCTACGGACTGATCTTCGCGCGCGATCCTCTGATCCGCGTGCCGGAGGTCGTGCCCGAGCTCTCCACGCAAAGGCTGCTCACCATGACGTGGCTCTCCGGCTGCCAGCTCCTCGACTATGCAGGTCGCCCCCTTGAAGAGCGCAACCAGATCGCCCGCGCCATGTTTCGTGCCTGGTGGTACCCCTTCAGCCATTACGGCGTCATTCATGGCGATCCGCATCTCGGCAATTACACGGTGTTCGAAGACGAGGCGGGGAGGGCTGCCGGCATCAACCTGCTCGACTATGGCTGCATGCGCACCTTCGCGCCGAAATTCATCCAAGGCGTGATCGACCTGTATCGCGGGCTGCTCACAGGCGACCGCGCGCTCGTGGTGCACGCCTATGAGACCTGGGGCTTCACCGGGCTTTCCAATGAGCTGATCGACATTCTGAACATATGGGCGAACTTCATCTACGGGCCCATGCTCGAGGATCGCGTCCGCACCATCGCCGACGATCAAAGTCCCGGCATATATGGGCGGCGGGAGGCCTTCAAGGTGCATCAGGGCCTCCGCGACAAGGGCCCGGTCAAGGTGCCGCGGGAGTTCGTGTTCATGGACCGCGCCGCCATCGGGCTCGGCGGGGTGTTCCTGCACCTCAATGCGGAGCTGAACTTCCACCGCCTATTCGACAATACCATCATCGATGTCGATCTTGGCGATGTGGCGTTGCGGCAGAGGCAAGCCTTCACGGAGGTGGGCGTGCCGTTGCCGGAAGGGACAAGCTAAAAAGTCCTTCAAGGGCCTGCAACCCCGGATTGCCCGGCGTGCCGCCTTTGTGCTATGCGCGGGCAGAACAGGGGCATTGAAAGCATAAGGGGAGTGGAATGCATATCGATCCAGCCGAATGCCATCCGGCAATGGACTACAACGAGCATCAGAAAACCTACAAACTGTTTCTCAAGCTGGCGCTCTACACGATTGTCGGCGTTGTCGTCCTGATGGCGCTCTTGGCCGTGTTCGTGGTTTGACTGGCGTAGACTTCCCCTCCCAACGGGCGGCGCGTTTCCGCCGCCGCCATCAATCGACACGGACTTTGCGCAAAAAGCGCTTGAGAGCACCGGCGCTGCACGCGCCGACGGAGCTGCGATGATCACCGTTGGCGTGCCCGCCGAAAGTCCTGATGAGCCTCGCATCGGGTTGAGCCCCGAGACCACGAAGAAGTTCGTGAAGCTAGGGGCCAAGGTGCTGGTTCGCTCTGGCGCCGGCCTTCGCTCCCATTTCTCCGATGAGGACTATAAGAGCGCTGGTGCCGATATTGTCGCGACAGATGCCGATGCGGTGAAGGCCGCCGACATCGTGCTCACGGTAAGGCGGCCTCCCTTGGCGCTGGTCAAGGCCATAAAGCCCGGTGCCTTGCTCATCGCCATGATCGATCCTTATGCGGATGCCGATGGCTTGCAGGCGCTGGCGAAGACCGGCGCCTCCCTTTTCGCCATGGAGCTGATGCCGCGCATCAGCCGCGCGCAAAGCATGGACGTACTGTCGAGCCAAGCAAATCTCGCGGGCTATAAGGCCGTGGTCGATGCCGCAGCGGCCTTCGAGCGCGCTCTGCCGATGATGATGACAGCTGCCGGCACCGTGCCGGCCGCGCGGGTGTTCGTCATGGGCGTGGGCGTCGCTGGCCTTCAGGCCATCGCCACGGCGCGGCGGCTCGGCGCCATCGTGACCGCGACCGACGTGCGCCCCGCGGTCAAGGAGCAGGTGGCCTCGCTCGGCGCCAAGTTCATCGCCGTCGAGGATGATGAATTTCGCCAAGCCGAGACGGCGGCCGGCTATGCCAAAGAGATGTCCGAGGACTACAAGAAGAAGCAGGCGGCGCTCGTGGCCGATCACGTCAAGACGCAAGACATCGTCATCACCACAGCGCTGATCCCGGGGCGCCCTGCGCCTAAGCTTATCTCTAAGGCCATGATCGAAAGCATGCGACCGGGCTCGATCATCGTCGATCTCGCCGTGGAGCGCGGCGGCAATGCCGAGCTCGCTAGGCCCGGCGAGGTGGTCGAGCACAACGGCGTGCGCATCATGGGCAAGCTCAATCTTCCCGGTGCGATCCCGGTGAATGCGTCGAGCCTCTATGCCCGCAATCTGCTCGCCTTCGTCGAGCCGATGATCGACAAGAAGACGGGCGGGCTTGCCGTCAACTGGGACGACGAGCTCGTCAAAGGCACGCTGATCGCGCGCGACGGTGCCATCGTGAATACGATGGTTGCTGGGCGTGCCGGAGTAGCGGCGCCGAGTGCGGCGCCAGCAGCCAAGGCAAAGGCGAGCAACGGTACCGTGACCCCTGAGAAGAACGACGGGGCGGCGAAGCGTCCGGCGCCAAAGGGAGGCAAGACATGAGGCGAGGGTCCGCGTTGCTCGCGTGTGCCGTCTTCGGGTTGGTGGTCCTGGCAGAATGCCTCGTCAGCGGCAGCGCGTATGCGCAAGCGGCAGCGGCTGGCTCAGAAGGCCATGACTTCGTATTCCGCTTCTCGATTTTCGTGCTTGCGATTTTCGTCGGCTACTACGTGGTGTGGAGCGTCACGCCGGCGCTGCACACGCCGCTCATGTCTGTCACCAACGCCATCTCTTCAGTGATCGTTGTCGGCGCGCTGCTCGCCGTCGCCGTCGAGGCCTCGGAGGCCGCGGCCTCGGGCGGCTGGATTGCGAGGCTCCTCGGTTTCGCTGCGCTCATCATGGCGAGCGTTAACATCTTCGGCGGCTTCCTCGTCACTCAGCGCATGCTCGGCATGTATCAGAAGAAAAAGAAATGAGCGGGCGGCGAGGTAAGCAATGAGCTCAAATCTCGTCGCGCTGCTCTATCTCGTCGCTGGCGTCCTGTTCATCCTGGCGCTGCGCGGCCTGTCGTCACCGGAGACCTCCCGCCGGGGTAACTATCTCGGCATGACTGGCATGGCGATTGCCGTGGTGACCACCCTTGCCGTGGCACGGCCTGAGACCCCACTCACCTGGGCGATGATCATCGCCGGCATCGCCATTGGCGGCGGCATCGGCGCCGTGGTGGCCCGCCGCATTCCCATGACGGCGATGCCGGAGCTTGTCGCCGCCTTCCATTCGCTGGTCGGCATGGCGGCAGTGCTGGTGGCAGCTGCCGCCTTCTATGCGCCGGAGGCCTTCGACATCGGCACGCCTGGCGCCATCCATACCGCGAGCCTGATCGAAATGTCGTTGGGGGCGGCTATCGGCGCCATCACCTTCTCGGGCTCGGTGATCGCCTTCCTCAAGCTTTCCGGGCGCGTGTCGGGGAAGCCGATCCTTTTGCCAGCGCGCCATCTCATCAACATCGCGCTCGCGCTGCTCCTTCTGTTCTGTGTGGTGAGTTTCTGCCGCGAGCAGACGGCCTTCTATTTCTGGGCGATCGCGGGGCTGTCCTTCCTGCTCGGGGTACTGATCATCGTCCCGATCGGCGGGGCCGACATGCCGGTCGTCATCTCCATGCTCAACTCCTATTCGGGATGGGCGGCGGCAGGCATCGGTTTCACGTTGGGCAATACGGCGCTGATCGTCACCGGCGCGCTGGTCGGCTCCTCCGGCGCGATCCTCTCCTACATCATGTGCAAGGGCATGAACCGCTCCTTCATCAATGTGATCCTCGGCGGCTTCGGCGGCGAGGTGGCGGGGCCCGCGGCGGGCGCGGAGCAGAGGCCGGTGAAGCTCGGCTCTGCGGAGGATGCCGCTTACCTGATGAAGAATGCGAGCAAGGTGATCATCGTGCCAGGATACGGCATGGCGGTGGCGCAGGCGCAGCATGCGCTGCGCGAAATGGTCGACGGGCTGAAGAAGGCCGGCGTCGAGGTCAAATATGCGATCCATCCCGTGGCGGGCCGTATGCCCGGACACATGAACGTACTGCTTGCGGAAGCAAATGTTCCTTACGATGAGGTATTCGAGCTCGAGGACATCAACAGCGAGTTCGCCCAAGCCGACGTCGCTTACGTGATCGGCGCCAATGACGTGACCAATCCCGCCGCCGAGGACGATCCCTCATCGCCGATCTATGGCATGCCGGTGTTGCAGGTGTGGAAGGCCGGCACCGTCATCTTCAACAAGCGGTCGCTCGCGAGCGGGTATGCCGGCATCGACAATCCGCTGTTCTATCGCGACAACACCATGATGGCGCTTGGCGACGCGAAGAAGATGACCGAGGAGATCGCCAAGGCGCTGTGAGGCCCCTCGGTCCCTCGGTAACGGCCGCAACTTATTAATGAATCTGGCATATTCCCGCTTTTGCCGGATTCAGGTCATGGCACGGCCTCATTGACCGTGTGTTTGACCCCCATTACGCGGCTTCCCCTGGCATCAGACGAACTTAAGGCTTCCAAGGAGCGGAAACCTCATTGCGCAAGCTGAGAAAAGACAGGCGCCACTCGCCTTGCGCGGCAAACGACGCGCTGGCGCAGCGCTGCCGGCAAGACTTCGCCGGCGTGATGGTTCGACCAGACGGCTTGGCGTTCTAACGATCTCAAAAAGGTGATGTCGCCGGCTCACTTTGCTGAGCCTCGAGGGCTGCATGCCCACCGCATAGCTGAACGCTTCATTCAAATGCCGTTCATAGAGGAAACCATAAGGAGAGAGCGTCTCTTGTAGGAACTGATGGAAAGGCTTTGATCGCATCATGTTGAATCTCTTGCTCTCGCTTCTCGGCACCTACACCCTCATCTGCATCGGCGCTTGGGTGCTGCATCGCTATTTCCTCTATCTCCCCGACAGGAAGCGCTACACGCCGCGTGAGGTCGGACTGCCCGAGGTCAAAGAGATCACTTTCGAAGGCAGAGGCGGGGTCAAGCTCATCGCCTGGTATCTGCCGGCGCGTGGGCGGAAGCCTACGCTGCTCTATTTCACCGGCAATAGCGGGTCAGCTGCCAATCGCGCACGCAAGATCGAAGCGATCGCGGCGAGCGGCTACGGTGTGTTCATGCTGAACTATCGCCGCTATGGCGGATCGGGCGGATGGCCCACCGAGGCCAACAATATCGCCGACGCGGTGGCCGCCCACGAATATCTGCAAGAGGAGCTTGGCGTCGCGCCCCGCGCTATCGTGGCCTATGGCGAGTCGCTCGGCACCGGCGTCGCCACGCGGCTTGCGCTTCACCGCCCGGTGCGGGCCTTGGTGCTGGAAGCGCCCTTCACTTCGGTAGTCGATGTCGGCCGTCAGGTCTGGTGGTTCCTGCCGCTTCGCCTCGTCATGACGGATCAATACCGCACCATCGACCGCATCGGTTCGGTCAAGGTGCCGCTCCTCATCGTGCATGGAGCGCGTGACAGTCTCATTCCGGTGCATCACGCACGCCAGGTCTATGCCGCGGCCAGCGAGCCGAAGACGCTCGCCATCCTGCGCCGCGGGGATCACAACGATCTCTTCGACCATGGCGCTTGGCAGAAGGTCACCGCGTTCCTCGATGTGCGCGAGCCGGTGCGGCCCGCCATCGTACGTCCGGTCTATGTCGAGCCGGTGGCGCTGGCGTCGTAGCAGGCAGAGTCCAAAGTCCTCGGGCCTACCCGAGGACTTGCTTGCCAATCATCGGAAAGAGTTGAAGCGCCCTAGCGGGTAGGGCGGGGCGTACGGGGCCTTGCCGAAACGAGGCCTTCGCGCTGCGCCTTCTTGCGGGCGAGCTTGCGGGCACGGCGAATGGCTTCGGCCTTCTCGCGCGCGCGCTTCTCGGACGGCTTTTCGTAATAGTTGCGGAGCTTCATTTCGCGGAAGATGCCTTCGCGCTGCATCTTTTTCTTCAGCGCCCGGAGGGCCTGATCCACATTGTTATCGCGAACGACGACTTGCACGCGCTTCATCTCCGTTTCAGGGTTGAGGAAATTGGGAGTGGCCAAAGCCATCCCGGGCCGAAACCTGCGGCCCCGCATCGACGACTGCTCTAACAAAAGAGCCGCGCATTGTCCATAGCGTGCGGTTCATGAGGTCTTGGGAAACAGCCGGGTGGTGTGTCCCATCTTGCGGCCAGGCCTAGCCTCGACCTTACCGTAGAGATGCAAGGCGAGATCTTCGCCGGCAAGCTCGCGCCAGCGGTTCACATCGGCGCCGATCAGATTGGTCATGACCGCATCGCTGTGGCGTTCCGTGTCGCCGAGCGGCCAGCCGGCAATGGCCCGGATATGGTTCTCGAACTGGCTCACGAGGCAGCCGTCGATGGTCCAATGGCCGGAATTGTGTACTCGTGGCGCGATCTCATTGACCAGGAGCCGAGGAGTTTCGTCTTCGCGCTGAAACATTTCCACGCAGAGCACGCCAACATGGCCGAGCGCCTTGGCAACCTTGCCCGCGATATGTTTTGCTTCCACGTCGCAATCGGCATGGATGCGGGCGGGCACGCGGCTGATGGCAAGGATGCCGTTCTGGTGCACGTTCTCGACCGGATCGTAGAACTTCAGCACGCCGTCCTGCCCGCGCACCACGACGACCGAAATCTCGCGCTCGAAAGCGATGAGGCTCTCGATAAGAGCGGGCTGGCCGCGAAACGCCTTCAGGGATGCGATCGCCTCTTTCTCGGTGCGGACCAGCGCCTGCCCCTTGCCGTCATAGCCGAAGCGCCTCGTCTTGAGAATCGCTGGGAGCTGCACCCGCGCCAATGCATCGCGCAGGCTCTGCTCGTCATGCACGTCGGCGTAATCGGCGACGGGGATACCGAGACCACGCATGAAGTCCTTCTCCACGAGCCGGTCTTGGGCGACTGCGAAGGCTTTGGCAGGGGGATGCACCGGCGCTTTTGCGCCGGCAATCTCCAGCGCGCGCGCCGGCACGTTCTCGAACTCGCACGTGACCACGTCTATGTTCACGGCGAAGGTGCTGAGCGCCGCCTCGTCTTCGAAGGACCCGACGGTCGTGAACGCCGACACGTCGAAGGCCGGCATATTCGGCTCGTCGGAATAGATGTGGGTCTTGAGCCCGAGTCTGGCCGCGGCGAGCGCGAGCATGCGGCCGAGCTGGCCACCGCCGAGGATGCCGACGATGCTTCCTGGAGGGAGGGCTTCAGGCATTATCCTCTGGTGCCTCGGCGACGCCGTCGGTCTGGGCGGCGCGCCACGCCATGACGCGCGCGGCGAGCGCCGTGTCGGACAAAGCGAGAATTTGGGCCGCCAACAGGCCGGCATTGGCCGCCCCCGCCTCGCCAATTGCCAACGTTCCGACCGGCACGCCGGCGGGCATCTGGGCGATGGACAGGAGACTGTCGAGGCCTTTCAGCGAGCGGCTCTCGATCGGCACGCCGAGCACCGGCAATTCTGTCATGGAGGCGGTCAT
>Ga0187819_10000953_pt1 | contig 14765 bp, 10 predicted proteins | sample NC_wetland_sal_i_15_FD_132411 | JGI IMG/M metagenome (GOLD analysis project Ga0187819, IMG submission 132411) | Wetland sediment microbial communities from Neuse River Estuary, North Carolina, USA - SO4_4 | ecosystem: Environmental > Aquatic > Freshwater > Wetlands > Sediment | place: USA... | reverse complement strand
CGGGCCGCAGTGCTTCGTCTCGACTACGAGGAACTGCGCGCCTTTCTCGGGCTCGTACCGTCTGACCAGCGGCTGCAGGTCTTCGAGCGCTTACGCGGCGATCTCAGTGAGGCGGCTCATCAGTATTGGACAAGCAAGGCGGAAGCCGTCCGCAGTGGAATCGTCAATGCCGGCAGGTATGAGTCTTTCGTCCGTCTTTTCAGTCGCTTTCTGGGCGTAATGCAAGGAAAGAAACGGATTGCCGGATTGTTCCGATGTGCGACGCTCGAGCAGCAGCAGGACTACTTCGCCAGGAAGTGGAACACGGTGCGGTGGCGACTGATCTTCAAGCTGCTCGCCAACAAGCGCATGCTGGCCAAGCGTGGATTGACTGCCGATTACTTCAAGTTCGACGACGGATCGTCATCCTTCTCAGAGAGTTTTCGCCGGCGTGCCAGGCGCGCAATGTGCGAGATCCCGGTCGAATCCAATTACTTCTTGACGCAATATCTGCTTGCCCGCTACCGGAGTGAGAAGGCCGTGCCGGCATACTTGCTGAGAGAAAACCTGCCGGTTGTCAGAGCGCGGCTGGACCGCATTGAGATTGTCACGTCACCCGCGCAGGAGTTTCTCCGCCGGCAACCCGACGACTCCATCGATTGCTTCAGCCTCTCCAACATCTGCGAGCTCATGAGCCCGGATGAGACCGCCCGGCTTTTCGCTGAGGTAGCACGCGCGGCCCGGCCCGGCGCCCGCATCTGCTTTCGCAACTTGATTGTGCCGCGCGGCGTGCCCGAGAGCTTGCAGAGCGAGATCGAACTGCAGGAGGAGCTCAGCCGCGACCTTATCGCGCGGGACCGCTCTTTCGTGTATTCGCGCGTCCAGGCCTTCGTCGTGAATGGCAAAAACATCGCTTGAGGGGAACAATGACTCGCAAGTTCACGATGCTCAAACTAACGTGGATCGTGGTCGTTTCTGCGCGGCTCTATGCCGCCGATCCGCGTATCGGCGCCTGGAAACTTGTTTCCGCGGACTCTGCCATGGATCCCCCGAGAATGCTCTCCATTACGCCTCAAGGCAAGGGGGTGCATGTAGTAATTCTAGGTATCACCCACCTTGACTTTACTGCGGCCTGGGATGGGCGTGACAACCACGTGCAAAATATCCCGGCGTTTAATCAGATTGTGATGCGCAGGATCGATAAGTACCAATCTGAGATTAAGGAGAAGAAGAACGGAGCATTAGTCGCGACGCTGCGTGACAAAGTTTCTAGCGACCGCAAGGAGTTAACGATAACCACGGTGCAGCAGGGCCACGAAGACCAGATCACCGTGTGGGAGCGAAGCGGAGGCTTGCAGAGCGCCGCCAACCCATTCGTCGGGGAGTGGAGGCAGGACTTCAGTAAGACTCGATTGCGACAAGGGCTGGAACTCAAGATCGAACCGAACGGAAGGGATGGAGTGCATTTCGTCGGCGAGTTCAGCTATACCGCAAACTTCGACGGGCGAGACTATCCACTGAAGGACTCACGTGACGATACGGTCGCACTAGTCCTCATCGACGCCCACACGGTCGACTCGACCTACAGACGAGGCGATGAAATCGCTGATCGAGATCGCTGGGTCATCTCCGCAGACGGACAACAGATGACACTGACAACCTCCGGCGTGCTGGGTACCGGAGAGCGAATAAAGGAAACCCTGGTTTTTCGAAAGCAGTAAAGAGGCTCGCAATCTATCGCCAGCCGGGTCTGCAATCGCATTGGTTGAGGGTACAAAGAATGGGTATACTTGCTGCCGCTGGATCAGCCCGCTCGCTGCTTAAGGGGTCCAGGAGTCCCGGATCGATCCCCATGAAACAGGCAACGGCAGAGCCACACAATCCCGATCGACTTATCTTTCGCGAGGCGATAGCACAGGGACGCTTTGTCCACCAAATCGACGCGACCCAGTACCCGATCCCGGGAACATTGAATGGGGTCTTAGCCGCAGCACAGATCGTTGTATCTTTCGCCCTCCTCGCGGCGGCCTCGCACGCAAGAACTTACTGGGTGATCGGACTGTATGCCATTGCCTTCGCCTTTGTCATGCAACTCGGTTTCAGTCTGGCGCATGAGGCGGTGCATAACAAGCTGCATGCCCGTCCTGCGGTAAACGAAGGATTTGGGATTCTCTTGTATTCCCTGTTCCCGGGAAGTTATCACCTATTTGAAATAGCCCATCTAGTCCACCATCGCAGGAACCGCTCCGACGCCGAGTTGGAAGACTATGTTTTGCCCGGCGAGATTCGCTGGCAAAAGAGCGCTGTTTACTATTTCATACTCTGCGGGCTGTTCTGGTTCTTGACTCCACTCGCATTACTGACTATCGCGACGATTCCCGGCGGGGTCATTCGGATGCCAGCGCCGGGAGAGAACGGTGGAGGCTTTTCGCGGTACATGCAATTTCTCAATAGCGTAAATCCCAGGCGAATCCGGCGGGATCTGTTGGTGACTGTCGTGGTTTGGACGTTGGCTGCGTTGCTTCTGCACTTCAGGCTCTCCCATCTTGCCGTGTGTTATGCGGCGTTCGCATTTTGCTGGGCGAGCCAGCAGTATATCTATCATGTGCGGACCCCGCGCCACGTGGTTCTCGGAGCAGTGGACCTCCATCTTTGGCACCCGTTCGAACTGCTTTATTTACATTTCAACTATCACTTGACCCATCATGTGGCCGCTTGGGTTCCCTGGATCTATCTTCCAAAGGTCGCGGCTGAGCAACCCACGCGTAGTTATCTGGCGACATACCTCGAACAGTGGCGTCCACCACAGCCGCTTGAGAACGCCTGGCCACCGCACTTCCAGGCTTCCGGCCCCCTTCCGCTGAGTCACCAAGGACAGCTCGTCCCGGATCGGGAGTCCGATGAACAGCGGACCTGACTTGAATGCGAAGAGTCGGGCGCGCCTGCGCATTTTCTGGGTTGCTGGTTTGACTGCCGCTGTGGCGCTGGCTCTCGCTCCGTTGTCCTTCCATGTCGAGCGCAGGCTCGACACAGCCGTGCGACTGGAGGGGAGCGAGTCCGATTATGTTGCCCAACAATTGGCTTCGCGCTTCCGCTCGCCGTTCGTCGACCGCGTCGTCCTGGTGATCCAAGGGCTGCCTCCCGCAGACTCCGACGAAGGAGCCGAAGCCTTGACCAAGATTGTCAATGCACTGAAAGGCCCCGACGTGTCCGCGATCGTGAGTCGCCTCGACCTGCCCGACCCGATCTTCCTGGGAAGCGGAGGCGGCACCTTTGTCCTTATTGGACTCGCACCGGTGGACGGCTCGCTGGAATCGGTGGTCCCTGGAATTCGTGAGCGGGCGCGAATGCTTCAGGAGCAGTTCCGGAATCGCTACCCGGCAGTGAAGTTGGAGCTGACGGGTGAGTTGCCCCTGAACTACGATCTCCGCAAGGCCAGCTCGGATGACGTGCGAAAGGGAGAGAGTCTCGTCCTTCCGGCCACGCTGGCATTGCTACTGCTGGCATTCGCGAGCTTGGTTGCAGCTCTGATCCCATTGGCAGTTGGCCAACTCGCCATCTCGATGGCGCTGGGTGTCGCGGCTCTTTTGGCTCTCCGTTGGCACCTCTCCATCCTCGTTCAGAATCTGGCGGCAATGCTCGGGCTCAGCCTCGGGATTGACTACGCTCTCCTCATGGTGAGCCGCTTTCGTGAAGCGTTATCCGCCGGGCATCGTCCCTCCGAAGCGTCGAGAATAGCCGCGAGTCAGGCAGGCCACACTTTGCTAGTGTCGGCGTCGACCGTAGCGATCGGATTTGCGGCGCTCCTGACAGTTCCCATCAGTGAGATTCGTTCCATCGGCGTGGCAGGGTTTGTGGTGGCAGGCACGAGCGTCTTGCTCGCCAATACTCTGCTTCCTGCGGCGCTGGCGCTTCTTGGTGCGAGGATTAACGCCGGTGTCGTCCCATGGGTAAGGAAGTTGAATCCGGACTCTTCTATCCATGCGCGTGATCGATGGAAACGCTGGGGCCGCGCGATCACGTCACATCCCTGGACGGCACTCGTTGTCGCTGGTGTGCCACTCTTGCTTTTGGCGTCGCAAGCCGCGCAGTTGGAAACCAAACTGCCAAGAGGAGACTGGCTCCCGGCGTCGGCGGAATCGGTTCAGGGATTCCATTCACTCGATAAGATGGGGCGCGGCGGCATCGTCCAATCGCTGCGGGTCGTGCTGGAGCTTCCGTCCGATTCGATTTCGCAAACCGACTCCGGGTGGAAAGCGGCCGTTCGCCTCTCGTCTCTATTGGCGAGCGACCCGCGGGCTGATCGCGTGATTTCCCTGCCAACGCTGACCGAGGGCAATCGTGACCTTATTTGGTCCCTGTCATCTGAGACTCGAAGGAGTCTCCTCAGAGGTGATGGAAGGGCGACCCTCGAGGAGCTCTTACCAGCGCCTTGGGTCTCTGCGGAGGAACAGATCCGTTGGGTGCGGGAACTCAGGCGACTCGCGGTGGCCGATGTGCTCGGCATGCCCGGCGCGAAGATCAGCATTGGCGGGGTTCCCGCTTTGAATGCCGACTACGAGAGCGCGGTCGGCGACCGGCTGCATCGGGTGATGGCGTTAGTGGTTACCGCAACTTTCCTGGCGCTCTTTGTCGGCTTCCGCTCGCTGTTCGCTGCCGCTAAGGCGGTGGCACTGAACCTGCTTTCCGTCGGCGCTGCATTCGGCGCCTTGGTTCTAGTCTTCCAGAAAGGATACGGAAGCCGTTTTCTGGGTGTCCATGAAGCAACGGGTAGCGTCTTTCCCATCATACCGATCCTGGCCTTCGCGATCGTGTTTGGTTTGAGCATGGATTACGAAGTGTTTTTGGTCGCGCGAGTCCTCGAAGCTCGGAGGAGCGGCCTGAGCGAGAGCGAGGCCATCACAGAGGCTCTGGCCAAAACGGCGGGGCTGATCACCAGCGCTGCGGCGATCATGATTGTAGTGTTCGCCGGTTTCACTCTGGGAGACTTCCTGGTCATCAAGATGCTCGGCTTTACCCTGGCGGTGGCTGTGCTGATTGACGCAACGCTGGTTCGGATCGTGATCGGCCCGGCCCTCCTGAGTCTAGCCGGAGACTGGAACTGGTGGCCCTGGGGCCTCTCGGGTGCGAGTGCTACAGTGCCGCGGGAGAGAATCCGATGAGCGCGGATCCGCTTGTCCCATCGCGGTCCGCTCCTGCCCTGTTACGCGATCGCATCGAGATACGCCAAGCCGACGAAGCCGACAACGAAGAGTTGATCGCCCTCACGCGAATGACACCCATGGACGGAGCCATTTCGCTGCGGATCGACCGCGAGCCCGACTTTTTCGCATTGCTGCGGCTGCGTGGCCAGAGCAAGGTCCTGGTAGCGGCGCGAGGACGTCAAGTCATCGGCTGCATCTCGGTGGCGCTGCGCGCAGCGTATATTTCAGGAGTCCCGGAGACGATCGCCTACATCGGCGATATGAAGGTGCATCCAAGTTTTTCTGGAAGCCCGATTGCCGTGCGCCTGATCAAGGCCCTTGAGGCCGATATGCGTCTCGCCGGGATCGACATAGGCTTTTGCGTAGCGGCCGATGGCAATCATCGGGTGATGCCACTTTTTGAAGGACGGCTCGGTATGCCGCGATGGATTCGGCTCGGACGCTTTCTGGTGAATGGATTGCTCCCCTCGCCTTTCAAGAGCCATTCGAAAGGCTACTTCATTGACGCGGCAGAGGCTGCGGATATGCCGGCCATTACGTCGCTCGTCGATCGCTTTTATCGCTCTCGGCAATTCGCCCCGCAACTTGGCGAGGACGAGATCGCGCCGCCACTTCCCAATATCCCTGAAGAACCGTTCCCCAGAACATTCGTGGCGCGCGCAGGCCAGCGCGTCGTCGCAACTCTGACCCTTTGCGATACCGCGGCAGTGAAGCGCAATGTGCTTCTCAATGCGCCTGCCTCGCTGAAAGCGGCATTGGCGCTGTTCCGTGTCGCTGCCGCTCCGTTTCGTGGCTTCCATGTTCCCGAGATGGGGCAAGCCCTTCGGCTTCTCACCGCACGTTATGTCGCATGCGAAGACGGACAACATCCGGCGCTCGAAGCACTGCTTGCCTTGGGCCGTGCCGAGGCCTTCCGGCATGGATTCTCGTTCTTGATGCTCGGACTGCATGAACGCGATCCGCTCCGGAGCCTGGTTCGACGAATTCCCAGATTTACATTCTCGTCACTTGCCTTTGCGACGAGCTTGGGAGACCCCGCCGGGCTCGAAAGCCGTGTAGCCGGCATTCCGTTTGAGGATTACGCGTTAGTTTGAGACGGAAACGAGTCGAGGAACCCGAACACTGCAAGCGAATCAGCTCAGGACTGAAGCTCGCCGTTCAATAACCATCTTCAGCGGATCCTTCGGTCGCAGCGTGATCCGGGCTTTCGTTTCGACTCGCTGACCGGGCGCCATTCGCAGACGCCATCGGGCAGCCAGCACCGCGATCACTAAAACCCCCTCCATCCACGCGAACTGCTCTCCCATGCATACTCGTGCGCCGCCCCCGAAGGGGAAATAAGAGAACTTCGGTCGCGATTCGATCTCCCCACTGTGCCACCGTTCGGGAGCGAATTTCAGCGGATCGGAGAACCAACGTGCATCGCGCTGCACCACCCAAGGGCTCATGAGGATGATGGATCGCGCGGGGATGACGTATTCGCCGATGGAAAAATCCTCCTTGGCCCGGCGGCCAATCGCCCATGCCGGTGGATACAGGCGAAGCGATTCGGCGAAGACGCCCTCGGTGTAACGCAGTTGGGGCAGATCGCTGATCGTGGGCAATCGCCCGGCCAGCACGCGATCGAGCTCCGCGTGAAGTTTGGCCTCTGCATCCGGATTCTGCGAAAGAAGATACCAGGTCCAGGTGAGCGCGTTAGCACTGGTTTCGTGCCCGGCCAGCAGTACCGTCAGCGCTTCGTCACGCACCTGCTTGTCGGTAAGTCCGCCGCCAGATTTGCTAGAACCGCCTTCTCCGTCATGGCTCAACAGAAGCATCGACAATAAATCGCCGCTATCGCAGCCGCTGGCGCGGCGTTCCGCAATCAGCCGGTAGACGATTTGATCCAGTCGATCCCGGGCGCGTTCAAAGCGTCGCACGGAAGGCAGCGGCAGCTTCTCAAGCCACTGGGAAAAGGGCATGAGCAACGCCTCGAACAGCTCGAACACTTGGCCGAGCGCCCCGCTGATATCATCCGCGTCGGCCTCGATATCGGCGCTGAAGAGAGCGCGCGCCACAATCGCCATGCTGAGTCGCATCATGGACTGCCACAGGTCGAACTCGGTGCCGGGCTGCCATTGATCTCTGCACCGTGCTGCACAATCGACCATGGAGGCGGCATATCCTGCGAGCCGATCGCGATGAAAAGCGGGCTGTACCAGGCGGCGCTGGCGGGAATGGAAATCGCCTTCGCTGGTCAGCAGACCGTCGCCGAGCAGGACACGCGCGCGCTCCAGCATCCGGCTCTTGGTGAAATTCGCCTGGTTGGTGACGAGTACGTCCTTGATCCAGTCCGGGTGATTCAACAGGTAGGCGTTATGATGAACGAGCCGAAACCGTGCAATATCGCCGCCTTCGCGCGCGGCCTTCTCCAGAAACGCGGGAGGATCCCGGAGATAGTCTTGCCAGACCCCCAGGATCGCGCCCCCCTTAATTTCGGGCGGGCGGCGAGGGATCTTTCGCACCGGAATCGTCTGCATGAGCCTCGCGCCAATCTTCCGGCTTTACCTCAATGACTAATTGAGGACTCTACCATCGCCGGCCGCATCGAGCACGGGTTTCCGGAGCTCACTTCGTACACAGCACGCAGCCAAGACGTTGTCAATCGTGTGCTTCCCCGGCGGATTCAAGTCCGTCCTCTGTCGTTGATCAGAATACTGGATCTCGATCAGATGCTTACGAACGAATACGATCTGACCGGATTCCGTTGATCGCCCCTTCTCCTGCCGGTTGTTACTCAAGTTCAATGGGCCGCGGGCATGTTTACTCTTGGCACCGGCTGACTTACGTTGACTCCATCTAGCCCGCGTGGGATCACGCCTGAATAGAAGCAGTGTGGCCAAGAACGACCAGCCTGCTGCATCAGGATTTGCGGCTCGAGTATTGGGGGCCAAGTATATGAAAAATAAGGGGAAGATCCTGTTTTTACTGTTCGTGCTGACGGGGCCGGTGCTGGCGCAAAGTGCGCTTCGCGGTACCGCGCCGGCCGCGGGCTCTGGTCCGGCCTTCGATGCAAGCCTGGGCTATACCTATCTCGCCATGGTTGCGCCCACCGGAGGGAGCGCCAATCTATACGGGGCCGATGCTAGCGGAGGCGTCGATTTCAACCACCGTTGGGGGGCAACCGTAGATGCGAGTTACGTGCGCACTTCCGATGTTTTTAGCCTCGGACACAGTAGCTATGTTCTGACCTTTATGGTTGGGCCCGTGTTTTATGCACTTCAGACTAGAAACACGCGAGTGTCCCTACACGTGCTGGCGGGCGCCGGTCTGGTTGACAGCGCGATACCGGCCAACGGTACGTACTTGCACGGATGGGTGACACGACCGTCGTATGCGGCCGGAGTTGGGCTAGAGCACTCCATCGCAGGTCCATTCGCAGTTCGCGGCGACGCCGATTACCTCCGAACAGCTTTTGTTGACTCCACCGACACAGTGCAGCCGCAAAACAACCTTCGACTCACGTTCAGCCTTGTTTTTCACATCAAAGATCGCCAGTTTTGAGGCGGAGGAACGCGAGTGAGAGGGTGAGCAGAGTCGGAAAAGCCTCGGCCGGATTCACATGTGTACAACGGATATTGCCGGAGCCGCAGCGAACTTTTCCGTTTCCAAGGAGTGATCGTGGCGATGTCTCAATCGCTTGATTGGGTTGTGCTGCTTGCCTGTTATTGCATTGAACTCGCGGTCGACGAAAATACGTTGTTCGCATTGCTTCCGATCAGGCGAATCGTGCCCACCACCAGCACCAAAATAACGGCCAGCATTACCGCATATTCGGCGATGTCTTGACCCTGGTCCTGCAACCACAGGATGCGAAGGAAATTGCGCATGTTCGCACCTCCATCTACTTCTTAAGGTACATCCACGCGGCTAGAGCCAACAAGATAACGGTTATGATCCACAGTGAAGAATCGCTCATTCCTGTTTTCTTGGCCATGGACCGAATTGTAAAGGGCGACAGCAACTCTGCGCTAGACCGTGGAGGGTGGTGGGGAAAATGTTTATCGCCCGTCGGACTGGTCGGGAGGCGCGGATTGCAGCATCGGTCGATCTTCGACTCTGAGCATCAAAAGAGCTGCCAGGATCAACGAACCGCCACCGATCATGACCACCGCTAGTCTGACGTCGATTGATGAGGGCAAACGCGGAATCAGGAAATTGACGACGCGGTTGAAGAAAGCGCCAGCGACAATTTCCGGCGTCACGATGAAGGCGTTAAAAATCCCCATGTAGACGCCAAAACGGTCCGGCGGCAAGGAGCCCACCAACACGGCATAAGGCATCGACAGAATGCTCGCCCAGGCAATTCCGACACCCAGCATGGGGCCAAACAACAGCCACTGGTTGTGAATAAATGCCACCGAAAGCAGTCCGATTCCGCCGCAAGTGAGGCAAAGAGAGTGTGCGGCTTTGCGCCCCAGCGACTCCGCGATCCGCGGCAGAACCATGGCAAAGAGAAACGTTACGGCTGAGTAAAACGCGAAGCAGATGCCTCCCCATTTCACGCCCTCGGTGTACCCCGGAGCCTGCGAAGAGGTGGCTCCGAACACGCTGCGCGCTATCGCGACTCCAAAGTATAGCCACATGCAAAACAGTCCCAGCCATGTGCAGAATTGCACTGGGGCAAGCTGGCGCATCGTGCGCGGCATTTTTTGGATCGCGGCAAAAATGTCCGCAACGTTGCTGCCGATTCCGCGACGTTCTTTTTTATTACGCTCGAACTCTTTCAAATCATCGGGCGGATATTCGTGGGTGGTGAGAATCGTGTAGAGGACCGCGCCGAAGTAGACTGCGGCTCCCAAATAGAAGGATAAGCGCACAGTGTAGGGGATTGCGGAAGCCGAGCCGCTGGTGTCGCTCACCCCGAACCAGTGGGTAAGAATGTAGGGCATTGCGGAAGCGAATACGGCTCCCAGTCCGATGAAGAAGCTCTGCATGACAAAGCCGCTCGTTCTCTGCGACTCCGGCAGCAGGTCTGCGACAAAAGCTCGAAACGGCTCCATGCTGATGTTGATGGAGGCGTCGAGAATCCAGAGCAGGCCAGCCGCCATCCAGAGCGCGGAACTGCGCGGCATCAGAATTAATGCGGCCGAACTGAGGATTGCACCCGCCAAGAAGTAAGGCCGGCGGCGTCCTAACGGTCCCCACGTGCGGTCGCTGGCATGGCCGATGATGGGTTGGACCAGAAGCCCCGTGATCGGCGCCGCCAACCACAAATACGCGAGTTGATCGGCGCGCGCGCCCAGGTACTCGTAGATGGGGCTCATGTTGGCCATCTGGAGTCCCCAGCCAAACTGAATGCCGAGGAATCCAAGGCTCATGTTCAGTAGCTGCACCAAACTTCGCTGCGGTTTATCCATTGAAATCGCTCCGTTTCGTGAAGCTAGCGATCGTAGAGCACAACCATCTCGCGCAGCCGCGTCGCGAGTTCTGGCGTGAGCGCGCCTGGCCTAAATCGCCACCGCCAGTTTCCTTTCGAAGTGCCTGGCAGATTCATGCGCGCCTCAGTCCCCAAGCCAAGCACGTCTTGAAGGGGGACGATGGCAAGATCGGCAATCGACGAAAGAATCGTCCGAATCATGACCCAATGAACCGGTTCATCTTCGAAGTTGAGATAGGAGCGGGCAAAGGCCCGCTCTTTCGCAACGTCCTCCGCGGTACGCGTGCTGTCATTGGCCCCGGAGCTGTTCCACCATCCGACAGTCGTGTCGTTGTCGTGCGTGCCGGTGTAGGCAGCGAGTTCTCGGGTGTAATTATGAGGGCGGAAAGACGGGCCTTGCGGATCTGTGCCGAACGCAAACTGCAGGATCGCCATGCCGGGAAAGCGGAATCGCTGGCGGATAGCCTCAACTTCCCGCGTAATCACGCCCAGGTTCTCAGCGATGATCGGTAGATCGCCGAATTCCCGCTCGAGTGCTGCGAAGAATTCTGCGCCCGGGCCTTTTACCCAACGTCCGTTGATCGCTGTTGTTTCTGCGCCGGGAATCTCCCAGTAAGCTTCAAATCCGCGGAAGTGATCGATGCGCACCGCATCGTACAATTCCAGCGCCGCACGGAAACGATCGATCCACCAGCGATAGCCCGTCTGCCGCAGCCGATCCCAGCGATAAATCGGATTGCCCCAGCACTGGCCGGTTGCACTGAAGTAGTCGGGAGGTACACCAGCGATTTGGAGCGGGCGTCCGTCGTCGGAGAGTTGAAAGTATTCCCGATTCGTCCAGACGTCGGCGCTGTCGAGAGCAACGTAGATGGGAATGTCGCCCACTACCCGAATGCCGGCCCTGTGCGCGTAAGCTTGCAACTCCTTCCATTGGCGGAAGAATTCGAATTGCCAGTACTGCACTGCGAGCACCGTTTCCGTCAGACGAAGGCTTGCAGCGTGCAGTCCCGTCGAAGTGCGTTGACCGATCTCTCCCGGCCAGGTGTTCCACGCCCTGCCGCCTTGCTCGTCTTTGCATGCCATGAAAAGAGCAAAATCCGGCAGCCACGAAGAATTCCTCGCGCAGAATTCATCGAAGGCTCGGCGATCGTCGCCGACCGCATCGCTCAGAAAGCGCGAGGCAGCTTTTCTAAGCAGAAGTGTTTTCCAGGCGATGACGGCGCCGAAATCAACCGAGTCATTTGCAAAATCAGGCCTTCCGCGAAAGTCGGCAGTTTCGAGAATCCCCTGGTCGCGCAATTTTTCCAGACTGATCAGCAGATGATTCCCGGCGTGCGCAGAGAAACACTGGAACGGCGAGTCGCCATAACCCGTAGGATTGAGCGGAAGGACCTGCCACAGCTTTTGTCCCGCATCCTTGAGAAAATCGACGAACGCAAAAGCTTCGCGACCGAAGTCGCCAACGCCGCAAGATCCGGGAAGAGAAGTGGGATGAAGCAGGATGCCGCTGGCGCGAGGGAATCGCATGCTGAAATTCAACTCCGGTCAACCTGGGCCGGCGAACAAGAATAGCGCAAAAGACGCGACCTCAGCACGATTTCCGCGACTTCGAGGACGGCCGATTGGCGTTCGTTTTGAGATCTCGCAACCATTGCTCGATGACGTACAGCAAGCCGTCGACCTTGATGGGAATCGCAAATGCCAGCTGACCGTACAAGTGACATCGCGAACCGGGTTCCCGAATGCATCGCAGAACGATGTATCCCCTTGACGCCCGCTCCCCGTTGGCATAGTCTCCCGCCAATCGTCGAGAATGGTCATGCGCCGTTCGCCAGCACCTAGTCCTTGCCGTCCGCGGCTTCTACCTCCGGTACCAGCCAATAATTGCCGGCCGTCAAATTCTCGACTCCTGCTCTCGCTCCTCTCCGGCCTGCTGTTTCTCGTTCCCTCCTGCGCGCAAGATAGCGGCACCGCCGCAACCGAGTTCTATGGCAAAGGAGTTGCCGTCACCGTACTCGTCCACGGAGCCTCGGGAGAACTCATTTCCTCTTTGGCGGTGGTTAAGCTGTTCCGCGGCAACATTCCTGCCGGACAAGCAGAAGCAGCGCTCGGCCGAGCCGAACTCGTGGTCAACGATATTGGTGAGTTCACCGTGATCGTCCAAGCGGCAGGATATGCGAGCGCACAAAAAGATTTTTCGATCGATTCGGCAGGGAGAGCCGAGGTGGATGTTTACCTGCGCCCTTTGTCCGCGAACCCAGCCGCGGTTCCTGGTCGTCCATTGCTCGCGCCGAAGGCCAAAAAATCGGTCGATGAGGGCTTGCAGGCCCTCGGCGCCAACAACCTGGCGGAAGCGCAGAAGCACGCCAGCCAAGCCCTGCGCCTCGCCCCAACGCATCCCGATGTTTTGTATCTGCAAGGCGTAGTTTTCCTGAAGCAACGCGACTGGTCTAAAGCGCAGGAAGTCCTGGAAAAAGCCATACAGCTTGATCCGTCTCACGCCAATGCTCTCGCGGCGCTCGGCATGGCTTTTTGCGATCAGGGGAAATACGAAGCGGCGGTCGCGCCACTGGAGAAAGCTCTGCAGCTCAACTCCGCTCCCTCCTTCTGGGATGCTCGCTGGGCGCTCGCCAAAGCCTATTACCAGCAGGCGCGCTATGACCAGGCAGTGCGAATGTCCCAGGACGCGCTGTCGTCCTCCAGGGGGAAGGCACCCGAAATCGAATTGCTGGTAGCGCAATCCCTCACGGCGGTAGGCCGCTATGAAGACGCGGCGCAAGCGCTCCGCGAATTTCTCCGCGATTATCCCGATCGCCACGAAGCGGCGACGGCGCGCCGCTGGCTCGAACGCCTGGCCGCGAACGGCAAAATTCATACCAACTGAACTTGGTTGTCGGCACGATTTTGAGACTCATGGAAAAAGGGGATTCACTGCGAAGTTTCTGTGAACGTCGCAATCGGATGACCAAGGCCGTAGGGACCTTCGGCGGTAACCGTGACGGTCTGCGCTGCGGAAGGCAGCGTTAGCGTTACCGACGCGACACCAGAGCCGTCGGTCGTGGCAATCACTTTCGAACCGCTGCTCGTGCCGCTCGATACCGTGCCGGCGTTGGTGCTGAACAGTATGCTGGCGCCGCTGGCCGGGTTTGCGCCGCCGGAGCTGCCCGGCGCGAGATTCACCGCAAGCGCCACCGGCAAAGCCGTTCCGTGCATGCCGGTTTGGTTGTTCCCTCCCGTGATCGTCAGGCTTGCCCCGGGATTGCCCACCACAATCCACCCGCCCTCGGTCTGGGCGCCACTGCTGTTGCTCCCCGTGACGGTAAAGTGGCAGAAGCCCGGTGTGTTGCCTGCGTTCACTGTGAGCTGCGCTGGCTGGGAGGCGGTGATCGTGGGATTGGTCAGGGCAATGCTTCCGGCGCAAGCAGCCGCGCCTTCGTAGGCATCGAAAACCGCCGAGGTCAGCGTAATATTCGCCGTCCTGTCGGTATTCGGATTCAAAGTGGCAGTTCCGCCGGCCGGGACCATGATTGTGTCGGGGTTGAGGCTAAAGCTAGGGCCAGCTGCGGTGAAGCTGCCGCTGACCACGACGAGCGTGATGCTGTACGGAGGGAAGTACTGCACGGCTGACCAGGGTTGCTGAGCGGAAGCAGTGATGATAGTCGGAGACGGTGAGGCAAGTGTAAAGGTCTGATATGTGGTGGGGCTGAAGTTCGAGAGCGTGAACTGCACTTGCGCCGAGTTCTGCGGGTCTTTGTTGACCACCATGATATTCGGTGTGTTCTCAGCGAATCCCCCCAAGGCAGCGTAGCTGCTAAACAGATTGGGATCACCATTGTGGGTATCAGAAACCGAAATGTATCCAAATAGGTCGTCAAGGCCATCGTAGTTTGAGTAAAGTCTGAGAGCCCAATAATTCGGGTTCGCAGGAATGGGCGCGGTCCATCGTGAAGCGACGTAAATATTCTCGCGGCCCATGATGCCGTAGGCATCGGCGTCAGCCAGCGCTGTGGAGAAATCGGATTCTCCGGCGAACGCTGCGCTCCACGCTGTAATGGCCAGCGGAGTTCCGGGATAAATCGTGCTGACGAGCGCGCGCATGCGCGGAATGCGGAAGGGAATGGTCTTATTAGGTTGGATGCTGGTCGCGCCTTGCTGGTTGATCG